>Ga0209541_10012371_pt1 | contig 13211 bp, 18 predicted proteins | sample RifCSPlowO2_01_FD_184027 | JGI IMG/M metagenome (GOLD analysis project Ga0209541, IMG submission 184027) | Groundwater microbial communities from Rifle, Colorado - Rifle CSP2_plank lowO2_0.1 (SPAdes) (version 2) | ecosystem: Environmental > Aquatic > Deep subsurface > Groundwater | place...
ATAAATGGTACGCATCCCTCTTCATGAGAGTCAGCATCTTATCCAATTTTGAAACAGCTGTCGTAAAATAACCAAATCTGTTAAAGAGTATATCATGGATCTGTTCTCGTTGAGAATCATCACTTACCCCAATTAACGCTGTCAGGTCTCCATGCATAATGACAAAAAACCAAACAGATTTAAAAAGCTATTTCCTTCACATTTCACAAGTCCCCGTAGTTTAGCCTGGATAAAATGCAAGAGCTAAAAGCTGCAAAGTTGCGGTCCAGTGCAAAAACCTTGCGATCCGCGGTTCAAATCCGCGCGGGGACGATATATAAAATTCAATATCCTAATCTAGGCTCAGGTTTAGGTCTTAACCCGTAATTTCTACCAGGACCAATCACATTATTCCAACAAAACTCAGCTTCTTTCCAAGATGATGGCCCTCCCAAAACATATTTCCTAGTCAACCATCTCTTAAGTTCTCCAGTTGCCCCATCTACAACATAACCAATATTGCCACCTGAAATTAATCTATCTCCATTAGGAAGTTCTTCAACTTTCCTACCCCTAGAAGTATCAACATTTTCCTTAACAAATCTCCTCTTTTCTATTTCATGTTTCTTGAGTCTATTCTCTAAACCTATTTGTAACATAATCTAAATAAAAGGGGAAAATATTTATAAAGCTATCTTACGCATCCTAGGCTATCTTACGCATCCTTAATCCCTTCTTCTGTCACCATGAAAACGCATTCAGAATCAGGCATTGCAGGAGCATCAACTAATTTAGCAACTCTCGTTCCTTTTTTCCCTCTTCTCAAATAAATCCGATAAGTCGAATTATGCACCACAAAACCATTAGCTATATAATTCTCTAGAACAGGAACGCTGATATCGTATAAAGGTTCGCAATTATTCCCGATAGCAATCTTCCTTATTTTTTCAAATCTTATCTGTTCAAATAAAAGTTTCCGGATAAAGTCAACTTTTTCTTTGCAGATAAGTGGAATATCAGTTTTTAGAATGGCATCAAAAACCTTCTTAAGATTGTCCCTAGAGATAAACTTATAGTTATTCGGCCTGCCTTTCAAAACTTTAGAAGGCGTAATCCCACATTCTCTAAGAAGGGCTTGCAGATCCTTCCGATATATAGGGATTATTTCTTTTTTATAAGTGCCTTCGCAATGCTTCATCCATCTCTTCATTACCATCTTCTTGTCCATCGCAGTAACACCTATATTTACAGCAAAGTCATAAAAATCTCTCCCATCTAATAACAAAATCTCAACGCGTTTATTTCTTGAGCTTAATGTATTTCTTCTAGACCTAATCCCAAATCTTAAAAGCAACATCTGCAAATAATTTATAATCTGCTCATTTTTTTGGCTCAAAGAAATTCTCGCCCTCTTTTTATCGATGTAGCCTTCAGCATCCATGAAACCTTTTATAAATGCACCCACAACATTTCTAGGGGATCTGGAAACCAGTAAAAATAAGTCATTCATTGTTTCTTTTATAAGCATGCTAATTGCTTTGCTGTTAACTGCCAGCTCATAACAATTCTTTCCTTTAACTTTGCAGATATTTCCTTTGATTCCGAATAAATTTTCACACAGCCTAGAATAGTGTTTAAGGACATCCATCCTCCCGTCTTTGTATTTCACATAATAATCTCCAATAGTCCCATCCCCGAGGTGATACCCCAATAACTGAGCAAAATCTTCATTCAAAGTAGCTGGAATAGTTAAAATCCTATGCTTATTAGTTTCACAAATCTCAATGCATTCATAAACTTCAGCGCTACTAGGATCTGCCAGTTTTATTAAATTCTCCATAACTTCTCTTTGTGTAGGATAGCCCTGATTTAAAATTCTTCTAAGATGCCTGGGCTTAATAGAAACCCCTTCACAAATCTTTTCTCTTGTTAGTCCTTTAATTTTAAATTCATTCTTAATTATATCTGCACCATCTTTCTTCAACTTAACAAGCTCTTTATGTTCTACCTCCGGAAGTTTTTGTTGCTCTCCACTTATATCGATAGAACTCAAGTGCATTAAATAATCACCTTGGTTAAGATTTTTAGCTTCGACTTCTTCAATACATAAGCCATTCAGTCTAAAAAATCTATGTCGTGCAGATGCCTTTATTTTATTCCCAGTATCTATCTCATAGATTTCATCAATATCTGTTATCTTAGAGCCCCAATCGCAAAACGAAGTCTTTGATTTCATGTCGCTAAAGTCAATAGCCGGCAAGGATGCATATCTAGCCAAATTTCCTATAGGTAAAATCGCGCCGTCACTTAATTGAATTAAAGTATCTGGAGTTAAACATGCATGTGCAAGTACGTGCCCACCGATAGCTTCAGTAGGATCTCCAAAGAACACATCAGGCTTAGCCATAACTTGATTTGTAACATACACTGCAAGATTATATTGAGTCGCTAATTTCAACAGCGTATGCAAATGCTTGTTCAATTTCTGTTGACGAGGAGCAAGCTCCCCTCTTCCAGAAAAGTCGCTTCTAAAATGCCCCATCAAAGAATCAACAACAATGAGTTTAATTGGCAATCCCTGTTTTATCAGATCTTCGATGTTTTCAGTAAGCAGCATCTGATGGTCGCTGTTAAATGATCTTACCCCTCTAAAATTTTTCAATGCTTTCTTAGGATCTAAACCCTGAGCAAGAGCCATCTTAACAATATACTCCGGCCTTATTGTTCCTTCAGAATCAATCCATACCGCAATCCCATCAGCTCCGCCTTTATCTTTAGGCAATTGAACATTCACTGCTAATTGATGTGCTAAACTGGTCTTTCCGGAACCGTAGGCGCCGTAAACTTCCGTAATCGCCCCAGTCTCTATTCCCCCGCCGAGCATAGCATTCAAGCTCTGGCTTCCAGTAGAAATTTTTGTAAGGTTTTCCCTTTTCTTCAGCAATTCCTCGCCAGTCTCGAATCCCATCTCTAATTTGCTTCTGGCAGCGTTTATTATTTTCCTGGCAGTAGCCTCGGTAACTCCAGCAATATTCACCATCTCTCCAGGAGAAGAAACCCCGATGCTCAAAAAAGTATCATACCCGGCAGCAATTAATTTTTCAGCCGTGGCAGCCCCGACACCAGGCAGATCCTCTATCTTATCTTTCTCCATATTCATTATTCCTCCTCCTTGCTCAAAAGCAATTCTTCCTGCGCCTTCTGCAAAAGCAGGATCATCTTAGCAATATCATTCTTTCTTATGTTTGTAATAGTATGGTCATACCATCTCCCGTCCTTCTCCCAGCTTTTTCTCAAAGAAACAGTTTTAAACTCAACCTCCATCTTTTGTCCATCTTTTTCAACGTCTCTTTTATTGCTCCAAATGCTGCAGGCAATATTCCCGCTTCTGAATTTTTTTATAGGCAAGTCCCCCATTTTGCATACCCCCTTGGTTTTCCCTTCTTTTCAATAATATCCAACTTTATATCTCATAGATCTATGAATATAAGGATTAACAATTTTAATGAATCTCTTGGTCTCTTTTACATTAAAGTTTATGATATAATATCTTTTCCCTCTTAGTAGAAGTGAATAAATCTTCGGAAAGAGTCTCCATCTTTTCTCAAACCAATTTTTAATCAAAACATTTTCTTTATAAGAAAATCCATTTGTGTGGATTCTACAACTATTCCCCTTCTTATTATAAGAACCATCATCCATATACCAAACAGCCAAACCCAAAGTATCTAATTGATCTAAGATTTCATTACTAATTTGTTTTTTACCGTTGCCGTAAAAGAGCTTATAATAATAATTTAAGAAAGGATAGACCCTACTCTCAAACTGCAATGCTCCAATATTTGTTTCCCAAAGGGTAAATGTTAATTTTTTAAGTTGGCTTAATTTCCATAATAAATAACCCTCCTGTTTTCTAGAATGAGCTTCTTCTATTTGTGGATTCCTCTTCCTTATTCTACAATGCATATCCCCGATAAGACTCCCTAAAATAATTTGTTTTTCATTATAAGATAAGTTAATATCCCTATCGAATCTTCGAAGATCCATCCTAAAAGCCTTCACTCTAACTGCATTAGTAGACCTATTAATTAATCTAGAAACATGGGAGTCACCTTTATCAGCATAATACTTTATCAAAATATCCAATTCTTGTTTAGACCATATCATCCTATCACCCTCAGATTCCTATTCGGTTTTTATTTCAAGGAGATTTAGAAACTAACTCCCCTCACAAAGATTTAGTTTATTAACATTTATAAACGCTCCGCCCCCGTGTCAACAGTGTCAGTTGAATGGAAAATATATCTTACAGTATAATAAATTAATTTAATCTCACCTCCTAAAACAAAAAGAAAAAAGAAAAATTAACTTGCGACAAAGACTCTTCTTATTTTTCTCTTGTCAATAAACTCTTCATTAAAATCATCGTCATTAAAATCCTGCACAAGAAGATCAAAGAACTCATCATCCTCGATTTTTTGTTTTAACATCGATTCTTAAAGAAGGTTACACTTTAAAAGCTTTACGACGAGATTAAGAATACAATAACGTCTAAAATAACAAGGGCATAAAACAAAACAGTTTCTAATTTCCCTCCAGTTCTAATAAATCCTTTTACATTAAATTTTCCGAATGGATATAAAAAATTAATTCCCTCTTTAGTAAAGGAATCAAGAGCAGCGTGGCTAAAAAATCCTAATAAGAATCCAAATCCAGCATCTTTATCATAAAGAAAAAATAAATATGCTATAGCGATTCCAAAAAATAAACTATGAGATATCCTTCTATGTTTAGAAAAAAATCCAATTATCCTCGACAAAAAATTTCTTCCGAATTTGCTTTTGCTATGATCAATATCAGGAAAGCCTGCGCCGATAAAAAGGAAAAGAAAAAATAAAATCCAGTTATCAACAAAATCATAAAAGTAAGCAAGAAGTCCGATTAAGAAGCTAAATGCAATATGTGTTCTGAAGATCATTCTATCTCTTGCAATAAATCTTCAGGATTCAATTCCTCGACGTTGCCAGCAATGAACTCGAGCCTGTCAAACATCAAATTTTTATTTACTCTCCCATCAACTTTAATTTGTTTGCCTAAAATATTATCTTTCAACTCCTCGAATTTTTTAGGATCATCTTTAACAGCCAGCATCTCCTCCTCGCCAACTCCAATCAATTTGCATGCACTCTCTCTAAAACAAGCTACCCTTATGCTCTCGCTTCCGTCATCAAGCACGCAATTAACAACATAGGCATATTTAGGACTAACATTTCCGTGTTGCTCGCATTTGAATCCTCCATTCTCAATCTTTGCTCTCTTCCCGCACTCACCACAGATTTCATAAAACCTCGGCTCAAATATCTGCACTATCGTTCCTCTAATAACAACTCTATCACTCTGCTGCAGCTCTTTAATCTCCTTACTCTTAAATTCAATGGGCCCATTAACCTTGACATCTCTTATCTCCACCCCCTCAGGATTCAAGCTAAACTTAGAAGTATTATTCAGATGAATCTCCTTATACCCGTTATTTTCTTTTATGTATCCGTTCTCAACTCTGATAATATCTCCATCATGCATATTCTCCATAAGATTTATCTGCCCAACATCCCACAAAACAACCCTTAATGCTCCAGTCTCGTCTCCAATTAAAAAGCTGCCGACCTTTCCAGCCCTCTTCTCATTTTTAAATTCTCTCGCGCCAAAATTAACAATTAATTTCCCGTTTAGGTTTACATTCCTCATCCCATTCCTGGCATCTTTAATTTTTATCTCCCCAACGTCTTCAAAAACTTTTATCCCCAATTCATTTGCAATTATGTGCGCAGCTCCCTCCTTGCTTATCAGCCCGGACAGCTGCTCCATTTTATTTTTTATTTTTTCTTCAATTTCAAATAGGCTCAGCCCGCTATCTTTCAGCTTAGAAATAATAGTCTCGTAGTTTAAAGGAATAATCATAAAAAGACAGGAACTACAACCAATATAAAAATTTATTGTTTCCTTTTTATAAAATACCAAATATCAAAAGAACAATTTAAATATAAGTAACACTTATTTTATTTTAATGTCTATTTTAAATATGCACAAATTAGGATTGCAACCAGTTGAGGATTCTATCGCTACTTTAATTCATTATTTGGAGAAAGTGAGGTCCAATTTTAAAAAAATTGATGTTTCGGAGTTAACAGATATCAAAAAGAAATACAGCAAACTTACAGTAGGAATTGTTATCCAAGAGTCTGAAGAAGAGATCTTATTTGACATGTTTGGCAAGATAAAGAATAAATTAATTCCATTACTCGAAGCTGAACAGAAGAAGTTATCTATTTCAGACGGATATCATCAGCCTCTTCATGCATTCAGAGAGAATGTAGCAAGTGTTAACCCCTATGATTACCTAAATGATTTGCCAAGAGATTTACATTTTATGGGCAGAAGAGTTCTTAAAATTCTTTTTGACTATCAGATAAATAAAAATTCAAGAAATAAGCCGAAGTATCCACAATACAAAGGCTATCTCGACAGATTTTCTTATTTTAACATATACATGTATGGATTTTTCTATCGTAATAGAGAACTAAAGGAAGATTTCAAGATGTTTTTATGGGATTATGCTAATAACTTAAATAAAATATTAGGAGATTGGAGGCAACTATTAAATATAAAAATAGACCTTGATGAAGACATTAAAAAAATAAGATCTGAGACAGATGCCTTATTTGAATCCTATCTTAATAAACTAAATGAAAGATTCCCATTGCATAAATTCCAAGGGCATGTTTTTACTCGCCTGCTTGAAAATAATTTAACTAATTTTAGATCTTCTCTTGAACAATACATTGAAAAATCAAAGACCCATATTGAACGCTTTGAGAAAAAATCAGAAATTCCCAAGCCAAAAAAACCTTGGTTACATAAAACAAAGAAATACCAAAAAGAACTAATGGAATGGGAAGAAGAAATAGGAACAGGAAGAGTTAATTATGATATACTCGTCTTAGACTATGTTGTCCATTATATTAAATTAAAGGAATTAAGAAGACAATGGAATCAATTAAGAGAATATATTTCTGAACTAATTGGCTCTGATGCTGAATTAGCTAAATTTCATTTATGAATCTTTCTTAAGAAAAAATTTATTGATTGTACGGCATAGCAAATTTCACTATCACGTTTCCAAGATTTTTATAAGATTTAGAAACATCAAATAAAACATATTTTCCCTCGACTTTAATCCCCCACGTATAATCTTTATCATTTTTACAGCTCTCAAACAGATTATTTCTAGTCACTCCTTTATCCTCTTCATCCCTAATGCAGTCATTGGCCTTGCTCAAAATTTTATTGTAGTCGCTGAAATCATAATCTAAATTATATTTGGTATCGAGCTCAAATCCATATCTAAGGTTTTCATCCTTTAATTCAATAATGTCTTTAATTTCTACAATAAAGTTGTTATTCTCATCAATTCTCCAATCAGCGCTTATTTTATCTAGCCCGTATCCCTTAACATAATCTTCGAAAAGGCTCTTAAATCTACCAAAAAAATTCTCCTGCAGATTATCAGAAAAAAAACAATCGCCTTTCCATACAACATGCCCATTTATCCTCTCGCAACTCTGCTCATTTAAGATTCCACCATCATCTCCGAGTTTTCTTAATGCATTAAAAGAGGAGTATTCAACAATTTTCTGGATGAATAACTTGCTCTCTTCTTCCATAAATGCAAAAGTCATCACTGTCCCCGGAATCTTGCCAATATCCTCGAACTTCTCTTCTTTTGTAATTTGAGATTTATATATCCTTGCTCCAATAACGATACCAAACATTATAATCACCGTCAAGATGGCAAATACAGCACCTTTCTTATTCATCTTTTATCTCCATTTCAATTTCAATTATTCCTTTATTTACCGAGGGGATTTTAATTTCATACTTCCATTCATTTACCATACTATCCTTCCCATAAATATCAATTAGGGCATCTTCTCTTCCAGATTTGAAATAAACCGTCTTATAATCTTGCTCAGGATACTTTACCTTTACAATATAGTCCCTCAAATCTCTGCCTCCAATATAGAAATCAAAAATCTGTCTGGTTGCTGCCTGTAGCTGGGAGAATTTTTCAGAATCATATTCAGCAAAGGCAATTAAGTCTGAAATATGCCCGGAACCAGTCTCAGTTCTAACGTAATTAAGTAATAATATATCCCCCTCATCGTGTAAATCAACTCCCTGATAAGTAAGCAGAGAAATTCCAAATCCTGGAAATAAAGAGCCTACAACTACAATAATTACCAATAATAATATAGCCAAAATAAGATCTTGAATGTCTTCAGGCAGCATTTTTACTGTAATCAACCTCCAATCTTGTAGCAGAATTATCAACAATTACATATCTAACAACATGTCTAGGTTCTTGCAAGTTACCCATGCTTAGTCTCTTAGATTCACCGATTTGCCTATCTAATTTTACAGCAAAATTATATTTCCTGCCGAAACATTTTTTCAAACGCCCATCTGAAACCTTAGCGTTGTCAAAGACTCCGAATTCATTATCTTCAGAAAAACACCTTATCATTCTATTAATTACAACACTATCCTCGATGTCATTTATCTTAAAATCTAGTTGAACTTCAGAATGAACAAACTTAAGACCATAAAAAAAGGCAGCAGTAAATAATAGAATATATCCAATATAAAACCCCATTTTTCCAGCAACTATTCCTGCCATTAACTTATCACCACCCTATTTCCATCCTTCATAATTGAAACAGTCTTAACCTTGTCTTTAATCTGCTCAGCAAAATTATATCCATCATCCAACGATAATTCACTCACTCCTATCTTTCCCTTAGAAGATTTATAGACCCTCACACTATTGCTTAAAACTTCAACTTGGTTCTCAGTTCCAAGATCATAATTTAAGTTAACATCGCCATCAATAATAAACACGCTGCTAATACTCAAACCCAGGCCCTCAGATTTAATCTGGTTTATCCTATATTCCTCCACGCCTTTTAAGGCAATGAAGCCAAACATGGATGCAAAAATAACTAAAAATACCAGCTCAGCTCCAGTAAGAGTAATATAACTTTCTTGCCCTCTTTTATTCATGACAAAAACAAATCCTCTGTAATTTATAATTGTTTTTGTCTATTCTTCAGGTGGACTAGCTCCGCTTATAGTACTACATGTAACAGAACATTCTTCTCTCGATAGCAATTCAGTACAAGTTTTGGAAACTGCTGTATTTTTTCCGCCTACCAACACAGGCAATGGGTCCCTTCTACAGAAAGTAGATTTAAAATACTCTCCTGGAGAGAATTGCTCAACAGCCTTATCGCATAATTTTATACATATATCTTTCGCTTCATCCACAGTCAAACCACTATAGCCACCTCTGCATGTCCCAGATTTAGTAAGAGGATCAAATATACAGTGTCTAGTTCCATCGCATTTTCCTCCAGCAACATCAACTTTCAATCCGCCTTCGCAGAGCTGATTTTCATCAATCCCAAACTTCCTACCTTCTAATATAAACTCCTTTGCGCATTTTCCCAAACCGTTTTCGACCAAGCAGATTCCTTCTTTACAGTAGGCCCCGGAGCAATCACTAGTAGAACTTCCGCAAGGAGTATTATCCTCGCAAACATTTTGAAAATTAAACTTAGTCAATCTTGAACATTTAACATAATCCTTCTCATCTTTGTCCCACAAACAAAGTTCTACATCATTACTTTTACGTCGACAACATCTTTGATTATTCTCTATCAAATTTTCCTGAGTTCCACAAAAACTGCTTATCTGTAAATCAGAAAAATCATTCACCACATCATATCCTGCAGGACAATCCCTAGCTTGAAGAACTCTATTTCCAATAAAGAAAACAAGAACTAAAACAATAAGAGTGATTAGCAAACTCGTAGTAAATTCAGGAGCAATTCCTCTTTTATTCATATAAATTTTTTTTCTTATAAAATATATAAACCTTTACTTATTTTTCTTGATTATCTCCTCAAGTCCTTTCCCAACTTCGTCTCCACCAGAAGTCACACTTTTTATTATTCCTGTTAAATCCTTATATATCTCATTTATCTGCTTTCGAAAAATCCAAACAATCGCAATTAAGACAATTATAGCAATTATTGCACTTACTATCGTACCCCAAGTCAGTCCTTTTTTATTCATAGGAAAAGAAAAAATTACGGTGTACGTGTAAATGTTGTAGCACAAGTAGATCTAATTGAACAATCAACCTTTATCGGAGATTCCCAACAATTCGTAGGAATTGTTTTACCATCAGCACCTGCTATATTGAATTCCTGCCTACAATAGACAGCATCATTACCAGTTTGCCCCAAATCTTCAGCTCTTCTACAATAATCCTGACATTGTGTCTTAGCTAAATCAATATCATATCCTGCAGTTCCTCCTCTAAAAACTTCTCTTATTTTACCAAAAACAGTAGAAAGTCCTCCAGTAAAGAAAGTAACTATAAGCAATAAAAAAATAATGGCTATAATCGCAATTATAATTGTACTCATAGAAAGTTCAGCTGCCCCTTTTTTATTCATCAATTTCACCTTTTTATTGTTAATAATTACTCATATATAAACTTTCTTATCATTTAACCACATATGTTACAGCTTCTGCTGTGCTCACTCTCCCATATCTTGCATCTTCACACTCAGTTAAAGAATTAAACTCCTGTGGCAACTGCGGCCAATTAAGGTCGGGGAATGAGCCGGCATCGCAATCACTCTCCATAGTAGTGCAAGTATGTTTATTTTTTATCTTGCACAAAACCCACCCGCCTCCAGGATCTAATTCACTAATTGCGCCTACCCTATACATCCTGATCCTATCTTTTTGTATATCATCTAAATTTGCATATTTATACAAAAAGATATAATAATCCAAAACATTCCAGAACTTTCTATCCATAAAATACAACGCGACAAGCTCAACACTTTTTGCAATAAAATTTTCATCATCGGGCTCAACCTTCTCCAATTCAGAAATCCTAGCACCCAGTTCACAACCATCTTTCTTGTAAATATTTATTTCAGGAAGCGCATCCTTTCCAACGAAGCAAACTCTGCCTTTAGTTCGATAAAGAACCGGTTTAGTAAAGCTGTCTCCAAGTATTAATTCTTTTTCTTTGCCATCAACAAGAATATTCTGAAATTCATTGACGAGCCAGAAGTTATTCCTCTCCTTATTTGGATCATCCTCAAAACCCTTGTATTCCACATCATAAAAACAGGCAAGGTGTTTATACTCACGATTATAAACCCTAATTTGATTGTCTCTGCTTTCTCTAACAACTTTTATATTTGTTCCGCTACTGGTTTCAGAAAATTCAAGTTCGAAATCTTTGTCTTTCAAAGAACTAAAATCTATTTCGTGCACACACTCATCTGATTTTGCTTTGTTAAATGCATCCTCAAAAAAAGCAAATATCTCATCCTTAGCCTCCTCCTCTTTTTTTATTTTTAGCTCATCCGCATTAAAAACCTCTTCTTTAATTCTTTCCAAATCTTCTATTTCAGGCAAAAATTTCTTAGTGGCCTCTTTTGTTTTACTGATAGCTCCTTCCTTGCCAAAATAGACCCAGGCTATTCCTAGTAAAGCAAAAAGTAACAAAACTATTGAAATAACAGTAATAATCCCATAACTTCCTCCTTCTTGTTCCTCAGCCATTTTAAATTTTCATGAAATCCGATATAACTTTGACATATTCATTTATTCTATCTCTTAAAAGATAAATAAAAAAGATTAAAGCAATCAATCCTAATATCAACAATATCCATTCAACAGTTTTGCTCAACGCAAACATTCCTCTTCTCATTTTACACAATCTCCACGCATTTAAATTGTTGTAGGGGGTTATCCTTTGCTATTAAAATCCTATCTTGTGCTTCTCCATGTATCAATTCACCAAACTCATAACCAAGCCTATACCCCATAGTGAATGGGCTAAAAAAAGAAGGTTCAACGTTTTCAAAATAATAAACTCCCAAAAAGTCTCCTTCTTCAAGCTCGTTGAAAGCAACAATTACCCTGCTCTCGTCCTCCGCTTTTCTATTAATATGGTTCCAATAAGTAGGTTCTCTATTTTTTTCATCTCTCAAATATCTAATAAACTCACTGCCAGAAACTCCAATAAGCTTGCTTTTTTTAGTTATTTCTCCTCGATAATATCTAAAGCATTTTTGCTCAGGCCACTTAAACCATTTAGTGCCAGAAGGATTTAAATCCCCTTTACCAAACACCTCCCATGTAGTTAATATTGTTTCGGCAAGTTTCTCTTCGTCTTCAAGTTTCTTGTACTGCGTCTTACAAAGAGGCCCTATAAACCCTTTGCTTTGGTCGGAAATATAAAGAGTAGATTTGCAAACAAGATTATCTATATTTTCATTCTCGCCGAATATAACGATTAGAACGAGTATAACAATAATTGCTCCGGCAATAATTAACACTACATTTATAATCCAATCAAATTGAACATCGCCTTTTTTATCAAAGAGCACTTCTCATCACCTTGAACAGTATTAAAAATAAAAGAATAACCAATACCAAAACCAATATAATCGTTATACTCCTTCCTGCAATTCCTATTTTGTTCATAAACCACCTCCGCTGACATCCATAACATTCCTCGCCATCAAGGTTAATATGGCAGTAGTTATCAAAGTAACAAGAATATAAAGAAGTATGCTCTTATATAAATTTCTCCCCAAGCTGCTCTCTTTATTCAGCTCATCAACTCCATTTTCAATTCCGTTCGCAAGCACAGTCAATATATAAGTTATCTGCACCACATATAATCCAACAATTAATTGAAAATAAAACGGCGGTATTACTTCTTCAATAGGAAATATCCCGCTGATGGTTTCAATCCCGAATCCTACTCCACCGACGGTACTTCCCCCTTCTCCGGCAGTTTTTCCAAGCAGAGGGCCCAAGCTGGCAATAATATTTGTTATCAAGCTTCCAATTCCGACGACGATGCCGGCAATCAAGGGGGTTAAAAAATTAATCTGGCTTCTCATATCGCTCAGCACATCAGAAAGCAGATCCTTCAATCTTTCATTCACCTTATGTATAGCTATCATGTAATTGCTTATGCTCATCAGTGCATGCGAAACAATCTTAGGCCCTTTTCTCGCGCTCTCAATCAGGACCTCCATGCTGCTGCCTATAACTCTCGACGGAAAACTCAAAAT
>Ga0209541_10012372_pt1 | contig 13208 bp, 14 predicted proteins | sample RifCSPlowO2_01_FD_184027 | JGI IMG/M metagenome (GOLD analysis project Ga0209541, IMG submission 184027) | Groundwater microbial communities from Rifle, Colorado - Rifle CSP2_plank lowO2_0.1 (SPAdes) (version 2) | ecosystem: Environmental > Aquatic > Deep subsurface > Groundwater | place...
TTATCAGTTCCTGTTTGTTTTGTGATTATCATTTTTATTACATTGCTTATTTTTTATTACATTATTTATTATCAACAGAAATGCCTTAGATTTGCCTACCCAACCGCAGCAAGCTGCTGGGTATACGGCAAATCTATCACTTAGTGACCGGCATTTCTGAGATTACAACTTGGATATCGTTGCAAGCAACGGGGTATAAGACCCAAGTTGTAATTAACTTTGATTTTAATTTGTTTGTAATTGTATTATCAGCTTTGTCTGTAATCTTTTTCAGATATTCCTACACTTTTTTTTAGATATTCCTGCACTTTCATTGCAGTCTGCATTGCATCTCCTGCAGCAATATGCAGCTGCCGATATATCCCATTTTTAACATCCCCTGCAAAAAACAATCCGTCATTATTTTCAACGCCATTATTTTCAAAATTAATTAATTGGCAATCAATTAATGGATAAACCGGCTCTCTTCCAACAGCGATAAGAATAAAATCTGCTTTGAATGTTTTATGCGCACATTCGAGAGTAATTTTATCATTGTCTTTGTATATGTGTAATGGCACTGTATTCTCAAAATATAATATTTTCTTTTCTTTAGCTGTTTTTAGAAGCAGATTAAGGCAGGTTGGATTATTACGCATGATTATTGAAGGTTTATGCCCTCTTTCATGAAGATTAATAGCATAGTCAAATGCTGCATCTCCTCCTCCGATAATCAAGATTTCTTTTTTATTATTTGTTTTTTTATGATTTGTCAAAGAAATATCTGCTATTTCATTTGTTAAAGGGATGTCTGCTATTTCATAGAACACTTTTTTACCGCATAAATTTCCATGTCCTGGAATTCTCGCTTTCTTTGAAATTGTACCTGTCGCTATGATGACAGTCAAAGATTTATAACAAGTGCCATTTCCCATATAAACTTCAAAAATTTTATTTTTGTTTAATTTATTTTTAATCAACAAAAATCCCGCAGGATTTTTGGGACCCGAAAAGCGATGCTTTTCTATGGTTCCAAAAACCGCACGATTAAATACCCGAACATTTAGGTTTGGGATTAGTGCGGTTTTTGTTATCTTATAAACTTCACCTGATATTAGTTTTATTCCAAAAGAAGAAAGCTGCCTGCCGAAAGATGCAATTAGTTCTTTAGCTGAAATACCATCAGAAAACCCAATATAATTTTCAATTTTATTTGCATTTCTCAAAAGACCTCCAATTTTATTTTTTTCTATTAAGAGAATATTAAAGCCTGACCTTTTAAGCTGAATTGCTGAAGTTATTCCTGCAGGACCAGCGCCTATAATTACTGTGTCATAAATTACTGTATTATAAACCATCTTAAAGCCTCTTACCTAAAACTTCTTCAGTTGAAATTGTAACTGCAAATCCGTATGATAAATTTTTTAATGTTGCTATATGCATTTCCTCGTTATAAGCTGCTGTTGCATCAATTGGGAAAAAAATATTAAAATTTCTTACAAAGGCTTCCCTGACAGCTGTTTCACAGCAAAGATTTGTAAGAACACCAGTTATAACAATGTTCTTAATGTTATTTTTTCTTAGAAACTCTTCAAGTTTTGTTTTGTAGAATGGACTATATGTTCTTTTTCTGAGTATTAGATTATTTATGTAATTTAAGTTATTTAGATTATTTAGGTCATTTAGTTTAGTTATGTTATTTATGTCATTTTCGTTATTTATGTCCTCTTTTTTGGAATGCAATTCATCTACTATTCTGCTCTCATAACTTCCTTCCATAACAGTATCATTCCACCATCTTTTTATTGGATCTTCTTCATTCTGCATAACAGCAAAGTATGTGAAGATAACTGGCTTTTGATGTTTCCTAAATGCGTCGGCAAGCTTTATGATATTTTTGAGTGCAATCATGCCTGAGGGTACAAATGCATGCGACTTTTCATCGAGAAAGTAATTCTGCATATCTATGACAAGCAAAGCAGAATTATCAAAAGTAAAATTATCAAAGGCAAAAGAATTTGGCTCGGTGTTATATGGAGCTAAAATCTGCTTCCATTGTTTTATTTTATTCATCATATTCTTTTCTGTCAAATAATTTTCTTTGAGCATAATCCTTTTAGGTAAAATGGCTTGTTTTAAATATTAATATGGTGCAAAAAGCTAAATTTACAGGCAAAAAAATAGTCAACATAGTCCCGCAGAAAACTTTCAGGAAAGTTGTTTTAATTGCAATTGAATTAGTAAGCCTGAAATTTATATATGAAGGGATTATTTACTTTTTATAATTAAGTCATGTTATTATTTATTGTCAAAGAAAATAAAAATCCCAACCACCGCAAGCGGTGGGGTATTTTTAATGTTTAATACCCCGCTACGCTGTGGGAAGAAAAGTTAACCCAATCGCCCCAAGGGGCGGGGTATCAAACAAATCAACTACCACCATTAATGATATACACTGGTGGAAAATGAGATTATAATTAAAAATCATATCAGCACATATTAGTTGCGTATGTCTAAAATACCATATTTTCTGTACAAATATTTTCTAAACTCCTCAATTGTTAAAAGGACAATACCTCCAAAAATAATCCATATGATATTAATGATTGGAAATGGTCTTGTACCGAAAATAATTTGAGCAGGTTCAAAGAATATCATGACAAGCAATATAACTATTTGAGAGAGTACGGCAACTAATGCAAATTTATTCTTAAATATACCTGACCTTAATAAAGAAGCACGAGCATTCTTACATGCAAAAAGATTGAAGATTTGGAAAATAACTACAGTTGTGAAATATCCTGTTACAGCACTTTGGTATGATGGATTGTCACCAGCAGGAATTCCCTGCGAAAAACTCCATCCTCCAGCAAATAGTATGTTGAAAAACACAAAAAATCCAAACAAAGCAATAAGAGGACCTTGGACTCCGTAAGATCTTGCAATCATTTTTTTATTGCAAAGCTTGGAATTATGACGCCTTGGTTTTTCTTCCATAATATCAGGAGATGGAGATTCAACACCAAGAGAAATTCCTGGAAGCAAGTCCACACTTAAATCAATAACCAGTATGAGAAGCGCTGTTATTGCAAGGGGCCAGTTCATAAATGACAGCGCAACAAATAAAAGAAAGGGAATAGTCTGGCTTGTATTGCTGGAAAGTATAAACATAATGAAGCTTTGTATATTCTCGTATATACCTCTTCCATACCTGACAGCTTTTGCAATAGTTGCAAAATTATCATCTAATAGCACAATATCAGAAGCTTCCTTTGCAACCTCAGTTCCCATAATACCCATTGAAATACCGACATCTGCTCTCTTCAATGCAGGCGCATCATTAACGCCATCGCCGGTAACTGCAACAACCTGATCAGTTGCCTGTAATATACTTACTATCCTCAATTTATCTTCTGGAAATGATCTTGCAAAAAGAATTTCCTTATTTTTAAAGATTTTTTTTAGTTCTTCATCAGTCATTTTTTTGAGCTCATGACCTGTAATTATTGTTGGATTCTTGCTTTCAACGATGCCAACCTGCTCTGCAATACTTCGTACAGTATTTGGATGGTCGCCAGAAATTACTATTATTTTTATGCCAGCTTTCTTACATTCAGCTACTGCTTCTTTTACTTCAGGTCGAGGAGGATCGTACATTACCACTAAACCATAAAATATATAATTAGATTTTTCTAGAACATTCTCATAATCACCTTTCTTTTGCAGTTTTGTAATCTCTTTTGATGCAAACCCAAGAACGCGGTAGCCTTTTGAAGATTGTTCATTATTAATTTTAAGTATCTTTTTCTTTTCTTTCAGACTTAACTTTTTTATTTTTCCATCGCTAAATATTTTATCGCATTTGTTAATAACAATTTCTGCTGCCCCCTTTAGATATCCTTTTTTCTTGGCCATACGAGTAATATTAGCGGTAATCATATATCCTTTAGACGATTCAAAAGGAATCTCATATACTCTTTTGCATCTATTTTCTACACTTTCAATATCAGTGAAATTTATAAGAAATTTCTTCAGGCTGAGCTCTGTCGGATCCCCGTATGATTCCATTTTTTTTCGAGTATATTTGCTATTGTTACAGCATATTAAAATTTGATTAATCTCTTCGTAGCCTGCAATGTCTGTAAACTCTTTTTTTTTGTTTTCATAAACTATTTTCTGCACCTCATAATTGTATAATTTATTATTCATATAAAGTGATTTGACAGTGAGATCATTTTGGGTAAGGGTTCCTGTCTTGTCCGTACATATCACAGTAAGACAGCCAAGTGTTTCTATTGCATCCCTATTCTTGACAAGAGCTTTTTCTTTTGCCATTTTTCTCATGGCAAGGGACATTGTGAGGGTTGCAGTTGGAAGAAGACCTTCAGGAACAGTGGCAACAATTATTCCAATTGCAAAGACAAGATTCTTCAAGATAGTATTCCCAACAAGAAATCCTAATCCGAAAAAAAGAATGCCCAATGTAACTGCAATATAAGATATAGTTTTACTGAATGCAATGAGATCTTTTTGAAGATGACTAATAGGTTCTCCGACACTGCGAGTCAGTTTTGCAATGTATCCTATCTTTGTTGCATCTCCCGTAGCTATAACAACAGCTTTACCTGAACCTGTCTGTACCAATGTTCCAGAAAAAACCATATTCCTGCTCAATATTGGTTTATTATCTGTTGCTTCAACAGATCTTAATTGAGGTTCGTTTTCCCCAGTTAATGACGAGTGATCAACTTTTAAATTAAACATTTCAATTACTCTAGCATCTGCGGTTATTTTATCCCCTTCTTCTAATATCACAACATCGCCAGGCACTAATTCTGTAGAATAAATCTCTATTTCTTTTTTGTCCCTCAGCACCTTAGTTTTTGTAGTTATGATATTTTTGAATGATTCCATGATTTTTTCTGTCTTATATTCCTGAATGAATGTGAAAATAGCATTAAGGACTGTAACACCCAAAAGAGCCCATGCAATATAAATCGATCCTTCGCCAGGCTTTAGAAATTCGCTAATAAATGCAAACCCTGAGCCAATCAATAAGAGTATAGCAAAAATATTCTTGAACTGCGAAATGATTCTTATAATGACTGGTATTTTTTTCTTTTCACTGAGTTTATTAAATCCAAATTCTTTTATTCTTTCTTTTGCTTCATTTGCCGATAAGCCATATTCATTTGTTTTAAGAAATTCGTAAAATGCCTGAAATGGAATTTTATGAAGATTTGATTCATCTCCCCATTCAATTCTTTTATGCAGAGCCATGCTACTATTATGTCAAAAGTAGTTTATAAAGCATGCGATAATATGTTAGGTTTAACGTCTTCGCGATTTTAGTGAAATACTTAAGGATAATATAATAGCGCAACTTAAAAAACTTAGCCCTGAAATTATTCTAAATAATAAATCTGGCAGAATAAATAAGCTGTAAAGAAATGTTACCCCTGAACTTGCCGTCCATATTGCAAACGAACTGGTATTCGCGCTCATCTTTTTGTGGATCCATAAGTCCTTAATTGTTGGAACATACCCCACAGTTGCAATAATGCCAACACTTGCGTAGCCTAAAACAAGCAAGTTCAATAATAATTCTTCCATAATAGTTTATAGTATAGAAAGTATATTTAAATTTATTTGATTGCAAAGATGCGTTCAAAATTTCATTAAATATGGAATTAGAGAAATTAGAATCAACGTTCTTCATATATAATGTAAAATTTTAATTATCGTCTAATTCAAGGCTTTGTCCTAACAAACTCTTTCAGAGTTTGCGTCGGCCTACAAAACCACTTGAATTGTTTTTACTGGCTTTTCATATTAAGCAATTTGTGTAGCCAGCACCAGCCAAAAAAGCTTTCAAGCAGAGCTATCCATCCTACTAGTGCTATAAGCCAATTTATCCACATAACACCATATTGAGGCGCCCATGGACCAAGCCACCAAAAAGCCAGTGCAAATCTTAAAATTCTGTCCAGCTTACCTAAATTCTGTTTCATATACTTCCACCTCTTTAATTTGGAATTATTTAGGCTATTTAGATTCCATAATTTAAATAATTTATCAAAGAAAACCGACCACCACCAGTGAAATACTATACATTAGTGGAAAATGAGATTCCAGTTTATTGATAAAGAAAATGAAATAAAGAATATAACATTTAATCTTTTGATATAATTTCAAACAGCGCTTCAGCTGCGCTTTCAGGCCCCTTTGTTTCAAAACCTTGAATCCCAAGCCTTGTACGTAATTGAGCCACCTTTACTCCAGAATTAAAAAATGCATTAAAATATTTTAATGCTAATTTTTCATGAAGCTCTTGGTATTGATGTGGTCCGAATATATTTGCAAAGTATGCATGGACTATTCCTTGTTCTGTAGTCGTGCCTTTTGCCATCCTTGCACCTTCACGGAATACCTTAAGCGCATCATCTACTGTACTAAACTCATCAAAAAATGGATGAGCGTCGTCTACCTGCTCATAATTATTAGCGTATAAAAAGAAGTTGACAGGGTAGCCATGAAGAATTTCTTTAAGGGTTGTAACAGGCAGCAAAGCTCTGGCATTGATTTTTTGAGGGCTCATAATTATTGATCTGTCCAGGTTCCCAAATGCAAATTCTGGCTGAAGATCGTCCAGTCTGACAAATGCTCCTGTTTCAGTCCCGTAAGCTTTTATTTCACCAGTCTTCGAAAGTTCTAATGATCCCATGTCATCAAATATTATAGTCATATCGCGAATATACTTCCTGCCTAAAATACGAAATGCTTCCAATGATTCTGACTTGCCTGTTCCTGTATCCCCAAAAATAACAACATTTGCATATTTTCCATTTTTAAGGCAGATTCTTACCATCGCTCCATGAACAGGCATTCTGCCTTTTTTCATCATAATGACATTGTGCAGAGTCAGCATAATTTTTTTGACATATCCGAAATAACCAAAATTATCTGATCCAGGAATAGCGCCAATCAAAATATCATTTTTTTCATCGTCAAAAAATACAGTCGGCAGATTGCCAAATTTATGAAGTGACGTCCCTGGAACTCCGTATACAGATATAGCATCAGGTTTTCTTTTAAGATCATTATCGTCTGCTAAATCGAACAAATTAGCAAGAGCAGTCCCCAACCCGATAAATTTTTTATGGAAAAAAAGATAAATAACCAGCGGACCGACCTTGGCAGGATAACATAACCAGTCTTCGCAATTAAACTGTATATCTTCAAGGGGATTCACATCAATTCTGCTAAAATGACCATCTCGTTTGTTCATAGGCGGGTCGATAATCAATGGAGGTTCAATGAGAACTTGCCTTATGAAATTAATATCTTTTAATTTGTCATAAGGGGCAGGAGGACATAACCAATTTTCCTTATTCACAATAAGTCCAACTTGACATCCAGCAGGCATCTGACGATATATACGACAATGTTCATTAGTGATATGTTCACATATATCTCGGTAAACCTTGCGGACATTGTAATTAAGGGATTCTATAGTTTTATTAAATGTCCTGTACGGCGTTTTATGGTACGAACTTTCCTCATCGTTATTTGAATAGCAAACAAAAAAGCGCTCAAAGCTGCGCCAGTAATTATATAGATTCTCAACAAACTGATGAAGCAGATAAGTGTCCTTAAAAAAATCCTTAAATTCATGAGATGCTTCAATTATCTGTTCTTTTGGAAATTCTGAAAGTTTTTGCAGAAGATTAATCATTACAACTTCTTGTTCTTCTTGAGATATTATTCGAGGGAATATCTCTAAAAGAGGAGAATCTTTTTCTCTAAGATGTTCCAAATATTTATGCATTACTTCTTTGAATAGTTCGGTTTTAGTTATATCTTTTGAATCACCGCATATTTCGCCGTTGCTGTTTATTATTACCTGCTTATTATAAAAAGAGTGCATTATTTAACCTCCAATTTTCTTACAAAATATTTTATTCTTTCAACCCCTTTTTTTATATCATCCATTGATACTGCATAACTCAAGCGCGCATTGTCATCAGCGCCAAAACCTATCCCTGGAGTTACTGCTACTTTTGCTTCTTCAAGCAATCGCATGCAGAATTCCATCGACTTCATTCCTGTTCCACTTATGTCAGGAAATGCATAAAATGCGCCTTCAGGCATATTGCAACTGATTCCTCTTATATTGTTTAGACCTTCAACCATAATCTTTCTTCTTTTGTCAAATTCCTTCTTCATATTTTTAACACACTCCTGCGGTCCAGTAATAGCCTCATAAGCTGCTTTTTGAGAAATGCTGCACGGATTAGATGTCTCATGCGACTGTATAGATGACATGGTTTTTATGATATCCAGAGGACCGCCAGCATAACCTATTCTCCAGCCAGTCATCGAATAAGTTTTTGATACTGCATTAACTGTTATTGTCAGCTTTTTTATTTCATCTCCGAAAGAAGCTATGCTATAATGTTTTTTATTGTCATATATGAAATGTTCATAAACTTCATCGCTTACCACTAAAAAATTTTTTCCTACAGCCAAATCTGCAATCTTTTTCATTTCTTCTTTATCGATGACTGCTCCAGTTGGATTATTTGGACTATTTAATATTAATATTTTCGTTTTATTACTTATTTGTTTTTTTATTAAATCTGCCGTTATCTTAAAATTATCAGTTTCACAAAATATGGGTATGCCTCCTGCTAATTTGATCTGTTCAGAATAGCTTACCCAGTATGGAACAGGGATAATAACTTCATCGCCTTCATTAAGCACAGCTTTCATTATATTCGATAATATTTGCTTAGCTCCGTTTGAGATAATTATCTGGTCTGGAGAATAATTAATATCATTTTCTCGTTTGAATTTGTCGCATACAGCTTTTTTTAACTCAGGTATCCCAGAAGATGCAGTATATTTTGTGAATCCTTCGTCAATTGCTTTTTTTGCTGCTTCTTTGATATTATCAGGCGTGTCAAAATCTGGCTCCCCCGCGCCAAATCCAATTACATCAACTCCCTCTTTCTTCATCTGATTGAATTTGGAAGTTATTGCTAAAGTTATGCTCTCAGTTATGTTTTTGGCTTTCTCACTTATCATTTCATCAAGTAGGTGATTATCACTATGTTTTAAGTTTTTTGTTTTTAAACGCTGTAAAATAATAAAATTTTAAATACATTATCTTGTTAATTATCTTATGAACTTAAGGATACTGCATTATAATATTGCACATGGAAGAGGAAATGATCAGAGTCCTGATGTAATCAAGTGGTTAGGTCCTTTAGGATTAATTGCTGGCACTTTGAAGAAGAATTATCAATTAAAAAAGAAAGGAAAAAAAGAATTGATTTCCAGATTAGATTCAATTGCTGAATTGACAAGAGAACAGGAAGTGGATATTGCCTGTTTTAATGAAATTGACTTTGATTGCAATTGGAGTTTTAATATAGATATGCTGCAATATTTCTCTGAACAACTATGTCTTAGACACACCGCTTATGGTTATAAAACTGATTTGAGATTACCTTGGTTTAAAGTTCAGAATGGTTTGGGAGTTGTTAGTCGTTTTCCTCTAAGTGGAGATTATCATATGTGCAGTACAAATAAATTTCCAAGAACACTTGTTGGTGGTGTAGGTTACCAAGATCTTGTTGTTGATGTAAATGGAAACAATATCCGTTTGGTTTATTGTCATTTATCTCCTGGAACTGAAGGAGAAATTCAGACTGATGAGATATATCAAAATGTAATTGCCACTTCTACTGAACCAGTGATTCTGGCAGGAGACTTAAATGCGCGACTAACTGAACATCAAGCTGAAAAAGGTAAAGTAAGATATAGAAATCTGGATAATCTGCTTATTGGTGGAAGGCTAAAAGTACCTTTACAACTGCTTGAGGAAGGAGCTGAGGAAAGATATGCTACTTTCTTTTCAAGATATTTGGGATATGGAGAAGTCATTGATCATGTTTTGGTCGATCGAGAATTTGAAATAAATAGTTTTGAAGTTTTGGATGTCGATTATTCTGACCATAAACCGGTTGTTGTTGAAATTGCCATGTCATAGTTTTATTCCAGCCTACTTAGTTTTCACATAACGAGATTATATGTCCCAGACGACTGAAAGAAGAAAGCACGGTATAATGCGGAGCGAAACAATGCAAGTAATATTAAAATTCATCAGATTGCATCGATTTTCTTCGATAGAGAATAATCTTTTTCTGTGATCTTGCCTAGACTATGCGTGTACATCATGATTTTAACTTTATTATATGAGTGAATTAGAATGTCTGGATGGTGATTTGCTTTTTCAGCCAATGGCAGAATTTTGTTAATAAAATTGATTGCTTCAGAAAAATTAGCAAATTCAAATTCTTTTACCAAATATTTACCTTCAACTTTCCAATCCATATTAAACTTAAAAAGTTAAAAGTATATAAATGTATTGCAATGAGATTTTTAGGATTATTTCATTTGATATAGAAGCTATGTTCCCTAGTATGCATGGATCACGTAGAGTCCATATTGACAAATCTTTCGTTTTAATTTATGAGATTGATGAAAAAGAAAAAATTATAAGAATCCTTGATTATGATCATCATGATAAGATATATTAAAGTTGATTGTAGTCTTAATTGAACTTAAAGAAAGTATGTTAAATGCGAAGACGAGTTCATATATGAATTTAATACCAGACATAAATAACTCATAAAAATTGTGCGTTAAATACCCCAACCTAAAGATTGTGGATTTGCGCGGTTTTTGTTATGTCTGGTAAACATTAGTAAGCGATTTGTGTTATGATTTACTTTTGTCGCTTACTAATTCAACAAAAAACATTTAAAGTTACTCTTATCATAGTAGACATGGATTATGGAAGAGAATTACCTGGTATGGTTCTCCCCGATGAACCAACTATGCATTTATACGCAGGTTATATGACAAGTCACTATCGGATCAGGACTTATGTTCCGACAACAATATTTGATTCTTTGGTTGCTGTTATAAAAGTTTATCAACTAGATGGTATAAGTAAACAATCACCTGATGAACCCGAACTAGTTGTTGCTGTTGAAAATGTACAACTCAGACATTTGCCCATATGGGATATTGAAGGACAATGTATAACACTACATTCTAAAGATGAAAGAGCAGTTCTAAAGGCTACGAAAAAACTTGAAAGGATGCTTGAAGAGAAGTAAATAGGTGGTTTGGGAAGAGTAATTTTTAGAAATTCGGCTTTTATGAAACCCTCTGCTCCGCAGAGTATATTAGCGGAAAAGTTGAAAATTGCAAATCACTTAGGTCTTTCATAAATTAAACGATATTTGCCACTCATTCTCTGAAACATCAAGGGGTGACGACCATCATGGCATTCATGCGTTACAGCGCAAAGGAAATAGTGACCTCCTGGAAGCTCAATAGGCTCTAGACAATTATGACATTGAACTATCTTTACAAGATCATCTTTTTTTGGGCATTCAAACTCACACCAGTCCTTATCGGGATCAAAAAAAAGCCTGCATGATCTATCCGGACATAACAAGTACGTGGTATTGGTATCCATATCTGATTTATTGATAATACCGTCATCCGAGCCCATAAAAGAAATGCACACATGCGGAGAATAAAAAGTTTGCTTTTTTCAATTGAACATAATGATATTATGTCCCAAGTTTAGTTGACAAAAGATTTTTAAAGATGATCTAATTCTGCAGCACTTATGAGCGATAAAATAATCCTTATTGCCAATAATGCTGCAGTAGATGCAGTTATGATAACGAAGGCAGAAGCTATCGATGGAATTAGAAATAAGTATGGGTTTTCACTCGGTGAGATTGCAGCGATAGGTGATGAAATTGGAGATATTCCCATGCTTGAAATACCTGGTCTAGGTAATATTGGAACTGTCGCAAATGCTCAGCAGAGCGTAATTGATTTTGTGGCTTCAAGAGAAAATGGTTATGTTTCAATGTTATCAGTATTTGATGGATTTATGGAGTTCTACAATAGATGTAGAGACCGTGGAAGTAAATTGATTGTTACTGATAAAGATGGCGTGTTAAAGGAAGGTAATAATGTTCAATGGGGCCAACAATATGCAAAATTAGCAATGCAGATGGGAAATGAAGGCAATCCATATTGTATTGTGTTAACTGGTTCTGCAATTTCACAGAACGAAGAATTTAGGCTTCAGTACGGATTGGATGAAAGATTAATAGAGAATAAAGCAGTTAGAAATAATCCTTTTTTGCTTCTTGTGGAAAATGGGGCAATCCATGTTAATGTTATTACAGGAGAGACTGAAAACTACTGCCACAAACTAAATCCTGACCTGCTTAGTGCCCTAAAGGGTCCTTTTGAAGATGAGGTTGCAAGACGAATACAAGAAGAGATTCTTCCTGAATTTGATTTTAGAATGAGCTACAGTTACGATGAACAAACTGGAATGGTCTATCATATTAGAGAGAAACAAGCAGGAGTTTGCTTCAATATTCCGAGAGAGGATAATAAAGGCAAGCCATTTAGGAAAACATCTGATGCGCAGAGACTTAGGGAAAGAGAAATTGAAATAATGAGTGAGGTAGCAAGAAATCTTGGTATAGACCATATTATACTATGATATTTTTCTAATATTTTGTCAGTAAGTTTTTCATAAGTTCTCAAGCACAATCAACTTTTTCAGAACCCAGAGAAATATCAGGCAAAGATTTTTATAAAATATATTTGTTCTTAAAACTTTATGTCAAATTTATATGTCATAGTGCATGAAGGAGCTACAAAAGAAGATAGAGAAGTGAGAAGAGAAATATTAAGAATAAAAAGAGAAGAAAATTTTAGATTAGTAGATGGAAACCCAACAGTCGTTAATTATCAAATTTCAGAAGGCATTACAAGAATTCTAGTTTGCGGAGCATATCATGGTAGACAATCATGGGATCATAGATGTGTCGATGAACAGATAAAAGCCTTACGAAGAAAAGGGTATTCCTCTGAAGTATATATGCCAGCAACTATTTCTCTAGACCCTTAAATGTTTGTCTGATATTAAATATAAAGAGATTATGTTCTTTGCCAGTTACGTAGTTCGAGCAAACTTCGTCCGAAGAGTCGAGAAAAAATTATGTCCAGTTTTAAGAACAATCAACTAAAAATCAATGGTTTGGAGCGTAAAAAGCGGAAGATTTATATAATAAAATATTACATTTCATTATAAATTATAATAAAGGTGAATCGTAAAT
>Ga0209541_10012373_pt1 | contig 13204 bp, 15 predicted proteins | sample RifCSPlowO2_01_FD_184027 | JGI IMG/M metagenome (GOLD analysis project Ga0209541, IMG submission 184027) | Groundwater microbial communities from Rifle, Colorado - Rifle CSP2_plank lowO2_0.1 (SPAdes) (version 2) | ecosystem: Environmental > Aquatic > Deep subsurface > Groundwater | place...
CCCGCCTGCGCCAACCGGGTTCCTCCATCAAACCAATTAACTATGCCGCCGGCCTCCTAAACGGCTGGACTGCCAGCACTATGTTCCTCGATCTACCTACCTGTTTTAATGTCGTCAACCAAAAACAATACTGTCCCAAGAACTACGACAACACTTTCCGGGGTGGTGTCCAGATGCGTTTCGCTCTGGGCAATTCCCTAAACATTCCCGCCGTCAAAATGCTTGCCCTCAATGGCATCGAGTCCTTCATCGCCACCGCCAGCGCCATGGGGATTACCACCTTCACCGACCCCTCTCTTTACGGTCTTTCTTTAACCCTGGGTGGGGGTGAAGTTTTGATGACCGATATGGCCGTCGCCTTTGGCACTTTCGCCAATTCCGGTGTCACCGTCCCCCTCAATCCAATCATCAAGGTCGAAACCTACGACGGCAAAATCTTAGAAGAAAATCATCCGGACGAAATCGCCGATTATGTCAGTACACTCCACCAAAACTGGACCACTTTTTGGGAAGGAAACCACTCCTTCTCCTCCGAAACCGGCAGCCAAGCAGTCAAGGTTGTCCTTCCCGAAGAAATCGCCTATATCATCAGCCACATCCTCTTGGACAACAATGCCCGCATCGGCGCTTTTGGTCCCAATAGCCAACTGGTAATCCCGGGAAAAACCGTTAGTGTCAAGACCGGAACCACCAATGACATGCGCGACAACTGGACCATCGGCTTCACTCCGGATGTTCTGGTGGCCACTTGGGTCGGCAACAACGATAACTCCGCTATGAGCTACGTCGCCTCCGGCGTTACTGGTGCCTCTCCGATCTGGAACAAGATCATGAGACATATTCTTTCCGACAAAAAGGATCACTTCCCCACTCAACCGGAAGGTGTAGTTAGCCGCGATGTCTGTAGCATTTCCGGCCTGCTCCCCACTCCCGAAAATTCCTGTGAGACCAGAAGTGAACTCTTCATCAAAGATATTTTTCCCGAAAATAACATTCCCACTCTAAAACAAATTTGGGTCCGCCGGTCTGACAAATACCCTCTCTTGGCCGAGGACAACACCATTGACCTTGACCTCGAACAACACTTTGTTCTCTCTGACCCATTTGTCCGTGACTTTTGCGTTGACTGCCAATATCCCAAAGACGACAAAAATCAGGTCCAATGGCCAACCACCACCATCAACTACGATACTTTTCGACTTAGTCCCCCCAATCCCAAAACCTATTTAAACCTTTAATGGTAAAGAAGATACTCGGCGTCTTTGCCCTCCTCGCCCTTATTTTCATTCCCCTCACCGCTTACCATCTTTGGCAAATCAATCTCCCTCTCGTTTCCCCGATTGACCTGATCGAGTCTTTACGCGAACTCACCCCTACCTACCGTCGGCCGGGAAATAAGATCGTCTTCGGCTTTCTTCCTTTCTGGAATATGAAAGACTCAACCAAACTCTATATCCGTTCCTTGACCCACTTGGCTTACTTCGGCATCGATCTAGCTTCGGATGGTAGTCTCAAAAAATATGATAAACCAGGTGAGAAGGAACCGGGCTGGAACAAGCTCAACGGTGAGGCTTTCACCATTCTCTCCCGTCAAATCAAGCTTCTGGGGAAAAAGTTAATCCTCGTCGTTCGCGCCATGGACACCGACCAAATCGAATCTCTCGTCAACTCGGATACCAACCGAAAAAATGCCATCGACACCATTATGGATGTCGTTCGTGATAAACAGTTTGACGGCGTCAACATCGATTTCGAATACATGGGCTACCCGAATCAAACCACCCGCGACAACTTCACCAAGTTTGTCTCCGAACTCTCCCAACGCTGCAAACTGGTTTCTGTAAACTGTGAACTTTCCCTTGATGTTTTCGCCGACTCAGCCATCAAGGGACGGCTTTATGATCTTCCCAGCCTTGCCAAGACCATCGATCTAGTCATCGTCATGGCCTATGATTTTTATCGGCCCAGTAGTCCCCAAGCGGGCCCCGTCGCCCCCCTAAGAGGAAAGTGCACAACTGAAAACTGGCAACTGAAAACTGATAATTGTTTGGATTACGACGTCATCACTAGCATTGGCGATATCACCAAACTAGTTCCTCCCTCCAAAGTCATCCTCGGGATCCCTTTCTATGGTTACGAATGGCAAACCGTTGATACTCAATTTCTCGCCCGGACCTACACCCAAACCGGTCAAACCGCCACTTATAAAAAAGTTCGGGAACTTCTGGACAATAACTCTGAAAGCTCCCTCTCCGCCATTTGGTCTGGTACGACTTTCACTCCCTACCTCTCCTACTCCAAAGACGGCAAAACCTACCAAATCCATTACGAAGACGAAAATTCCCTGAAACTAAAGATCGAGTTCGTTCACCAAGCCAAACTTGCCGGTCTGGCGATCTGGGCGGTTGGCTACGAGCTTCCCTATACCAATCTTTGGCTGACTCTAGATAATAGCCTCTAGTCTTGCTAGAATCAGCCACGATGAAGCTTCTCTCCAAGATCGGCCAGCCTTTCTTTCAACTTTTTATCTTCCTTTTTACCGCTATTGTCTTTGTCGTTCTTTTTCTGGAAAGGCTTCTCCTCACCCTGGACAACCTTCTGACTTCACTTCTATACCAGCCACGCCCCAAAAAAGTCAAGAAGAAACCCATTCGTATTTTTTTCTCACCCCGGGTTATTATTACCATCCTCCTGATCGTAGGCTGGGTCTATTACCTTTATGTCCAGATCTTTCTCGGACTTCCCTCCCCATATCAGCTCCGAGAACGTTCCCAGAAACTAACCACCCAGATTCTGGACCGAAACGGCAAACTGCTTTTCAAAATTTATCAGGATGAAAACCGCACCCCCATTAGCTTAAGTTCGCTCCCCCCTTACGTCAAAGAGGCCTTTCTGGCCATCGAAGACAACGGTTTTTATCACCATTCCGGGTTCTCCATTTCCTCCGTCATTCGGGCCACCTATCATAACCTCGTCAAACAAAAAACCGAGGGGGGGAGCACCATCACTCAACAGTTAGTCAAGAACGCCCTCCTCACCAATGAAAAAACCTGGCAACGAAAGATCAAGGAACTCATCCTCGCCATTGAGGTTGAAAGCGTCTACGACAAAGACCAAATCCTCGAGATGTATCTTAACGAAGTCGGTTTCGGTGGCCCTGCCTACGGAATTCAGGAAGCCGCCAACCAATATTTTGGTATCGACGCGCGGGATCTATCTCTACCCCAAGCCGCCTTCCTAGCTGGTCTTCCCAAAGCCCCCAGCAAATACTCACCTTTTCTTAACCCAACTCTCGCTCTCGTCAGACAAAACCTAGTTCTAAGTCAAATGGTCAGAGACGGCTACATCGATCAGGGTCAATCCGACCAAGCCGCCAGTACGAAATTAGAATTCATCTCACCCAAGATTCAAATCAACGCCCCCCATTTCGTCATGTATGTCCGGGATCTACTCGTCGATCAATATGGAGAAGAGTTGGTCAGCCATGGTGGTCTCAAGGTCACCACCACTCTTGATCTGGAGCTACAAAAAAAAGCCGAAAACACTCTCAATCAAGAGCTCGACCATCTTTCCGGCATGAATGTGGGCAACGGCTCAGTTCTAATCACCCGCCCCAACTCTGGAGAAATTCTTGCCATGGTTGGCTCCAGAAACTATTTCGATATCAGTCACGACGGTCAAGTGAATCTCACTACTTCACTTCGTCAGCCGGGGTCCTCCATCAAAGTGGTGAACTACGCCCTTGCTTTCGAAAAGGGCGCTACTCCCAATACTCTCCTAAAAGATGAACCCATCAGTTTCAACCTCCCCGGCTCAGGTCTGTGGACCCCCAAAAACTATGACGGTCGTTTCCACGGCACTCTTCCGATCCGCTATACTCTCGCCAACTCCTACAATATTCCCGCCGTCCTCCTTCTTGCCAAGAATGGCGTCGCCAACATGGTCGCCCTTGGCCGCGACATGGGCATCACCACCTGGAACGAACCGGACCGATACGGTCTAGCCCTCACTCTCGGTAGCGCCGAAGTAAAAATGGTCGATATGGCAGTTGTCTATGGCACACTCGCCAACAACGGCGTCCGAATCCCGCTCAATCCCGTCATCAAAATCGAAGACGTCACCGGCAAAATCGTCCCATTCGACCAGTGCCTTTCTGGTCTGCCTTGCCAGACTAAAACCGTTCTCAAACCGGAAACCACTTTTTTCATGAACGACATTCTCTCCGACAATTCTGCCCGCTCCGCCGCCTTTGGCTACCGTTCGATTCTCAATCTTTCTCCGTTCAAACCGGCAGTAAAAACCGGCACCAGCAATGATCTTCGGGACAACTGGACCATCGGCTATACCCCCGACTATCTTGTCGCCGCTTGGGTCGGCAACAATGACAATTCTCCCATGAGTCGCGTCGCCTCCGGCGTTACCGGCGCCTCCCCGATCTGGTCACAGATTATGACCAGTCTTCTCAAAAACAATACTCACAATACCGCCTTCGCCGTTCCCAATACCCTGATCAAAGTCAATATTTGCACCGTCACCGGCAGTCTGACTTGCTCTGGCTGCCCCAGCCGCATGGAATATTTCACCAAAGGCAGCGAACCAAAGACTGCCTGCGATCCGGAGGAAGTCAAAAAAATTCTCGAGGAACGAGCCAAAGCCACCCCAACGCCAGTTAACCAAATCCTCACCGGCACCTCCATCTCCCGCTAATTTCCCACATCATCGCCTGCCCGCCTACATACGAAGTTTGTGGCGGGTGTCACCGTTTCTCCGTGTCACCGTGTCCCTGTGTCACTGTGTCACTGTGGCACTTTTTTCTTTCCCTCCTCAATCATTCTCTTCAAATATTCGTCAAACTCCTGCCTTTCGGCAAAGCCATCATCCCCGTGTCTTTGCCCGCCATAACTCTTCTTTTTGTAAGCCGCGATCAAATTAAACAACAATCTGGACGTATGATCGGCTTCATCCCTCAACCTTCCAAAATCATTGTTACTAATAAAACTTTGATCCAAAGCCACATATAATTGCGCTCGAACCTCGCCACATGATCCTCTGGCAATGTACAAAAAGTACAAGAACTCATCCCTTGTTCCCCGTTCAAATCCCTCGGCGATATTACTCAGTACCGAAACTGACGCTCTCCTAATTTGATCTTTCAAACTATAGTCTTTCCAAGTTTCAGACGCCCGATAGACAGATCGCACCAATTCTCGCGACTTCTGCCAAACAAACAAGTCTTCAAACTTCTCAACTTTCTTCTTTTCCATATCCATTTCCCTGTGTCACTGTGTCACCGTGTCACCGTGTCACCGTGTCACCGTGTCACACATTAATTATTATTTTAACTTTATCAAAACTCCAAAATAAAATTTCAAAAATACAAGTATGAATAACGGTGACGAATATAATCCAGGAACATATTTCTTCTCTGTCGACCACCAAACCAGATGCCAAGTTCCATTGCCAAACATAAGAAGAATGAAAAAAGCCATCAGTCCGGCTCGAAAGGGAAAACTAGCAACCAAAAATACAGTCAGCCAAAACAAAAAGAAGATAATTTCAAACGTCAAGAAAAAACGGAAGGTCATAGCAAATAGGGGAAATCTCTTATTAAATCCGTGGGTCAACTCTTCAAGAGAGTGTAAAAGTTGAATACCAAGTAGCAACCCAAAATACGAACTCAGTTGATCCATAAACTTATCATACCCCCAGAATACTTCTTCCCATCTTTTATCGTGTCACTGTGTCACTGTGTCACTTCAGAATTGGTAAACCTTCTGACCTCCTAACGGGTTATCTTGATTTGTGTTTATCTTCACGGGACGCTTTCCGGAAAGATAAAAAACCAAGCTGATAATGACACTAATGACGAGGACCGTCAAAATCACCCACTTATTTCCCTTGGAATCTTTTTCCTTCTTTTCCTTCGGTGGGTCCTTCGGAGTCAACTTCAATTGCTTTGGTTCGTCGTGGTCCATTTTTATTCACAGTATGGCTTCAAGGCCACTACGCTTTTTTCTAATGCTGCCTTCTCGGCAGGCGACAAATCCACCGCTAGAATTTTTTCTACCCCATTCACACCCAAAATGCACGGCACCGACAGAGCCACGCCGGAAAACCCTAGATAGTTATCCAAGGGTACCGACAATGGATAAACCGTTTTGCTGTCAGAAAATACCGCCTGCATTATTTTCATCACCACTACCCCGATCGCATAATACGTCGCCCCTTTGGCCTCAATTATTTTATTGGCGGCCTCTTTTGTCTTTTGGTACGCTTCGGCCACAACTGTCTCGGACATTCCGGGTACTTCCAGCAGTTTCTGTCCGCCCACCGTCGTATTGGCAAAAACCGGGAAGGAACTATCTCCATGTTCTCCCAAAACATAAGCGTGAATACTGTGCGGATTGATTTTTAAGGCTTCCGAGAGATGGAAGCGGAGTCGGGCCGTGTCCAACATTGTCCCAGATCCAAATATTTTTCCCCCGGCATCAGGAATTAATTTGTGGGCGAAATAGGTCAAAACGTCGACCGGATTGGCGACTATTAGAATGACGCTCTTCGGCGCCGCCTGATTTATCTTTGGCAAGACTTCTTCCAGTATTTTCTTGTTGGTGTTAACCAAGTCCAACCGCGTCTGGCCCGGTTGCTGGGCCGCCCCCGCCGAGTAGACGATTAATCTTGATTCAGAAAGATCAGCATAATTATCCGTTGCCGTAATGTTTACATACCCCGAGAGCAAGGAGAGGGCGTGTTCCAAGTCCAGTTTCTCCCCCATTGCCTTATCTTTGTTGCGGTCAAAAAGAACGATCTCCGTCGGCGTCCCCGACAGCATCATCGCGTACGCCGCCGTCATTCCCACCTTGCCGCATCCCACCACCGCCACCTTAAAAGATAAATTAGCCATGCCTTAACTATATCACCGGATCATTTACTAAACTTTCTTTGAAGTTTTTTATCGAAAGTTTTGAATTCATCAACTTCCAAACTCAATGCGTAATTCATATTAAAAGAATCCTCCAAATCAAAATTATGACTTTTCATTTCTTTAATCGCCGTCATAAGTGTTTCTCGATTCTCAAAATCGACCGACAACGACACCACTTTCCCAAGTTTTTCCGCCAAATCTTCATTTCGAATCTTGTAGTAATCAGTCAAAACCCAATAAACCTCAAACACCACCACCACAGAGCTTGCCAACAAAACTTCACCTTCCGCAGAAGCCATAAACAACTTTGTCGCCACTTCACATTGCTTCAGGTTGTCTCCAAGCAAAAAGCGCAAAAAATAATTTGTGTCCACAAAATATCTCTTCATCCTTTACCACCACCATAGTGGATCATTCTCGCCTCTTTAATGATCTCGTCGACATCTCTTCCGCGCAAATGGTCAGGCACTTTCACGCTCCCTGCCAGCTCATTAACTAGTTCCACCGCTGACTGCATCCTTATTTGACCACCATCCACCGACAAGATCACTTTTTCACCCTTCCTCAAAAGTTCTCTTCGAAAAATGTCAGAAGGAATCGTCACCTGGCCCCTACTAGTAATTGTCGCTATATATGTCATTGCAATCAATATATCACAAAATAATGCAATTTGTCAAACGCATTGCATGCTTAGATTTTCTCCTCGATAATTTTTAGTCTCCTCTGCAGCCATTTGGACATTTCATTTTTCCGAAGCAGTCCGGTCTTAGCTCCCAAATCGGTTACTTCACTCGCTCCATTCGCCAAACCCATCTTCAGACTGGTGGCCAAATCTTTGTCCCCCAATATTCCCGCCACCATTCCGGCAATGAAAGCATCTCCGGCTCCGGTATCATCGACCGATTTTGTTTTAAAGGCGGGTGCGAATGTCCATACTCCCCCCGCTATCACTCCGGCCCCCCGCTTCCCGTCCGTGATCACCGCCTCTTTTACCCCGAAACTACTTATTTTTTGTGCCATTTCTTTCATCTCTTCATACGACTGCTGTACCAATTGGGCCCCCTCCATTCGATTTAGAATCAGAAGGTCGATCTTGGGTAAAATTCGAAGTACTCTTTCTTTTTGCGAGAGCTCTCCTTTCCCCGGATTCCAGCCAACCAATATTTTTTCCTTCCTGGCAAAACTCACCATATCTTCCACCAAAGCCATATTTCCACCCAGAGCAGCGATCTGTATCCAATCGGCTCCGGAAATCTTCCCCCAATCAATCTCTCCCGAATTCATATCCTTCGCCGCCCCTCGGTAGGTAATTATCGACCGACCGCCGTCATCTGCCACCAACACCACCGACATACCTGTCTTTTCGCCCTCTCCGATCTGAACCATACTGATATCAACCCCCTCGCTTTTTAAATCGTTCAACACCAGATCCTTCATCCAGTCATCGCCAACTCGGGCCAAAGTCGCACTGACAAGGCCCAAACGAGAGAGACCCACTGCTACATTTGTCCCCGCCCCGCCTGTCTGCAGCGAGATATTTTGCGCCTCAGTTTTTCCACCATAGACTTCACACAGAGCCACTCCCCCAGAAACCTGATGATTTTTCATCACTCGAAAGTCGGCAGACTGCACCAATATATCCATTACCGCCGAACCGACACAAAGCACTTTCTTCATACAAATATCAATTCCGCTAGTTTCTTGGATATTTCCTTTGGATTCGGGTCTTGCCAGACATTTCTGCCCACCGCGATTCCAGCCGCTCCCGCCGTTAGCGCTCCCTTCACTTCCGCTTCCAATTCCGACCAAATCATTTTCTTTCCGCCTTGTACCAAAACCTTGGTCTTTCCGGCCGCGGCCACTACCCACTTGAAGCTCTCAACGTCCCCGGAGTAGGCGATCTTGACGTAATCGGCGTTTAGTTCCATCCCCAAACGGGCGGCGTAAGCCAATGTTTCCTTGGTCGTCTGTTTCCCTTCTACCTTCTTTCCACGCGGATACATCCAGGCAATTACGACTAGTCCCTTCGCGTGGGCCTCATCCTCAATTCGTGAGAATTCAGTTAGCATCTGTTCTTCATGTTCACTCCCTACATAAATAGTGTATCCAACCGCTACGCCCCCTAACTCAATCGCCTTTTCGACGGTACACAGCTGCAATGACAACGGCTCCTCTCCTTGAAATGACGTTTTCCCATTCAATTTCACTATCAAGGGTATCCGTTCTTCGCCATTCGTCATTCGCCATTCGTCATTTGCATAATACTTCGCTGCCACCCCCTCTTGAAAAATTACCCCAGTGAAAAGACCCGAACGGGCGATATCCATAATGTAACTCGGGTCGATACTTTTTTCGTCAAAGTCGGTTGGCCCATGTTCAAACCCTTGATCATAAGCCAACAGCATCGCCTTCCCGTTTTTCCCGATTATGCTCGTATCTATATTCATATTAATTCTTTAATTTGAGCGATAATTGCCTCCTTGGTCATACCAAATTTTACCAGCAATTCGGTCGGCTCACCGCTTTCTCCAAACCGGTCTTTCATCCCCACTCTTCTCATCTTAGTCGGCAACTCTTCACCGAGTAGTTCCGCAATCGCCCCTCCCAGACCGCCAATGATTGAGTGCTCCTCTGCCGTGACAACCTTTCCCGTTTTGGAAACACTTTTCAACACCGTTTCCTTATCCAATGGCTTGACTGTATGGACGTTGATGACTTCAACGTCAATATCTCCCGCCAATTCCTCTGCTGCCGCCAACGCCTCATAAACCATCGCCCCGCAGGCAAAAACCGTCACGTCCTTCCCCAAGCGAAATATCTGGGCTTTCCCGATTGTCAATGGTGTTCCGCCAGTCGTCACCACCTCCCGTTTCGGTTTTGTCATTCTCATATACACCGGTCCGTGATAATCGGCGATTGCCAGCGTCATCTTTTTTGCTTGTTGGTAATCGGCCGGAATCACCACTGTTAAATTTGGCAGCACCCGCGTCAAGGCAATATCCTCAAACATCTGCTGGTTCCCCCCATCTGCCCCATTGCCAACTCCGGCATGGCCACCAATAATCTTCACGTTGTTTCCCGACAAACAAACACTGATTCGCAATTGCTCCCAATTCCTCCCCGGCGAAAAACAAGCGAACGAATTTACAAAAGGAACTTTTCCCGTCGCCGCCATTCCCGCCGCCACTCCCATCATATTTTGCTCCGAAATTCCCATTTCCAAAAATCTATCCGGAAACGCCGCCTTGAATAGATCTGTTCTAGTACTGTCCGTCAAATCTGCGCACAATGCCACTACTTCCGGATTTCTCTTACCTGCCTCGACCAATCCTTCTCCATAACCATCCCGCATCGCCATTTTTACAACCTTCGTCAAGTCATTTACCAAAAACATCTCTGGATTGATCATTGTTTTTTTAACTCCGCCAAGGCCAATATCTCTTCGGCTCGACTGGGGACTTTGCCGTGCCAAACCGGATTATTCTCCATAAAGGAAACCCCCTTCCCCGGCGTTGTCGTCAATATTATCGCCGTCGGTTTTTCAAAGGTCACCTTGGCTCGCTCCATCGCTTCGGCGATGTCCGCCATATTATGACCATCGATCTCAATCACGTTGAAATTAAACGCTGATAGTTTTGCCGCCAGAGAATCCAAGGGCATCACGTCCTCAGTCTGACCATCGATCTGAATGTTATTCCTGTCAACCACCACCGTTAGGTTGGAAAGCGCATATTTCGCGGCGCACAGGTACGCCTCCCAGACCTGTCCCTCGTCCTGCTCGCCATCGCCCATAAAACAAATTACCCGCCATTTTTTATTGTCCAACTTCGCCGCCAACGCCATTCCCACCGCTTGGCTAATCCCCTGTCCCAAAGGCCCGCTCGACGTTTCTATTCCCGGCGACATCTTTGCCACCGGATGTCCCTGTAATCTCGAACCCAACTGCCGTAACGTTGTCAGTTCTGTCTTTGGAAAGAAACCAGTCTCGGCCAGGACCGCATAAAGGATCGGGCAGTAATGTCCAGCCGAAAGCACCACCCTATCCCGCTCCTCCCACCATGGTTCATCAACCCTGTAATTGATTAGATTTCCCAAATAGAGCGCTGTCCAGAAATCTGCCGACCCCAGAGGCCCAGCCGAATGCCCTGTCCCCGCCATGGTGAGCATCTTCACCACCTCGGCACGCAGCAAACTCGCTATCTCGATCAAATCATCAGTCATGGCAGGCATATCTTTATCTTACCTCAATCTAGAAACGCATTTTCTCCGTTCGGGGACGGAGCGTGAATTTCTTCAGGATTATTTTCCAAGAACTTCTCATGCTCCAGCAGAGCCTCGATCACCGCCTCCGGTGTCGTCACGATTTTATAGACCTTCAATGACTCCGGCCTCTGTTGGGCGATCATCATGTTGGAGACCAAGCTCTCCATAATCTCATGCCAAAAACTGCCATAAAGAATCAACGGCTTGTGGTGACCAAAATAAAGATAGGCCAGACCCCAAGCCATCCCAAACTCAGACAAGGTTCCCGTTCCCCCGTTGAATATCACATAGGCGTTCCCCAGCTCCAATAGTTTCAAGGTTCGATCCAAATAATTATTTTCTATGATCTCCTTATCGGCCTCATTTAACTTGTCCTTCCCCTCAAAGTGATTAATGAACTTCGGATAGAACGTCGCAATCGCCGCCCTGCCACCACCAGCGTGAGCTCCGTCTGTCGCCGCCCTCATCACCCCCGGCCCGCCCCCATTAACTACTTCGATACCATTTTCAGCGATCTTTTTGGCTACTTCAAAAGCCGAACGGTACAGTTCGCTCCCGGGCTCGGCACTGGCAAAACCAAAAAGTGATACCGCTTTGATCCTCTTAAACATGTTCTTGCATTAACCGCAAATGATTAAGTTCTTCCTCCACATTTTCCGCCTTCAGAAGGTGGCTTCCTACCACAAACTCAATTCCCATCGTCGACCGGTTCAGTTCATCCTCTTCGATTTCTTCCGCCCACTCTGCCGTCAGACACTCCTTCATCTTCTCCTCGTTAATCCCACCGTCGATCACGATTGGAATCCTCTTGTTCATCTTCCTGACCTGTTTAATTTTGGCGAGCACCCGTTCATCAAATTCACGCGCCTGAGCCCCCGCCGGAACACTCATCAGTAGGACCGCATCAAGATCGTTTATCACCTCCTCCAGGCCGTCCAAGGGCGTGTCAATGTCATAGGCCAACCCCACCGCCATCATCTCAGCCTCGGCGTCGGCGACAAAGGCCGTCACGTCAGCCATTTTCTCTACCTGACCGAAAACCCGATCCACCCCGCCCATCACACATTGTTTAATCCACTTCTCCGGTTGGTCCACCATCAAATGTACGTCCCAAGCCACAATGGTATCGATCTGATTCAACAATTCCGGGCTGATGGTTTTCTCGGGGCGGAAGATCCCATCCATCACATCCAACTGAACTCGAGGAGCAAACGACCAAACTTTTGCCAGTTGTTCTTCCAATTCCCCCAAACTCTTTGGCATTATCGCCGGAATCACTGTAACCATATTCACCTATTATTACACAATAACAATCAATTACAGCACAATTACCAAATTACGCGATAGCAAATTACTCTCATCAGCAGTTCCCGCAGCCACCGCCACAACAACTACCACCCCCGCCCAACATCTCCAGTTTCCACAAACGTCTTTTGTATCTTTCCTCGCCGCTAAATTCAGTTTTCAAGAATCCCTCGATCATTTTCTTGACCTCGCCGTCCTTGATGTAGTCAGACGGCACTGATAGGCAGTTAATATCATCGTCGCTTCGACCCTTTTTGACCGCTGTCACATCAAACGCTTCTCCACAACGCACCCCTTGGAACCGGTTCGCCGCGATCATCATCCCGTAGCCATTCCGACAAAACAATATCCCCATAACTTGTCCTGAGCCCGCCGAAGGATTTCCAGCCACTTCCTCGGCTACCAGTTCGGCATACTCGACAAAATCATCTTCAGGGTCTAACCCCGTAGCCCCTACATCGACTACTTCATATTTTTCCGTCACTAACCACTTCTTGATTTCCTCTTTCAAAGTAAACCCCCCATGATCCGCCCCCAATATTATTTTCATCTCTTCATATTCTACCTTAGTCAAATCCTAATTCCGCTTTGGCCTCGTCAGACATCATCTCCTGCGTCCAAGGCGGATCCCAGATAATTTCGATAGTTATGTTTTTTACTCCCTTAATCTTCCCCACTACCTCCTTGATCCTCGAATCAATCACTCCCGCC
>Ga0209541_10012376_pt1 | contig 13202 bp, 13 predicted proteins | sample RifCSPlowO2_01_FD_184027 | JGI IMG/M metagenome (GOLD analysis project Ga0209541, IMG submission 184027) | Groundwater microbial communities from Rifle, Colorado - Rifle CSP2_plank lowO2_0.1 (SPAdes) (version 2) | ecosystem: Environmental > Aquatic > Deep subsurface > Groundwater | place...
GAGGCCGATGTGGGGCAGTTCGCGGATGATCGCCGCAGCGACTTCCGCTAACTGGCCGTTAGTCAGCTCCAAGGCAGTACCACATTGTTTCTTCATGGCGTTTCCTCTTTGCTTCTTGAATTTAAGGTGCATCAACTCGCTGTTAAGCGAATTAAAATAATAATAGCATATAAATTTTTATATGTCAATAGCTTGATTTTCCGGAGGAATTTCCGCATGCACGGCGATATCGTTAACTATTTTTTTAACCAAAGTACTGGACGCCTCTTCTTCGCCCTGCACCGCAAATACTTTTTTCAAAGTCATTCGCATCGGCGAAAGCCATTCCAAAAGCTGTTTTTGGTCGGCGTGGGCCGAATAGCCGCCCACATTTACTATCCGACAGCGAACCGATACTTTTTCCCCATGGATTTTTACTTCTTTCGCTCCATCCAAGATTTGCCTGCCCAAAGAATTTTTTGCCTGATAGCCAACAATTAAAAGCGCGCTTTTAGAATCTGGTAAATATCTTTTGAGATGGTGTAAAATTCTTCCTCCCTGCATCATGCCGGAACCGGCAATCACCACTTTCGGCGGAGGCGCTTCATTAATTTTTTTTGATTCTTCGGTAGTCAAAGTTTTTTTGAGACCGGGAAAATCAAAAAGCATATTGTCGCCGCGGAGCAAATTCATAGTCGCTTTATCAAAATAATCTTTATATTTTTTATAAACCTCGGTAACTTTAATAGCGAGCGGACTATCCAAAAAAACCGGCACTTTCGGAACTCGCCCGTTTTCTACTAATTCATTAATTTCAAAAAGCAATTTCTGGGTGCGCTCCATGGCAAAAGCCGGAATCATCAGCACCCCGCCGGCTTTCACGGTTTCCTCAATTAAATCTTCAATAAAACCTTCCGGGGCTGGCTCATGCAAACGATTGCCGTAAGCGGATTCAATTACGATGTAATCCGCTTCTTGTAAAAATTCCTTATTGCCAATAATCGGCGCCGGACTATTGCCTAAATCGCCGGAAAATACCACTTTTTTACTTTCTGTCTCCACTAAAATAATAGAAGAACCAAGCACATGGCCTGCATTATAAAGAGTGATTCTAAAGGAACCAACTTTAATTTCTTGATGATAAGGCGCGCCCTCCCAGCGAGCCATTAATTCTTCCACCTCCCGAACGCCATAAAGCATTGGTTTTTTAAACCGCTCGGCTTCTTGCATCAATACATGCTCTGAATCTAAAAGCATCACATTGGCGAAATCCCGAGTCGGCGGCGTGGAATAAACTTTGCCCCGAAAACCGTCTTTTATTAATTTCGGCAGCCGGCCAGTATGGTCAATATGCGGATGAGTCACGAAAACTGCGGCAATTTCCTTTGGATCATATTTAAATGGTTCCCAATTGTGCTTTTCGCAAAAATTACTTCCTTGATGAAGCCCGCAGTCAATAAGTATTTTTGTCTTTTGTCCTTGGTCCTCGGTCTCTAATAGATAATTCGCTCCAGTCACTTCTTTCACCCCCCCATAAAAAGTAAGCCTCATATTTCTATTCGTTCGTTATTTAAAATTTTAAGCGCGATTTCCCGTTCATTCCAAGGAATAAGTTTACCATTAGCCCCCCGCAAATACGGTTCGCTTCCTTTGCCGGTAATAATTACGGTGTCACCTTTTTCGGCGGATTGCATCGCTTTTCTAATAGCGGCTTTGCGGTCAATAATTTCGCTTACTTTGGAAAGTGGAAATTGGGTTTTGATAATTCCAGATTTTATTTGAGATAAAATCTGGCTCGGGTCTTCATCAAACGGGTCCTCATTGGTCAAAATAATCTGGTCACAATACTTAGAAGCAATTTCTCCCATTATTGGCCGCTTCCAAACATCCCGGCCGCCGCCAGCCGCCCCCAAAACACAAATTAACCTGTGACCTTTGACCTGTGACCTTTGACCCTTGAGAGTTTTGTATACTTTTTCCAGCGAATCCGGCGTATGAGCATAATCAATAATCACCGAAAAGGGAATTTTTTGGACGAATTCCAGCCGACCAGGCACGCCGTTAAACTTTTCTATTGCTTCCCGGATTATTTCCCAATCTATGTTCTGTAAACGGGCAAGAGCAATAGCCGCAGAAATATTTTCCAAATTAAATTCTCCAAGGAGCTTGGTTCTAATCTTAAATTTTTTGGCGTCTTCCTTTTGATAAAAAATTATCTTCCCCACCCCCTCAATTATCTTTATAAAATATTCCTTATCTCTGGCATCATTATTAATAAAAAAATATTTTTTACTCTTGTTGGAATATTTAGCCATATCGCCAAAAAACCTCACCTTGCTATCTCTGTAATTCTCGTAAGAGCCGTGCGCTTCAATATGCTCCGGCTCTAAATTAGTAAGAACAGCGGCATCAAAATCAATAAAACGATGGCGATACTGTAAAATTCCCTGGGAAGTAACCTCCATAATCGCGTATTCGCAGCTGTTTTGAACTGCCTCAAAAAGCAATTTTTGAAGTAAAAAACGACCAGGCATAGTCATACCGGTCAAATTACGCAGGCTCAAAATATCATTTTTAAAACGCACTGAAGAAATCACGGCGGTTTTTTTACCGGCCGTTTCCAATATAGCGTTAATAAGTTCAATAACCGTGGATTTTCCCTTAGTCCCGGTAACACCAATTACAAAAAGTTTCCTGGATGGATGCTTATAAAACCTGCTGCCCAACCAAGCAAGTAAATAATGGTAAGTTAAGCGCAAAAATTTCATCTTGATTTCAATAATTTCAATGCTTCTTTAATCCGATCTTCCACCTTACTAACGCTAGCATTAACTTTTGCCAACGCTTCTTTGGCTTGAAACTTTGTATAACCTAAATTCGCCAGCGCTTCCACAATATCCTGGTCTGATTCCATCAGACCGACAATTTTTCCGGCATCCTCTTGTTGTAATTTTCCCCGCAATTCCAAAATTACCCGTTCGGCAATTTTCTTGCCAATTCCAGACGCCCTGGTTAAAAGTTCCGGACGCCCCTCACTAATGGCCGCTTTCAATTTTTCTACCTTTTCCACGGCCATAATATTCAAAGCAGACTTGGGACCGATTCCAGAAATACCAATTAACATTTCAAAAAGGCTTAATTCTTCCTTATTTAAAAACCCGTATAATTCTAAAGCGTCTTCCCGGACGTGCAAGTAAGTAAAAACTTTGACTTTTTCGCCAATAGCCGGTAAACTCTTCACGACATTAAAAGAAGATTTGATTTGAAAAGCAAGGCCGCCCAACTCAATGACAAAAAAATTATCTCTTTTTTCAGTTAGATTGCCTTGAAGGGAATAAATCATACGCTTACGCTATCCGATACAAATATACGAATGGATGCTAATGATACTAATCATACAAATTTTATTATTTTGATATTGGTATTATTTGTATCATTAGTATGAATTAGTATATTAGTATCGCATTTACTATTAGTATAACTATGTTTAAGTTAGTCTCCAACTTCAAACCAACTGGCGACCAGCCGCTCGCAATTGAAAAACTGGTTAATGGAATTAACGCTGATCAGAAAGACCAGGTGCTTTTGGGCGTCACCGGTTCTGGAAAAACTTTTACTATGGCCTCGGTAATTGAAAAAGTTAATCTCCCCACCCTAGTAATTTCGCCGAACAAAACTCTGGCGGCTCAACTCTATCAAGAATTCAAACAATTTTTCCCAAATAATGCCGTTCATTATTTTGTTTCCTACTATGACTATTATCAGCCGGAGGCTTATTTGCCGCACAGCAATATTTATATCCAAAAAGACGCCAGAATTAATAAAGAAATTGATAAATTGCGGCACGCGGCTATCCAAAGCGTTCTTAGCCGGCAAGATACTCTGATAGTGGCATCGGTTTCCTGCATTTATGGCATTGGCGATCCTTCCGAGTATTTAAAAACTCGTTTAGAATTGAAAACTGGCCAAAATATCAGTCCGGCAGACACCGCCCGACATTTAAATTTCCTGCAATACGAACGCACTACCCAAGAACCAAACCAAGGCCAATTTAAAATCATAAAAGATAAACTAAAAATTAATTTAGTAACCGGCGAACTGGTTATTTTAGAATTTAGAAATAGAAAATTAGTCCAAATTTTAAATACTGATTTTTCTCCAATTGCTCAAATTGCGATTTATCCGGCCAAATTCTGGGTAACTCCGCAAAATAAGTTAAAACTGGCGCTGCAAAATATCAAAACGGAAATGGAAGGGCGGGTAGAAGAATTCCAGTCTGCCAACCGCTTTGAAGAAGCCGACCGAATTGAAAAACGGACGCTTTTTGATATTGAAATGCTGAAAAAAAACGGCTATGTCAACGGCATTGAAAATTATTCCCGCCACCTGGCTTTTCGGGAAGCGGGCGAACCGCCAGCCACCTTATTAGATTATTTTCCAAAACCATTTATGCTGTTTATAGATGAATCTCATATTGCCATCCCTCAATTAAATGGAATGCACGAGGGCGATCGCCGGCGCAAATCCACTCTCGTTCATTACGGGTTCCGGTTGCCGTCTGCTTTGGATAACCGCCCTCTTAAATTTCCTGAATTCCAAAAAAGAATCAAGGAAACTATTTACGTTTCCGCCACTCCTGGCCAATACGAAATAGAAAAATCCGGCCAAAATATCGCTGAACAACTAGTCCGGCCAACCGGAATTTTGGATCCGGAAATTGAAATCCGGCCGGTAAATATTCAAATAGAAGATTTATTAAATGAAATTAAAAATCGGGTGGAAAAAAACGAAAGGGTGTTGGCGTTAACTTTAACCAAGCGGTCCGCCGAAAACCTAACAGAATTCCTGCTTCAAAAAGGCATTAAAGCGCATTATCTTCATTCGGAAATCAAAACTCTTAAACGACCGGGGATTTTAAATGACCTTCGCAGGGGTACGGTGGATATTATTGTTGGCATCAATCTCCTTCGCGAAGGATTAGATTTGCCGGAAGTTAGTTTGGTGGCGATTTTAGACGCGGACCGGGAAGGATTTTTGCGAAATTACCGCGGCATTATCCAAATGGCCGGCCGGGCGGCCCGCTCCATAAACGGCAGAGTAATTTTATACGCCGACAAAATCACCGACTCCATTAAAAAGGCGGTTGCGGAAACCGAACGCCGGAGAAAAATCCAAAAAGCTTATAATAAAAAACTTGGTAATATTCCAATGGCTATAAAAAAAGCTATCACTGAATCAGATTTAACTCGTTTGGCAAATTTACCGCAAAAATAAAACAGCCCCTGATTTCCTTTAAGGAAATCAGGGGGCTTTGTTAAGCTTGTTTGGCGCTGAATTTTTCCCGGCGCCGAAGCGCTCGGCCAACTCTTTTCTCCATTTCCGGCAAGAGTTTTCCAGGCTCATCTTGGCGTATCTTCTGCTCCACCGCCTCATGCATCTTGTCATGGAGCCAGTTCGGCATCTCCTTTTGGCCGTCCAGCCGCCGCACACGAAGCAGATCCAGCATCCGAGCATCGTTCAGCTCCGCATTCTTTTCCGCCCAACGCTTTCCCTCTTCGAAACCGCTTGAACGGATCACTCGCCGGAGTTTCCGCGCAGTGCGCTCCAAAGAATTGTAGTAAACGGCAATCTTCCCGTGCCGCTTGCCAACGCTCCGCGGCGCGCCCTTCTTTTTAGCTCTCCTCTGATTATCCGCCATGCAAACACCTCCTTTTTTACTATCTAACTTTTCGAAAGACCACCGGCTCTCCGCCCACTGTATGCATTAAAACTGCGCGGGCGCTTCCATATCGCCAACGGCTCTTTGCCACCAGAATCATCCTGGAGGCAGACTGAATGCTGAATTGGGTAGGATTTATAAAAACCGACCCGCAAAATTTCTGTCTTATTTCCAAGGCATCCTCCTGGTCACGAATTTTCCGAAGAACAACAACTTGCTTTAACTATTTATAGTATATAACAATATAACTATTTTGTCAATATTGACCCTGTAAGCTGAAAGCTATAAGCTAAAAGCTAATTTTATGATTACCCAATCAGCTAAAAAAGCCTATCGCCAAAACTTGCGGCGCCGAGCCAAAAATGTTCAAAGAAAATCAACGCTTAAGAAAGTTTTAAAAAACTATAAAAACCTGATAGCGGCCAAAAATTTAGAGGCGGCAAAAAACGAACTGCCCAAAGTCTATAAAGCGCTGGATAAAGCCGCCAAAGTTAATTTAATTAAAGACAACAAATCCTCCCGCTTAAAATCCAGACTGACTAAATTGTCAGAATCCAGAAAGTAATTTCTACTTTCTAGATTCTAAACATAAATCTAAAAGCGCTTCTTCATACTCTAGCTTTCCGCTTTTTACCGCTACATCATAATCAGCGGCTTTTTCTTTTTCGGCTTGGTCTTGATAAGGAGATGCGACTAGAATATTAAAAATCATTCTTGGGCCTTCGCTCCTTTCTAAAAGTTCTTCTAATAAAGAAAGGCGGTTGCCGGTGTTCTTGGAATTCCGCATTTCGTTAATAGTTTCATATATATTAACCGGCAAAAAAATATCCTGGTGATTTTCCAAAATTTTTTTATTAATTTTCTTTTCATCCAGCAACGATAGCTTATCCAACTCGGTAACCAATCCCCACGCATCTCCGCCGTATGCCACCATTAATAAATTCTGGCTTTCTTTATCTAAAACCAAATTCCTTTTTTTAATTTCGGCTTGCAAAAATTTCTGCGATTCCATGCCAGTTAAATTTTCAAACTTATGAGCGATAATCGGCTCTTTTAATAAAAAATTGAATTCTTTGGCCGGCTTTTTATCGCTTTCAATTATCAAGGTTAAATCCTTAGATTCCAAATTTTCCTTTAAAATTTTAATCAGCTCTTTTTGATTCTTGTCTTCCAAACCGCTGATTTCGGAAATAATTCCTAATTTTGAAACTTCAAAAAGCGATTGCGCTTGAGAAAAATCTTTTAATTTATCCCACTCGTTATCTTGCCCCAAATAAAAATGGCTTAAAGATAAGGCTTTATATTTTGCCCTATATCTTTTCAGATATTCTTTCAATTTTTCCCGGCGCCGGTAAGAATCGGGGCCGTAGAGAAAAATCACCATTGATATAATTATAACAATAATTATATAATTCATAAACTTTTTTAAAAATCGGGATATCAAATTCGTTCATAATATGAAAACATACGATAATATCTTTGAGAAAATAATTTCTTTGGAAAATTTATTTTCGGCGTGGGACGAGTTTCTGGATGGGAAGCGGAAGAAAAAAGACGTGCTGAAATTTGAATATAACCTGGAAAAAAATATCTGCGAACTGCGCAACGAATTAAAGGCCAGAACTTATAAACACGGCGCCTATACTTCTTTTTATATCAACGACCCGAAGCAACGGCATATCCATAAAGCGCAAGTCAGAGATAGGATTGTCCATCGCGCCGTATTTTCCGTTCTTTATCCTATTTTTGAAAATACCTTTATTTATGACTCCTATTCGTGCCGCACCGGAAAGGGAACACATAAGGGATTCAACCGGCTGGAGCGGATGCTTCGCAAAGCAAGCAAGAATAATACTCAAAACTGCTTTATCCTGAAATGCGATATCCGAAAATTCTTTGCTTCAGTTGATTGTGAAATTCTTATCCAGCTTATTTCAAAAAACAATGCCCCACTATCTCGCGAAAGCGAGGTAGTGGGGCAGATCAAGGACTCAAGAATTTCAAGCTCTCAAGTCCTCAAGTTTCCTACTGGAACTTCCTAAGGAGACAGACCTGCAGGACCGAGCTGCCCCAGGCCGGAGGGTAGCCGTCGACGCCCCGGCCGCCCGGATCGAAGCGGCTGACGCAGACCCGGTCGCCATGGGAGCCGAGAGACTTGCCCCAATGATAAAAATTCTTGAGTGGCCGCTCACCATTATTGATCAGGTAAGCAGACAAACAAGCTTCTCCCATCAGGTGCTCGTCCGCTCGCTCATAGTCCTGGCCGAACTCTTTCTGGATAGACTCCTCTTGCTGTTGCCAGGTCTGGTTACCAAAGCGACCTTCCAGGCTCACTAGATACCAACCAGGATTCATGCCTTTGCCAGCCCAACCATCTTCAGCGCTTTTCAGAAACCAGTCCCACTCCTTATAGAAGCAAGGCTGCTGGTTCGTGTCAGTGCCGACCATCTGGCGCTGCTCCCGGAGCGAAAGTCCATAGCTCCAGACAAGGAGCCAACGTCCATCCGCGTGCTTTCTCACTGCCTCTTCCGAATACGGAATAGACATGCCTTGTGGCGGCACTAGCGGCTGGAGACCAGTCCGTTTTCGGAGCGGATTGAAAACCTCGGCCACCCGCTCGGGCGTGAAGACTCGGCGCTCGCCGAGAATCTTGATCGCCCGCACGACCGATGCCGACTCCGAAGACTTTCGGAACTTGCGCGGGCTCTCAAGGAACCCTCCCAAGTTCTCGCCATCCACTGTTCCATCACCGATCATGCGGAATAGATCCTGCAACTGACCAGCCGTTACTCCTGACTGGCTTACGACGACTTTTATCTTCTTCATCGCCGTATTCTCCTTTCGTTTAGTTTTGGGGTACAACCCATCGGGACTTCGCAGTCCTCAATGATTTTTTTAGTGTAGCATACTATAACTATTCTGTCAAGGGCTGGCACTTGGGGCAAAAATGCGCTGACCGTCCGCCAACTTTAAGCCGCTTAATTTTAGTTTTACATCGCAAACAAGGCTCATCTTCCCGCTGATAAACCAAACGCTCTTCGGTATATTCACCTTCTTTTCCGGCAGTATCGCGGTAATCACTGATAGAAGTGCCCCGCAATTTCAATGCTTTAGTCAAAATTTGTTTTATTGCTGTATATATGTCTTTTGTCTCTTTGTCGCTTAGTTTATTTCCCGGCTTAAAAGGATGAATTTTTGCTGTCCATAAAATATCATCGGAATAAATGTTGCCAATCCCAGCAATTACTTCCTGGTCCATTAAAACCTGTTTGATTTTTTTACCCCGAGCCTGTCGAAGGGCTTCCTTAAATTTCTCGATGGTAAAACTTTTATCTAATGGCTCGGGCCCAAGTTTTTTAATTTCTAGCAAATTTTCAATTTGTTCTTTGGTTCCTAAAATTATTTTGCCGAATTTCCGCAAATCAGAAAAAGCCAGCATTTTCCCGTTATCCAAATAAAAAATCAGATGAATGTACTGATTATACGGATCTTCTACTATCTCTTTAGGTTCAAGCGGAATAACTTTTTTCTTTTCTACTTTCCACCTTCCAACTAATAAATGTCCGGTCATCTTCAGATGTATAAGCATCATTAAATCACCGCTCAAAGAAACCAAAATATTTTTTGCTCTTCGTCTAACACTTAAAATTTTCTTTCCTTTAATCGTCTTTTCAAAAACCGCCGCATGCTTATGGGCGATTTTATTTCTTTGCTGATCCAGCGGGTCTTTGAGCATTTTCGGCCAATCAAACCAAGCGCCGATAATCCGGCAGCCTGCTACTTTTTTATTCAAATCATTAACAATCGTTTGAACTTCCGGCAGTTCAGGCATATTGATGGCAACTTTATTGCTTAACTTCCCGCTGTGGTATCAAACGCGAATCAGTCGGCAAAGTAAAATGAAAAACACTGCCCCGGCCAATCTCAGACTCAGCCCAAATCTGGCCGCCATGGCGGGTAATAATATTCTTAACAATATAAAGGCCGAGGCCAGAACCGGTAGTTTCTTTCGGAAGAGCATTTTCCGCCCGAAAAAATTTAGTAAAAAGCTTATCCATTGATTCTTTTGGAATACCTATTCCGGTATCAGAAATTTTTATCTCCGCAAAAGGCGACTCCTCCCGGCGCTCAACGCTTACTACTACTTGACCATTTGGCAGATTATATTTAATCGCGTTTTCCAAAAGATTAGAAACTGCCAGGGTTAATTTTTCCGTATCTATTTCTACTTCTAATGAAATTTCTTTGGGCGGCTCCAGATAAATTTTAATGTTATACTCTTTTGCCACCGGAGAAGCTTGGTCTAAAATAGATTGTAAAAAGGCGATTAAATCCACTTTCTGGAATTTATAACCAAACATTCCTTCTTCAATTTTAGAAATATTAAGGAGGTCCTCAACGATTTTCAGCAAATTATTTGCCGCCGCCAAGCCAGTTTCCACAAATTCTTTTTGTACATCGGTTAATTTCTCATTTTTCAGGGATTGATAGGCCCAGATTACGGCGGAAAGCGGCGTTCGAAGCTGATGGGCGGCTACTGCGATAAAATCATTTTTAGATTTTAAAAGCTCTGTTTCCCGCGTTTGGTCATGAATAATCTTTAAAAATCCGGCAACTTCTCCCTTTTCATTTTTTATCCGGTCAGTAATCACCCGAAGTTCCAGCGGCACGTCAGAAAAAGAAATATCCACTATTTGCGGATAAATCCCTTCCGGCGATTGCCTGATTACCAAAGGGGCAAGAGATTGAAAAATAACTTTTGCCAGCATTCCTAATTTTTGGTCCCGGGCATCCTCCGGAACCATTTTTTTATTCAAAAGCGCCTCTTTATGAAGATTAAAAATTGCTTCGGCAGCCGGACTAAACATTGCTATCTTAAAATCCTGGTCATAAATAATAATGCCATCATTCATGCTGGCAATAATATTATCAATGCGCAATTTTTCTAATCGTATTACGGCAACTTCCCTATTTTTTTCATTCAATTTTAAAAGCAGAACCGCGATTGCCGCTCCAGCTGCTAAAATTAAAATTATTAAAAAAATATTTAAAAACATGCCTTTTAAATTACTGTCCTAACTCGCCCCAATTTTTACCGATTTTAGCTGTCACTTTAATCGGCACTTCCAATTCATAAGCACTTTCCATTAACGAAACAATGGGTTTAGCGGCCTCTTTTATTATATCACCGCTAATTTCAAAAATAAGTTCGTCGTGGATAGTAAGGAGCATTCGGACTTTTTCGCTCCAACCGCGCTTTTTAATTTCTTCCGCGACTTTCACCATTGCAATTTTGATAATATCCGCCGCCAACCCCTGTACCGGCATATTAATGGCTGCCCGCTCGGCTTCTGCCGCTTCGCCGCGAAACATAGAAGCGGCTTGGAGCAGCCACCGGCGGCGGCCGTTTAAATTCGTAACATAGCCGAAAGTCCTGGCTTGCGTTTTTGCCTCTTCTTGCCATTCTTTGATTTTTTTAAAATCGCTGAAATATTCCTCAATAAATTTTCTGGCTTCAGCAACGCTTAAACCGCTAGTTTTCGCAAAAGCGTTGGCTCCCATTCCGTACACGACTCCGAAATTCAACGTTTTTGCCAAGCGCCGCATTTCCGGATTAACTTTTTCCAATGGAACATTAAAAACATTGGCCGCAGTCAGCTTGTGAATATCTAAATCATTATTAAACGCTTCAATCATTTTCGGATCTCCGGAAAGCGACGCCAGCACCCGAAGTTCAATCTGCGAATAATCAAAAGCCGCCAATATATATCCTTTTTCTGCCACAAATGCCTGCCGAACTTTTCTGCCCCAGCCGCTCCCAACAGGAATGTTTTGAAGATTCGGATTTTGCGAACTTAAGCGGCCGGTGGAAGTTCCGGTTTGAATGTAAGTAGTGTGAATTCTGCCTTGTTTGTCCGCCAATTCCTGAAGCGGCCGGACATAGGTAGATTGTAATTTAAATAACTCCCGATATTCCAATAAATGCCTTGCTATCGGATGCCGGTCTTTTATTAAAGACAGAGTTTCCTCATTGGTGGAAATCTGCCCGGTTTTAGTTTTTTTGACGCCAGCTGTATCTATTTTTAATTTTTTAAATAAGATTTCCGATAACTGCTTTGGGGAATTAATGTTAAAAGTTTCACCAGCTGATTTATAAATTATTTTAACTGACTTCTGAAGTTCGCTTTCTAATTTCTGGTCTAATTTTTTTAAATAAGTTAAATCTATTTTAATGCCAACTTCCTCTATTTCCGCGAGCGCCTGAATAAGCGGCATTTCAATATCGTAGAAAAGTTTCTCAAGTTTATATTCCCTTAATTTTTTGATTGCAAAATTATATAACTCTTTGTTAGTCGCACTCTCTTTATGCAAAAAATGCTTGCCTAAATGTTCGGGGGTGTATTCTTTTTCATCCGGATTCAAAAGCCAATAAGCAATGCCCAAATCAAAGTATTCCGCTGGCAATTTCTTCCCAGCGCGCTTCAATTCTTTAAATTTTTCTTTAAGATTAAAATTTATTTCCATTTATAACCTTTCAACCAAGCTCTTGAATCCCAATTCTTCAAAATATTTTTTAAGCGTTTCTTTGTCTAATGTCTCTTGTCTTAAGTCAACTAAAGTTATTTCTAGGGGCACATCCCGTTTTATCCTTGCCAATTTTTTTGAAAGAAACGCGCTTTCTCTGCCGGCTTCCAGTTTTTTCCGCAAGACTTCTTTAGGAATTAATCCGACTTCTTCATAAATTTTTTCCACCGAACCATATTCTTTAATTAAATCGGTAGCGCCTTTCGGACCGATGCCAGTCACGCCAGGAATATTATCCGAAGCATCGCCAACTAACGCTTTGTAATCCACTAATTGCTCCGGCGCAAAACCGTAATCCTGCAAAAATAATGCCTTATCATAAGTAACAGTTTTGCTGACGCCGGTTTTTAAAAGTTCCACGAAAACTTTATCATCCACTAATTGCAGATTATCCTTGTCGCCGGAGAAAATGATAACTTTGAGCTCAAAGTTATCACCCTGAGCCCGTCGAAGGGTCTCCGAATCTTTAAACATTTCAGCTAATGTTCCAACGATATCATCTGCCTCAAAACCGGCTTTTTCCACTACTTTAATGCCGAATTTTTCAAAAGTTTCATGGGCTTTTTGAAGCTGTGACACTAGCTCATTTGCGGTTGGCGGCCGATGGGCTTTGTATTCTTTGTACATTTTATCCCGAAAAGTCGGCTCTGGCCGGTCAAAAGCCGCCGCAACATAATCCGGCTGATGCTCCCGCAAAATCTTTAAAAGAATGCTGGAGAGCCCATACACGGCATTAATCGGTTCGCCCTTCGGGGTAGTCAGCGGCGGAAGCGCGTGAAACGACCGGTGAATCAAAGAATTGGCATCAATTAAAGTGGATACGGGTATGAAAACTGAAAAAGATAAAAAAATTGAATCAAAAGGGAAGGAGGCATCTAAGTAAATTACTAAATTACTAATTGACCTAATTACTAAAAAT
>Ga0209541_10012377_pt1 | contig 13202 bp, 14 predicted proteins | sample RifCSPlowO2_01_FD_184027 | JGI IMG/M metagenome (GOLD analysis project Ga0209541, IMG submission 184027) | Groundwater microbial communities from Rifle, Colorado - Rifle CSP2_plank lowO2_0.1 (SPAdes) (version 2) | ecosystem: Environmental > Aquatic > Deep subsurface > Groundwater | place...
TGATATATCTTACGGCGATTGATTCGCCGGATGGTCCGCTATGGCAAGATGATCGGCATCACCACTATCTTTACACCTGAATTAGCCAAAATAGTCCTCCGCGATTACGGCGAATTGTATCCGGAATTAGAACAGAATCATGACCGGATCTATATCGAATTACAGAAAGAAGAAGAGAAATTTGAGCGCACCTTGGAAAAAGGCCTGAAAGAGTTTGAACGGCTGACCCAGTCCGGTGCTATCAGCGGCACGGATGCTTTCTTACTCTTTCAAAGCTATGGTTTTCCGTTAGAGATGACTGAAGAATTAGCTGCGGAGAAGGGGATAACTGTCGACGTGAAACAATTTTTAGCTGAATATGAACAACACCAGAGATTATCCCGTACCGGGGCAGAAAAGAAGTTTAAGGGTGGCCTGGCCGATACTTCCCCTATCGTGGTCAGAATGCATACGGCCACGCATCTATTGAATGAGGCATTACGAAAAGTGATTTCTCCCACTATCCATCAGCGTGGCAGCAATATCACTCCAGAACGATTACGGTTTGATTTCAGCTTTGAGCGGAAATTGACTGCTGAAGAAGTGAAGAAAGTCGAAGCGGAAATAAATAAGGTCATTAATCTTGATCTTCCGGTCATCCGAAAAGAAATGAAGCGCGAAGAAGCGGAAAAGTCAGGCGCGGAAAAAGAATTCGGGCAGAAGTATCCTGAGAAAGTATCGGTTTATAGTATAGGAGATTATAGTAAAGAATTCTGCGGCGGGCCCCATGTCACCCATACGGCCGAGATTGGGCATTTTAGGATTATCAAAGAGGAAAGTGTGGCCGCAGGGGTGAGAAGGATTAAAGCAGTAGTGGAGTGAAGAATTAAGCGCTATGAATATGAAGAAAAGAGGAGCACCAGTTACTATATTTCTGTCTGTTGGTATCCTTCTTAGAGGGGGTTGAAATAAAATTTATAGGGTTAATCAAACCCCTCTATAAATCAAATTTACCTCACCAGCAGCACTATCCCCAGAATTAAGATCACTACTCCAAAGATGAAGTGCAATACCTTAAACAGGTGGCGGTTCCACAGTTCGGCATGATGAGTATCCTGAGGAGCTCTTTTTTCGGCATACTGCTGAAATTTATGGAGAATGAAGTGCAGGAGCAGGATGAAGATGATCAATGGAAGGACCAAGACCAGGGCATAATATAATAAGACCGGGACAATCACGGTTTGGCCAATATTGACCGCAAACAAGTCCCGCAATACTTTCAGCATTTCGGTGGTCTGGCCGAGGGTAAAGAGTGAAACCAGTACACCCAGTAGGAACACCCCGGGGTAGGATAGCACCACTTGGTTAAGCTGCGACACCCACTGTTTATCAGTATATCGTTGGAGGGATTTCTTCAAGGGCAGGCTGAAATCTTTGATAAGGATGAAGAAAAACACGATAGAGAGCAATCCGATTATTTTCAGGAAAATATTGGTTTTCAGAGGAGTAAAGAACCAGTTGAATAATCCCAATCCGGCCAGGAAATAAGCCAGGAAGATTCCCCCCAGGAAGACCAGGCTTTTTCTTCGCAACTCCGACCGTTCCGGGAAGCCGCTGGCAATGACCAATAATATTACAAATAAGGCTATCCCCACCAAACTGAAGAAATTGCGTAATCCGGCACCGGTCACGGTGGAAAAGGTTAAGGTTTGCAGGACATTATAGGGAGACCGTTTTCCAACCACCCCTACCACTTCATTTTTTTCCAGGGAAGGGCAGGAAGCGTCAGTGTTGTCTTTAATTCGAGGTTCTAATAGTGAAGTGATGGGCTCTTTACCGATGAAATAGGTTTCAGACGCAAAGACAGCCGGCACGCCCCGAGCATCTTCCGACACCCCATACGCCGTTAAATACTCTTCCAGCTGGGTAAAATGAGTGACATTGTAATAAACTTCAAAGCGCTGCACCTGCAGCTCAGGATATTTCTTCTGTAGTTGGTTCAGATACGTATTTGTATTGACGCAATCTTCACAACCTTCTCCATAGAAATAATAGAGGCAGTCATGTTCTGATTCTGGAGCTGCAGCTGTAAGAACCAGCACGTTCAGTAAAAGAATAATTACGATAATACATCCTCTGAGCTTTACCATCTTTTATTCAGGAAAAGGGAATAGGTTTTATAAAGGTTATCTTTATTAATAAGTTCTGATTCTGAATTCAAGGAGGTCATACTATGGTTACAGAATTAACTTCAGAAACGTATCGTACCGAAATAGAATCTTCCACACCCATCATCATTGATTTTTGGGCGGAATGGTGCGGGCCTTGCAAGATGATGGCGCCGGCCTTTATGGAATTGAGCAAAGAATATGCTGGAAAATTGAAGTTTGCCAAAGTGGATACGGAACAGTTTCCACAACTGGCGGCGGAAAATGATATCAGCGGAATTCCCTGCTTAGTCTTATTTAAAAATGGAACTGAAGTGGATCGGATCATCGGATTCAGCCCTAAGCCGATGCTGAAGCAGAAGATTGATATGATCCTGAAGAAGCTATAAGCACGCAATACTATTCAGCTGGCCAGAGTAATCTCTATTTTTGAGAAGTCAAATATTTATAAATCAAGCCAGGCCTTAGTCTCGGATGAATCATAATATCATTGCCTTGTTGTATGATTTTGATTTTACCTTGAGCCCTCATTATATGCAGGAGCCCTTATTCCGAAAATATGGTGTCGAAGGGAAGAGATTCTGGAGTGAAAAAGAGGCTCTCACTACTGATATGAATCAGAAAGGCATCAATCTCGATGATGAATGTGCATATATGAATCTAATCCTGCGTTATGTGAGAAAAGGAACGTTTTCAGATCTATCCAATAGGAAATTGCGGGAATTGGGTCAGGAAATTACTTTCTTTCCCGGGCTGCCGGAATTCTTTCCCCGGATCAATGAGATGGTGCAGCAGCACCGGCAGTATCAAGCCCATAACCTGACGGTAGAGCATTATGTGATCAGCACGGGATTGAAGGAGATGATTGCCGGAAGCGCTATCGGCAGCTCTATCACGGATGTTTTTGCTTCGGAGTACAGTGAAGAAGACGGAGTTATAAGTGAGATTGCTCGAACCGTCGGATATCTGAAGAAAACCCAGTTCATCTACACTATCAATAAGGGGGCTAATAAGGACCGGAGTATTGATATTAATGGGGTCCTACCCCGAGAATTACGGAGAGTTCCATTTGAGAATATGATCTATATCGGAGACGGGCCCACGGATGTGCCCTGCTTCGCCATGCTCAATAAGCATCAGGGACATTGTTTTGCGGTGTACAATCCTGATTCAGAGAGCGCCTTCGAAAAAGCATATGTGCTGCGGCAACAAGGGCGGGTATTTGACTTTGCTCCGGCAGATTATCGGCACGGCAGCCACCTATCCCGCACGGTAGAGTTTACGGTGAAAAAGATTGCTGAGCAGATCATTCAAAGCCGGGATGAACTAGTGCAAAAGAACAGCTCGGCTGCGCCGCGGCATGGGTGAGAGATATCTTTTTAAATCAGCAGCACTTTCTGGATAGTATGATCCAAATCGCCCAGGGTGCGGAAGCGATACTCTATCATGACCGCGGCACGATCATCAAAGAAAGAGTCAGTAAGTCGTATCGCCTGCCACAATTGGATGAATCCCTACGGCAATTCCGGACCAGGCGGGAAGCTAAGATATTGCAGAGACTGGAAGAATTGAATTTTCCTGCCCCCCATCTGCAGGATTTCTCAGATCAGCGCAAGTCCCTGGTTATGGATTTTATCTCCGGGAAGAAACTGAAAGATGTTCTGGAGAATGGTGATGAATATCAGCAATTAGCATCAGATATAGGACGAAATGTAGGAGAGCTTCATTCCCATAATATCATCCATGGTGATTTAACGACTTCTAACATGATTCTGAATGAGACTACCAGAAAAATAAATTTCATTGATTTTGGACTGTCCCAGTTCTCAGAGAAAGTGGAAGATAAAGCGGTGGACTTATTTTTGTTGGACCGGGCTCTGGAAAGCACCCATCAGCAGTCGTATCCGGACATCTTTGAAAAAGCCTTAGCCGGGTATCGGGAAGCGTATCCCGGAGCACCAGCGGTCCTGGAACGTCTGGAGCAGGTACGGAAAAGGGGCAGGAATAAGCAGAAATAAAAATTTTTGAAGATAATTTAAAGCTTAAAATAATGATCAAATTCTATCCCTACTCCAATATTGCTTTTTATGTACGTAGCCAGATCTTCGGCAGAAACATTCTCATCCCGCATCCTAGTGATAGCTTCCAGCATAATTTTTTCATCTACTCCCAATGGAAAGAGATACATAACCATATTAATTTTCTTCTGGTCTGGTTTTACCACTTTACTTTTTCCATTTTCACTGCTGGTGACATAGGTAATATCAAAAGGCCCGCCCACCCCTTGGTGTTTTTCACTTGCTTTTCCCGCCCGAAGTAATACCTCAATACCTTCATTAATACTCAACTCTTTCTGCCACTTGTATTTATCTAATTCCTCCCCCATCTTATCAATAGCCATAATAGAGCCACTGCCTTGGACGCTATACAACTTGACGTTATTCTCCAAATAACCGCAACCAGGAAAACCAATAGTATACAATTGGGGTTGTTGGTGATTAGTAGCCAACATTAATGATAGATTGAAAATACGACTTTCATTTCCTGCAAATCGTAAGACCTCTTCGCGAACGCTAGGGTCAACCGTGGTCTCTTTAGGAAGTTGAGTGATTTCACGGATGTTCCTAAACCCATACTTTCTCAGTAAACCTTTGTATAGTTTTTCTTCACGTACAGAGTGGTATGCTTCTTCAAAAAAGTCTCTAATTTCTTTGTCTTGGTTATATTGCCTTCCAGTTATATGAGCAAGGACTTCATTAGCTATTGCTGGGACACCAATAACACCCACGACAGAAGTATCATCAATCTTCTTGATTTTGTTGAAAATGTCCTGGGTAAATCCTATCCCTTCATAGGATAGCTCTGAATCCTGCATCAACATTACAGTTCTATCATTAGGGATGAGACCGATGCAGATAGTCATAGTATTGCTCTGAAAACAAATGCTATTTATAAGCTTTACTCCTAATTAATAGTTACTATACCCACTTGGTCGCCACCGTTCCCGGTCCCCTGCGGCCGACGATCGGCCCGTCGTCATAGAATAATCCCGCTGCACTCATATTATCCCGCACCATCCGGGCGCAGGAATAGGTGGCGAGAATAGCTGAACTCTTCATCACCCGGTGCATATCCTTGAAGAAAGGCACCTGCCACATCTCTGGGGCAGTTTTAGGTGAGAAAGGATCGAAGAAGATGGCGTCAAAATGATGGTCGGGCAGGGATTGTACCGTTTCCCGGGCATCGCCGAGAATCACCGTAACACTTACTTTTTTGTTCCGGAGCTGCAGATTTCCCAGACCAAGCTTTTTATATTCAGGATAGTAGGAGATGGGAGGGGCAACTTCTTGAATCTTGGAAAGGATCTGCGGATCATATTCCAGCCCGATGACTTCAATGGTGCACTCGGGATTTTCTTCCAAGGCGACGGAAATGGCCATAGCTGAGTTATAACCCAAGCCAAAACAGACATCGAGTATTTTAATAGTTCCGGTTTTAGCCAGTGCTTTGATATTGCAAGGGAGAGTATATTTCTTCAGAGCTTCCTCGACTGCGCCAGTCTGGGAATGATAGCTCTCACCGACAGTTTCGTTGAGAAAGGTTTCGGTGTTATCAGCAGTAAGGATTTTGGATAGTTTCATGATTTCGGGAAGAAGGGGCTGGTTTTAAATAATTTGCCGTTTACGGTTCGACATGAGCAGATAAACGAGGTGGGGGTTTTTTCTCCATCATGGCCACTCTTTCTGCCTAGTTGAGGTAGTACTAGGTATTTTTGTTCAAAATGTTTAAAAAGATGGGGCACTTTTGAGACAGTATGGCACAGCAAGAGATGGTCACCATCACTAAGAAAGAATATGAACATCTTCTCGAAGAGGTAGGTATCCTCCAAAATCCTAACATGATGAATGCAATTTTGGAAAGTGATGAGGCTAAAAAACGGGGAATTAAGACTTGGAAGATTTACCCATAAACTTTGTGTGAACCAACAGCGACGACAATTATTTCTTTAGTATCGTCATCAATTTCATAGATCATCCTAAGGTCCCACCCCAAGGAACAACTCCATTTTCCATCTAATTTTCCTTTCAGTTTATGGGCATCGAGATGACGCCGGGGATCGAGCCTAAAATTCTCTAATTTTTGAGAGATGCCTGGCCGAGAGTACAAGGCCTCTCGAAATTGCTTCTCAGCTCTCTGGCTTCTGGTGGTAATATTGTACATATGCTTGACAAAATAGAAAACTTTAAAAATATTTGGGGATGGGGCAGGATATGATCCTGTCTGTGGTGTATTAAAAGGTAAAAGTTATTTACACTCTCTCCGCCCTTCCCTTCCTTACGATCAGTTCTGCCACTTCTGACGCAAACTCCGCTTCTTCCCCGGTATCGTAAGGGCCATACTCTTTCAGATCCTTCCACACGAAACTGGGCAGGGGACGGATAAAACGGATCCTGGTCACGCCAGAAACCTGCTGAAAGGAAGTGTCTAATTCTTTTTTAAGCTGTTCTTTCTTCTCCTGCAGGGTGGATTTCAGCTGAGGGACTTCCGGAAGCTGGCCCTGAAACAGGCGGTTGATGATCCCCTCCCGGAACTGGTTGAGGACGTCCAGTGCCGCCTGATAAAATTCTTTCTCTTCATAGAGCATAGCGCTGGTATCGATGATATTAGAACCGGTCTTGCTGCGGTTGAGAGCGATGTCGATGATCTTCTTCTCGCGCTTTTCATAGATTTCCTTCAGAATGCGCCGCAGGCTCCGTAATTCATATTCTAATTTATCCCGTTCGCCGATGGCAAACACTTCCTGGGACTCTTGCTTGCTCTTCAGCAGGGCTTCCTTTTCCCGGAGGTAATGAACAACGTCGATGAAGAAGGCTGGATCCAGCTTCTGGAGGTCTTCGCGCTTTTTTTCGTTGCGCAGAACATCGTACAAGGTTTCCAGCGTTATTTTTATGTCAGTCATTTCCCGGATAAATCTAGAATGGGGGTGGGTTTTAAAGTTTATTGATGGTGGAGGAGATAGGTTGGATAATCAGGGATGGAAAAGAGTTTCTAGTTTCTGTACTACTGGAGAGAATTCGAACTCTTTGACTTTGCCGATCCTTTTGATCACTTTCGATTGTTCTATCTTGGCTATATTTTCAACTTTGACGCGATAATCTTTCCAGAAACCGTACGGATATATTACTTACTTTTTGATAGTAAAATTTATAAAGAAGAGCGCAAAAGAAACACTATGGCCAGTCCTTACGCCGAACTTACCTTGTACTTTGCCTATACCAGCACCTATTCCGGTGATTTGGGAACTGGTAATTTTTTTCCAAATGATAAATCCCCTTTCGCGGTAAACAGAAGACTAATAGCCATGGATCATATTCATAGAGCAATGGATTCCGGTCTTTTAAAATATGGGGTGGAGGGATGTTTATGGGATGAAGGTAAAGCAGCAGCCTTGATACAGTATGCTGAAAGAAGGATACCGGGAACTCAAGGTATAATAGAATTAAGTGATTGCCTCCATGGAGCAGTACGATTTTACAGAAAAATAAGATTTCTGGATTTTACTGAAGGTCGGGAAGAAGAACTCCTCCGGAAAATACGAAAATCTAGAATGAAATTTCAACGTTGCTCTGATTCGCTGGAGAAATGCCTGCATTTTTTTAATGGATGGTACTAATCATTGATCGATAATCACCCCCTTGCTGAAATCAATAGAAATCTGGGAAAGTGCCTACCCCCAGCATAAATGCTGGGGTTTGAACGGCACTTTCATTAATACCAGATTTCTGTGATACCAAAAACCCAGAACTTAGAAACTCCTGCCCATTCATCTCCATGACTGAAGTCAGGAGTTTTCTGGGTTTTTGAGTATAACCCCAAAATATTATAAACAGACCCCTCACCGAACCATCATGCCCACCCTCACCTTCGAAACCTTAACCTTCCGCCCTAATGGCAGCGTATTGAACGTAGACTTACTACGAGGTTTCACGACTTCAATCCCTATAGAAGAACTAGAAGAGATTGCGCCATGTAAAGTGATAGACAGCCATACTCTTGAATTCGCCGGTCTTAATCAAGAAAAAGCTGAACGTAAATTCTCATATTTATTAAGTAAGCACTTGGATCATCTCAAAACTAAATTAACTGGTAATAAAGCTACCTACATCCACCGTCATTCCGGAATTCCTCTGATCGGCAACGTCGCTTTTGGCCTGGTCTATCGTAATTCTTCCATCATCGAAATAAAGCCGGTGACGTCCTGTAATCTGGATTGCGTGTATTGTTCCATTTCGGAAGGATTATCATCGAAGAAACATGATTTCGTGGTGGAGAAAGAGTATCTGGTGGAAGAACTACAGCAGCTTATTGATCTCGTGAAAGAAGCAGTGGAAGTGCATATCGGGGTGCAAGGGGAACCATTTATGTATGCTGATCTGGATAATTTATTTGCTGATTTGGAAGCTCTGCCCCCAGTGCATACCATTTCTATCGATACTAATGGGACCTTCCTGAATAAGGAGAGAATTGACCGTTTATCCCAGTATACCAAACTGCAATTGAACTTATCCCTAGATGCGATGGATGAAGAGGTAGCTCGGACTATAGCTGGAACAAAGTCATATAATGTAAACCATGTTCGGGAAATCATCCGCTATGCTGCAGAGAAGATGCCCCGGAGAATAATCGTGGCACCAGTCCTGACGCCAGGGTATAATGAATGGGAGATGGAAAATATCGTGAAATTCATCCAAACCATCCCTCGACAACCCCTTTTGGGGATCCAGAATTATCTTCATTACAAAACGAGCAGGAATCCCGGAGTTCCCTTATCCTGGGAGAGGTTTTATGCCCGGTTGGAGGAGCTGGAGAAAAAATATGGGATTAAACTACGTTTAGGAAAGAATGATTTTAACGTTCACGATACCAAAGAGCTACCGAAGCCATTTAAAGAGGGGGATGTGGTCACTGCGACCATCCAATGTCCGGACCGTTTTCCCCACACAGTCATCGCCGCCGCCCAGGAGCGGAGCATTTCCGTGCCTGGATGCGAGTTCAAGAAGGGCAAGACCATCAAAGTCAAAATCGTCCGGGACAAGCACAATATTTTTGTCGGGAAACTGGGGTGAACTACGATAAAAATATTAATGGTTATAAAAGATTAAATTATGGTGATCACTTATCGATTCAGTTTCTCCAATAGTCCAGCGGTATCTGTAAAAGAGACTGTACAAGCACCTATTTTTTTTTCTTGTTTATCACCAGTATAAAAAATTATGAAAGCGCGCTCGGGACGGTATATTTCTATGAAGGAACGCAGAGAAAGTTCGACCTGGTCCTCAGCTTTAAGTTTTACTTCGATAGGGATGATTTCATTATCTTTTTCTATCACAAAATCGACTTCTGCCTTGCCCTTGGTTCGCCAGTACTTAGGGATGAAACCAGCTTTGATTAACTCCGTGAGAAGGTAATTCTCAAATAATTTTCCTTCCGGCTCTACTGTAAAACTTCCTAGGATACTATTTCGTAAACCGGTGTCAATAAAGTATAATTTTGGTTGCTTGCTTAATTCTTTATTCTGGTTACGATAAAAAGGAACAATCCTAGTTATAAGGTAACTTTTTTCCATAGCTCCCAGATATTTTTTAATAGTAGGAAAAGAAATTTTCAGTGTTTTAGCCATGGAATCATAGGATAAAATTGCTCCAATGTTGAAAGCAAGATAGCGAGTGCATTCTTCCAAGGCTCGGATATCTCCAATAGAAAACGTTTTAGCGATATCTTTCAGGATCATAGTTTCATATAAATCGCGCAGGATAATTTTTTTAAGACCGATATCAGCAGTAAGTACAACTTTAGGGTATCCTCCGTACAGAGCATGTTCCCATACTGCTCGTTTACGTGTAGCAGCGGTAGTCTCCTGGATCCCTTTAGCGCACAGAAATTCAAAGAATGAGAAGGGATATACTTTGACCAGCGAAACTCTCCCTACCAAGTATGATACTATTTCTTTTCCGAGCAGTACTTCTGAAGAAGAAGTCACCCAGATTCTCCTGCCTTGTTCGAAAAGGTATTTTAATTTGATTCCCGCATCTTTACAATATTGTACTTCATCGAGTACACTTATCTCTACCTCTTCTAAGTACTGGTGTTCAAATTTCTTAATATCTTCTTCAAATAAGGTTCTTACATCGGGATCGTCAAACAGCAGATATACTGCATTTTTTCCTTTAATTTGTTCTTTGAGCAAGGTGGTTTTACCTGCTTGTCGGGCCCCTACTACGGCGATAAGAGCATAGCTCTGTTGAAGTTTCTGGAAATATGGTTCAATTGCCCGAGGGACGTACATATCCTCAGAAGAGTGCTGGTTGTTTATAAATCTTACCAAAGTTAAAGTATAGTTTAAGAAAAGTTCAACTAAAGTTAAATTGTAGTTTAAGAAAAGTAGGGGTTGTACTCTAAAATTAATTTTGAATAGAATAATACCTTATTCTTATCCCACCACATTGACTTGAAACCTCTGTTTATCAAGTGGTTCAATCAGCACTTCCTGTCCCTTCTGAAGGTGCATAAATTCTATGATAGATTTAGGTAACTTCACATCCAGGGCATTTCCCGACGTCCCTATCCGGGTTTTAGCCGCTAAGCCTCATAATCCTCGTTCCCTGGCTTTTGTTTCTACTTCTTGGAACGTTTCCGCAGTGAAGACCATTTCGCCACAAGCGTTGCACACCAGCGCATCGTATTTCCCTAAATTCTGCCCGAGGAGAATATAATCCGTCTTTTTCTTAATCATCTTCCCACGTCTACATTCATCGCAGGTATTCATTGTTGATCACCTATTTATTGAGGTACACTGTTTTTATTTTATAATAGTTTCCTACTCTTTTCCAGGCCACGGAAAGATAGGTGTAAACGCTGAGGTATCCTTCCGTCTGGGCAAAGCGTGCGTCTAGTTCCAGAGCCGCAATAACTGGTCCAAGATCGATCCCTTTATCAAAGAAGAATTGGCTAAACGGAGTGGTTGAAATGGATCACATCCCCCAGGTCCAAGGATTGACGGAAGAGCAGGGATAATCATAATTTTCAATTTTCCCCCACCCACCTCACCGAAAGGTTTAAATATCCCCACTAGATTACAGATTTAGGTATGATGGATGTCCAGTGTTCTCGTGATTTGATATGGAAGAACAATTAAAAACCGGAACGACTACGGTCGGAATCGTCTGTAAGGATGGAATAGTGCTAGCGGCGGACAAGCGAGCCACCGCCGGCAATATGATTGTCGATAAGCGAGCCGATAAAGTCCATGTGATTTCCGATGATTTTGCCGTCACCATCGCTGGAGTCGTCAGTGACGCCCAATTATTGATCAAGCTGGTGAAAGCGGAATTAAAGCTGAAAGAAGTACGTACCGGAAAAAAAACTTCAGCGAAGGAAGCGGCCAACCTGTTGGGAGGATTATTATATTCAAATATCCGCCGGATGAGCATGCTGCCGGGAATAGCCCATTTCTTATTAGGAGGAAAGGATACGGAAGGAACACATTTATATGATCTTTTCCCGGATGGCAGTGTCACCAAGATTAAAGATTATGTTTCATCCGGATCAGGATCCGTCTTTGCCTATGGAGTATTGGAAACCCAGTATAAAACAGACTTGTCCATCGTGGATGGCGTCAAATTAGCCGTGAAAGCTATCAATACCGCCTTGCAGCGGGACAGCGCTTCCGGCAATGGAGTGGATGTAATAGCGGTGACGGAAAAAGAGATCAAGCGAGTGATGCAGAAGGAAATTGAAGTGAGTTTGTAAGCCCCGTTCTCATCAGGCAGCATTTAGGTGTTTTGTTCAAATTTAAGATTAAGGGTGCAATAATACTATGACCAATATATTAAAAGAAATCATTAAAGTCCTGCCGGAAGGCAAGATTTCAGACTCCGCCTTTGAAGCGGCCAACATTGTGCTCTACACCAAAGACCAGGAGTACTTCTTTGATAATCAGGGAACTATCAAGAAAGCAGTTCACGAATTCAAGAAACGCATTGAACTACGGCCAGACCCTTCGTTATGCCTCCCGACAGAGAAAGCGGAAAAAGAGATCCGTAACATCATCCCAGCAGAAGCAGCGATCGACGAGATCATCTTTGATCCTCCCCGATCCATGGTCATAATCCATGCAGAGAAGCCGGGAGTGGTCATCGGCAAGCAGGGTGAAGTGTTGAAAGAGATACGCACCAAGACCTTATGGGTGCCGCTGATCAAGCGCATCCCTCCCATCCGATCCAAATTGATCGAGAGCATCCGGGCAGTGTTATATGAAAATGCGGCAGAGCGCAAGAAATTCCTGGACAAGACCGGGCATCGGATTTATGATGGATGGCTGCGAGAAAAGAAACATGAGTGGATCAGAGTTTCATTTTTAGGAGCGTCCCGGCAAGTGGGCCGAACCTGTTTCTTGTTACAGACCCCGGAATCACGCATACTGATTGATTGCGGCATCGATCCGGGTGAAAGCGGTACAGAGAGCTATCCATTCTTAGATGCGCCGGAATTCAATATCCATGAGTTGGATGCGGTGGTGGTAACACATTCCCATCTGGACCATACCGGATTAGTGCCTTATTTATTCAAATTTGGATATACTGGACCGGTGTACTGTACGGCTCCCACCCGGGATGTCATGGCACTGCTGCAGTTAGATATGGTCAAGATTCAGCGCAGTGAGGGTAATGAGCCTTTATTTACCAGCGATGAAGTCCGCCAGATGGTATTACATACAGTCTGCCTAGATTATGATGAAGTAACTGATATCACGCCAGATGTGCGTTTAACGTTGTATAATGCCGGGCACGTGTTAGGAAGCGCCATCGTGCATTTTAATATCGGTAATGGATTGCATAATCTTGCCTATACCGGCGATCTGAAGTATGCCCGGACTAATGTCTTGGAAGCAGGCAATACCCAATTCCCCCGGCTCGAGACTCTGATGATTGAATCCACTTATGGCGGGAAAGAAAACACCATGGCTGAGAATGAAGCTGATGAATATATGATTAA
>Ga0209541_10012378_pt1 | contig 13201 bp, 12 predicted proteins | sample RifCSPlowO2_01_FD_184027 | JGI IMG/M metagenome (GOLD analysis project Ga0209541, IMG submission 184027) | Groundwater microbial communities from Rifle, Colorado - Rifle CSP2_plank lowO2_0.1 (SPAdes) (version 2) | ecosystem: Environmental > Aquatic > Deep subsurface > Groundwater | place...
CCGGAACGACTATAGCAGAGATTAGAAATATGGCACAACAAAGCGCTGACGGATATACGTCCGAGAATTGGCAAACAATTCTCCAAAAACTACAACAAGCCCGTATTCTCAGTCGTAAACATTTCATCCCTTTAGAAAAAGGTGCCCATAAATTATTTTTTGCCAAATCATATCAAGAAATGCGCACGGGCAGGCAACTAGCCATGAGTGTTACCGATAATACCTGCGAATACACATGTTGGTTTTGTTCTACTCCCAAAGATGCTCGTTTTGCTTCACCAGAAGATGAATTTCTGTACATTCAATCTGTGGCAGCAAATCAGCAACAATTCGCATTTAATAACAATGATCTGGCCTCAAATCCAACCAGAACTATTTGGCTTTGCCAAGAAATGTCAAGGGACCCACAACTACAATTACCAAAACATGGCAAAATGAGTGCTGCTGTCTACAGACCTGAATTATTAGATGCGTTAATAGAAGCTGGCTTCGTGCGTATAGCAATCGGAGTTGAAACATTTGATGCTACTCATCGCAGATACCTTAAGGGTGGAAATTTTGACGATCCTGAAGCTGTAAATAAAACACTTAATCACCTACTAATAAATGGGGTAACTCCTGAGATTAATTTAATTCTTTTTCATCCCAGAGAAACATTGAATTCACTCCACATAACTGCTACTCAAACACTCGCGTTTGTTGAGAAAGGAGCAATTGTAAATGCTACTCTCGGAGTAAATGCTATCCCAAATTCATACGCGGTTAAAAAAAGGTTAGAGACATTAAAGCGATCTGGTTCCGACCAGCAGGAAATTAATAAAAGATTAACACATGTTTTTCAGATACAAGAAATTCAGGGACCTGATGGGCAAGGGATACTATTCCCTATACAATGGTTAACCACAGATCCCGAAATTGATCAGTTTAAATTTGAAGTTCGCGCCCAACGTTTAAAAATTATTGAAAACTTACCCGCAGGATTAAGAGACATTGTCCGCCACAATTATGTCCCGATTGAATCATATATCGCGTTATTCCTTATTCAAGCGATGATTGAAAACCAACCAGTTGACCTAAGCGTTATTCACAACTATATTCGTAATTTTGCGAATCAAGTGTATGTAGGTATATAGCAATATTTTCTTTTTTTGTGAGCCCGGAGCGACTCGAACGCTCAACCACTTCCTTAAGAGGGAAATGCTCTACCATTGAGCTACGGGCCCATATCCCTAAGTGCCCCTGGAGGGAATCGAACCCCCATCACATCGTCCGAAGCGACGTGCTTTATCCATTAAGCTACAGGGGCTTGTGGGGTGGCCAACCGGACTTGAACCGGCAACCTGATGGTCCACAACCATCCGCTCTGACCAATTGAGCTATGGCCACCATATTACTTTTATTGTGCTCCCGGCGTGAGTCGAACACGCAACCTTTTCCTTAGAAGGGAACTGCTCTGTCCATTAAGCTACGGGAGCTCCCTGGAGCGGGATGGGGGAGTCGAACCCCCCTTCTTTGCTTGGAAAGCAAATGTTGGACCGCTCAACTAATCCCGCGGTTTACCCTGAGGTTGTCGAAGGGTCGGGGACGGCAGTCTCGAACTGCCGACCTCACGGTCCCAAACCGTGCGCTCTACCAACTGAGCTAGTCCCCGTTTCGTCACTACGTTCCTCAACGTAAACGCGTGTTTACACTGAGCGTAGCGAAGTGCCCAGGGTGGGACTCGAACCCACACCCACTTGCGTGAACAGCATTTTAAGTGCTGCGCGTCTGCCGGTTCCGCCACCTGGGCTCGCTTATCACCCAGGGTTTACCCTGAACTGACTGAAGGGTTTACCCTGAACTGACTGAAGGGTTTACCCTGAGCGTAGCGAAGGGCTGGGGGACAGGGATTCGAACCCCGATAGACTGGCCCAAAACCAGTAGTCCTACCGTTAGACGATCCCCCAATGGTTTATCCTGAACTGATTGAAGGGTTTACCCTGAACTGGTTGAAGGGTTTACCCTGAACGCAGTGAAGGGAGCGGGCGATGGGAATTGGACCCACTGTCTCTTCCTTGGCAAGGAAGCATTTTACCGGTAAACTACGCCCGCACAATGTTATTGTACTGTATCTTGTGGACGGAACAGGACTCGAACCTGTGGCCTTTCGGATGTAAGCCGAATGCTCTGCCAACTGAGCTATCCGTCCTCATAAAAATATCAGGGTGCAACGGTGGCAGGGCTCAGAGTCGAACTGAGATCTTCTGTTTTTCAGACAGACGCCGTGACCACCTTGGCTACCCTGCCATGTTTACCCTGAACGGAGTGAAGGGTGCCGAGGACAGGAATTGAACCTGCACGGGTTACCCCATACGCACCTCAAGCGTACGCGTATACCATTTCGCCACCTCGGCAAATTCATTGTTAAGGTGCTTGCACTGATCCGGCTACTGCCGGAGAAGTGCCGTGGGGGAGAATCGAACTCCCACGCCCGTAAGGGCACACGCTTCTGAAGCGTGCCTGTCTGCCGGTTCCAGCACCACGGCTCACTACTTGACTTGATTGTAGCACAAACTATTTACTCTTCCTCAAGTGCACCAACCCCGGCAGCACCGACACCACAATAATCCCTCCCACAATCGGCAGTAAGTACTTATCCACTCCCGGGATCAACCTGCCCAAAAAGTAGCCCGCCAGCGTCATCCCCATCGCCCACCCCAATCCGCCGATGACATTAAAACTCAAAAACCGGCCATATTCCATCTTGGCCATTCCCGCTACAATCGGCGCGAACGTCCGCACCGCCGGAATAAACCTGGCTAAAATCAGCGTCTTGCCTCCATGTTTGTGGTAAAACTCTTGAGCTTGAATTAAATGTTTTTTCTGAAAGAACCAAGACTCTTTCTGTTTTAGTAGCCAACTTCCCAACCTGTTACCCGTCCAATAACCAGCGCTGTCTCCTCCTATGGCCCCCACCAGCAGCAGCGGCACCAGCACCCAAATGTTCAATAAACCCTGTGAAGCCAGAAATCCGGCCGTGAACAGCAAGCTGTCTCCCGGCAAGAAAAACCCAAAAAACAAACCCGATTCGGCAAACACCATCAGGAACAATCCCACGTAACTCACTTGCTGCACCAGCTCCACCAAATTAAATCCGGGCATAGCCATAACTTCATCATAAATCCAATCGCATTTGACACGCAACCCCCATTTATGGCACTATTAAAATCACTGCATGCCCAAGAAAGTTCTTCTCTTGTTCACCTGGATTGTTACTACCATCTCTGCCTTTGCCGCCAGCTTAAGTTTCTACCACCATTTCCGCCCCTCTCCCGCCTTGGCGCCTTTACTCGCCCAACAAGTTAGTCCGGTTTACGCCGCCCTGCCTCACATTACTAATCAAATCACTGCCCAGGCCTACGCCGCCGACGCCCGGCCGGTGATGATCGACAAGTATCTCAACCGTTACCAATCGCCTCTCGCCGGCTACGGCCAAATCATTACCCAAGTAGCCGACGAGCATAATCTGGACCCCTACCTATTTATCGCCATCGCCCAACAGGAATCGAACTTATGCAAAAAAATCCCCACCAACTCTTACAACTGCTGGGGGTGGGGGATTCACAGCCAAGGAACGCTGCGCTTTGACAGCTACGAACAGGCCATCACTACCGTCATCGCCGGCTTAACCCAAAATTACATCGGTAAAGGCCTGATCGAACCCGCCGACATCATGCGCAAGTACACCCCCCTGTCCACCGGTTCTTGGGCCGCCGGCGTCAACCAATTCCTCGAGGAACTCCACTCAGGAAACTTCTAATTGACAGCCTATAGTGTTTATGCTATAGTCCCGAATTAGATCCAAAGGTTCTCCCTAACGGGTGAACGTTTGGATTTTTTTTACTTATCTTGGTACAATCTTATTAATGCCTCCTCTCATCCGCCAGGGTGCTGAAATCGGTAGACAGGCACGGCTTAGAACCGTGTGCCCTTTGGGCATGGGAGTTCGACTCTCCCCTCTGGCACTTATGATTCTGCTGTTGGCTATTGGCTACCTGCTATTGGCTGCGCCGGCTATGGCGCAAGACTTTACTTACTCCCGCGCCTTAAGCGACTACGTCTACACTTTCGATCAATATCGCACCACTCACCAGCAATACCAACTCAAGGTCACCGAGTACCGCCAATTTAAAACCCTCACTGCCCAAACCGCCGCTTACCAAGCGGGTTTGGAGCTACTGCTTAAGCGCGACGACGTAGTCAGAACTCACCTCACTGCCTTACGCCTGAAACTTCAGGAAACCGCCGGCGTCAACCCATTAGATCGAGAGGCCATCTTTGCCCGCATCGACCAAGAAGTCAACTGGCTGTTCTATCACCAAACCCGACTAAAAAACACTACCAACTTATCCGAATTAACCCGCATCTCCAAAGAACTGGAAAGCCACTACCCCACTATTAATGTGCTCATGTATCAAGCCTTGGCCACGGTTCTTGCCGGTAAACAAAGTTTCCTTGATGAGCAGCTCACTACCTCCTATCTCACCCTCAAGGACAAACTGGGTGTAAATCGCTGGCTTGAGGAGGCCGGACAGAAATTAGAATTGAGTTCGGAGCGGCAAACTACCGCCCATTTGACCACCTCCCGCCTCACAGCTCAAACCCGCAACCTCCCTCAAGAATTCTCTGCTATTACCGCCAGTCTCAAAGAATCCCACCAGTACCTCAAGGAAACCGCCTCTGCCCTCAGGGAAATTATCGCTCTTATCGTCTTATGACCCAAGAACTGGAAAGCCCCTTACCATCCATCTCCGCCCCCGAACCGGGAACCCACCAAGGCTTAATCACCCGGATCAGGGCTCTCACCTGGCCTCAAATCCGCCGTTCTCCTTACTTTCTGGGTAGTCTTCTATCTATTTTGATTTTGAGCCTGTCTTTAATCATCTGGTACCCGGTCCGGACCACTCCCCGGCCCACGCCTCTGCCTACCCCCCCGCCTGTCATTGCCCCGCCGGCGCGATCACCCTCACCATGGGCCACTGATTCCGCTATCCTCTTGACCCAATCCGCCCTTGCCAGCCTGTCGGCCCAAATTGATCAGACCGACATGGCCGAAACCGACCTGACTCCTCCTTTGCTTGACTTAAATGTCAGCTTCGAGTAAACTCTGCCCCAATGAACCAAATTTCACCAAAAACTCTTTCCAAAACCGCTTCACTCCAACCCAAGCGCATTCCCGACAGCTTTGTCGAGGCGCTTAAGACTAACACCGACCAAGGTCTTCCCTGGCAACAGCAATTAGAAACAGAGCGCCGCGCCAGACTGGAGCAACAGCGCAGTTTCGAAATTCGCCGCCGCCAGGAGCACCTGGTTTTCTCTCAAAAAGAATTAGCCCGCCAGCAACAAATCACAGCCCTCCAGGACCAACTCCAGCAATTATTGGCCGAAGTTAAGGGTTTAGGCCAAGAAATTGAGGTGGCGGTAGAACAACAAGTCGTCGCCCCCGGCGTCTACCATGTTAACTTCTTTGAAAAGTTGCGCCAGTTAATTAGGCTGATGCGCCAAAGAATTCACGACTCCGCCACCTGGCTGGCTGCATTCAATCACCGCGCTAAAGGTAAAATGGGTTACTGGGGTCAAGTCAAAACCTCCGGCACCAAGTTCATACTCTCCCACGAACGCTACATGGTCACCCAGACTGGGTAAAAGGCAATCTAATCTTTAACTAATATCAGGCGAGCTTGCTCGCCTATTTCTCTAAAACCCTGATCTTCCCAATAACTCTCTTCTACATAGGGAGGAGCGGATAAGTACACTACTCCTTCCGGTTTCACCACTCCTTGTAAACAATCAAAAAACTCTTTCGGATGAGCCTCTACCACATACTCAATCCCCAATCCCGTAATTAAGGAAAATCTATCTGTAGTCGTTCTCATAAAATTAAATAAGTCTCCATCCACCACGGCTCCAAATCCTGCCTGCTGCAACTTGGCCTGCTTCGATTCATCGTATCTATCTACTAGGGTAACCCGACCTAGATCAATGCCTAGTGTAGTAATATAAGCTAACTCGGCTTTAGCGCTACCAGCCCCAAGAAACAAAACATTAACCGGTTCAGGCAGTTTAATTCTTTCTTTTTTTAATACCGCGCCCAAACCTCCAGCCAGCAACACACCTTCCACTGCTGTATTAACCCCATCACGCGCATCCTCCAACTGTTCTTCCATAAATATGTGGACGGTGAGGGGCTCGAACCCCCGACCTTGGCAATGTCAATGCCACGCTCTAACCAGCTGAGCTAACCGTCCTTGACAAACTCTCTCCTGATAGCATAAAATTATACTACAATTTAATCTTGACGTTGATCCGGCCTCACCAACCGAAAAGTCAAACCCTAGAATTGAGCCACCATAGTAGTTAGTTGGAACCCCGGGACTAACGAAGCGGTGGTTTTTAATTTATGAACCAAAATTTAGACAACTTACGTCATTCCTGCGCCCATCTTTTAGCTAAAGCTGTGCTTGAACTCTGGCCTGGTTCACATAATGCCATTGGCCCGGCTATAGAAAGCGGGTTCTATCAGGATTTCGACATGGGGGATGTCAAAATCTCCGAATCAGACTTACCCAAGATTGAAGCCAGAATGAAAAATATTCTCTCGGGGTGGACTCATTTTGAGTACAAAGAGGTGTCTGTGGAAGAAGCTCGGAAATTATTTGCCCATAATCCATATAAATTGGAGTTGATTGAAGAGTTCGCCAAAGAAGGCAAAAAACTTCTAACCAATAATCCGGGAAATTTTCTTGACTTATGCAAGATGACTCACGTGGAAAATCCGGCCAAAGAGATGCAGTATTTCAAATTGTTGTCGGTCGCCGGTGCTTACTGGCGGGGGAGTGAGAAAAACAAGATGCTCACCCGCATCTACGGCACCGTCTGGCCTACCCAAAAAGAACTAGATCACTACCTCTGGCAACTGGAAGAAGCCAAAAAGCGCGATCACCGCAAAATCGGCCGCGAGCTCGATTTATTTTTAGTCAGCCAAGACATCGGTGGGGGATTACCCATCTTCACCCCCAAAGGCAAATTACTCCGTGACGCTGTAGAAAATTACATCGTCCAGGAGAAAAAATCCCGCGGTTACCAATTCGTCTGGACTCCCCACATTGCCAGAAGCGAAATTTATAAGCAGTCCGGCCATTGGCAAAAATACGATGCCATGTTCAACCCGATGAAACTAGAAGACGAGGATTATGTCTTAAAGCCCATGAACTGCCCTCATCATTTCCAAGTTTATCTTAACCAGCCTCACAGTTACCGTGATTTACCCATGAGAATTGCTGAAAACGGCACTTGTTATCGCTATGAAAAAAGCGGCGAGTTAAACGGCTTATTGCGCGTCCGCTCCGTCACCATAGACGACACTCACACCTTTGTCCGCCATGATCAAATCGCTGCCGAAATAGACGCAGTCCTGGATCTTATCGAAACCGTTTTCAAAGCTTTCGGCTTTCCAGACTACCACGCCCGTGTTTCTATTCGGGACCAAAACCATCCAGAAAAATATTTAGGTAAACCAAAAATCTGGGCTGAAGCCGAAAAAGCCCTTATCGCCGCAGTTGAGAAAAGAAACATTTCTTATTTCCTCGGCGCTGGCGAAGCCGCTTTCTATGGTCCCAAAATCGACGTCATGGTCAAAGACAGCCTCGGTCGCGACTGGCAACTCTCCACTTGTCAGCTTGATTTTAACCAACCGGAAAACTTCGACATGACCTATACCGGCAAGGATAGCCAATCCCACCGTCCCGCAGTTTTACACATCGCCATCTTAGGCTCCCTCGAGCGTTTCTTGGGCATCCTCATCGAGCACTACGCTGGCGCTTTTCCCGTTTGGCTTGCCCCGGTCCAAATCGTCATCCTCCCCGTGTCCGAAAAACACCTTAGCTTCGCAAGGGGTGGCCTTGCGAGGCTAAATCAAGCTGGCATCCGCGCCGAATTGGATGACCGGGCCGAATCGCTACCCAAGCGCATCCGCCAGGCCGAGCTCCAAAAAATCCCCTACATGCTCATTGTCGGCGATCGCGAAGCCGAGCTCAGCTCGGTGTCTGTCCGCCAACGGGGCGAAAAAGACTTAGGCTCCATGCCTCTCGACCAATTCCTCAACCGCCTCAACCAGGAAATTGACTCCAAGGCCAGTTAAAGGTAAAATTACCTCTTGAAAGGAGGCAGGATAGCCAAAGTTTTTTACCGCATTAATCAATACATCAAAGCTCCACAGCTTCGAGTAGTCGACGACCATGCGGTTCAAATTGGCGTTTTAACCAAGGAAGAGGCCCTGGCTCGAGCCCAAGCAGCCGGTTTGGATTTGGTAGAAGTCGCCCCTAATGCCAATCCGCCGGTAGCCAAAATCATCAATTTTGCCAAGTTCAAATATCAACTCAAGCAAAAGACCGCCAGTAGTAAAAAGGGCAGCCGAAGTCAGGACATTAAAGAAATCCGGCTTACCCCCTTTATCGCCGCCAACGACTTTAATGTCCGGCTCAACAAAGCCACCGATTTCCTCAAGCAGGGTAACAAAGTCAGGCTGGTAGTCAAATTCGTCGGCCGCCAAATCACTCACCCGGAATTCGGCCACAATCTTCTGGCCAAAGCCACCGAAAAACTATCCGAGCTCGCCACCGTCGAAAGCCCGCCCAATCTAAGAGGCAAACTGTTAATGACCATCCTGACCCCAACCAAAAAATGAAAACCCGTAAAATTGTCGCCAAAAGGTTCAAAATTACCGCCACCGGCAAAGTTTTAGCCCGGCATCAAAACATGCGTCACTTGCGCCGCCGCAAATCCAAAAAAGCCATTCGCCGCTACAAAAGAACCAAAATCATCACCGGCAAAATGGCCAAAAAAATTAAAATTATGTTAGGACTAGCATGAGAGTCAAAACCGGCTATACCCGAAGAAGGCATCATAAGAAAGTCTTAGCTCGCGTTAGCGGTTCAAGGCTCAGTCGCGGTAAGCACTATAAGGCTGCCCGCGAAGCCGATTTGCACGCCGGTCAATATGCTTTTGCCGGTCGGAAAAAGCGCAAGCGCGACCTGCGCCGACTCTGGATTACCCGCCTCAACATCGCCCTGCGTAACCACGACAATCACCTCAAGTATTCCCAATTCATCAAGCTGCTCCACGACAAACCAGTCGTCCTGGATCGAAAAATTCTGGCCCATATCGCCGTCACCGACCCTCCCGCCTTCACCACCATCGTTGACCAAGTCACCTCCTAAATGCTCACCCTGGACCAAATCTTAAGTTTCAAAAACCAAGCCCTGGCTCTTATCAGCCAAACGGCCAAACCCGCAGACCTGGAACAACTCCGCCAGGAATACTTAGGCCGCAAAGGCCAAATCAACGCTTTAATCAAACAACTCACTCACCTGGAACCCGGTCAAAAATCTAGTCTCGGCCGCGCTGTCAACGAAGCCAAATCAGCTATCACCCAAAGCCTAGACCATAAGCTATTAGCCACGAGCCATACGCCAGACTGGCTCGACGTCACCCAACCGGGGACACAGCCTCCTGTCGGACACCTCCACCCGATCACTCAAGCCATAGACGAAATCACTCGTATCTTCGAACACATCGGCTTCACCCGCGTCCGCTACCCGGAAGTCGATTGGGATTTTTATGTCTTTGAGGCTTTAAATATGCCCGCCGACCACCCGGCCCGAGACGAATTGGAAACAATTTTTATCGATGGCCCCAAGCACACCAAATTAGGTCAAATGGTTTTAACCACTCATACCTCCAATGGCCAGGTACGGGAAATGGAGCGGGTCAAAACGCCGCCGATTCGAATGCTCAATATCGGCAAATGCTACCGCCGCCAACAGGATCCGACCCACACTGTCATGTTCCACCAATTCGAAGGTTTGGTGGTCGATAAAGGCATCTCCATCCCTCATCTTAAAGGCACGCTCGATTATTTCGGCCGGGAATTTTTTGGGCCCAAGATCAAATCCAGAATCAGGCCGTTTCACTTCCAGTTTACCGAACCGTCATTTGAAGTTGATTTTACCTGCACCAGCTGTCAAGGCAAAGGTTGTCGTTTTTGTAAATCCGGTTGGGTCGAAGTCGGCGGCGCCGGCATGGTCCACCCCAATGTTTTAAGCGCGGGTAAAATTGACCCCAAACAATACTCCGGTTTTGCTTTCGGTTGGGGAGTGGAGCGGGTGCTGCGCTTGAAACCTGGACTCAATATTGATGATATCCGTTTACTTTACTCAACTAATTCAGACTTCTTAAACCAATTTTAATTTATGAATATCTCGATCTCTCATTCCTGGCTCAAAGAATTTTTAACCACCAACGCTTCACCGGAAAAAATTGCCGAGTGTTTGTCTCTTTGCGGTCCGTCGGTCGAAGAATTGGAAAAAACTAAAGATGACTATCTCTACCACATGGAGGTCACCACCAACCGGGTGGATATGATGGGTGTTTTAGGCATTGCCCGAGAGGCCGCGGCGATCTTGCCCCAATTCGGTATTAAAGCCCGGCTGAAAAACGATCTTTATCCACCTGCCAGGCCTATCCCTGCCGGTAAACCTTTTCCTTTAAAAGTCGCCGTTGATCAGCAACTCTGCCCCAGGTTTAGCGCCGTGGTTATTAGTAACGTCACTGTCAAATCAGCGCCACAAAAAATCAGTAATTATTTGGAAAAATCCGGTATTCGCAGTCTTAATAATGTGGTTGATATCAGCAATTATTTAATGCGCGCTTACGGTCAACCGGTACATACTTTTGATTTAGATAAAATCCAAGCCAAAATGGTTTTACGTTTATCCAAAAAAGGTGAAACCATAACCACTCTAGACGGGAAAAGATTCACTCTTCCGGGCAACGACATTGTTATTGCTGATGCCGGCAATAGATTGATTGACCTGTGCGGTATCATGGGCGGTTTAAATAGCGCCGTCGACAATAACACCAAGAATGTTTTGTTATTTGTTCAGATTTATTCTCCAAAACATATCCGTGCCACCTCAATGACGCTAGGGCAAAGGAGCGAGGCGGCCCAAATTTTTGAAAAACAGCCTGACCCGGAATTAGTAATGCCGGTAATCCTCAAAGGAATTCAATTATTTAAACAGTTAACCGGAAGAGAACAAGGTAGCCAAATTATCGATTTATACCCTCAACCACCTAAGTCAAAAAACGTTTTCGTACCACTTCAATTAATTAAAGACAGATTGGGAGTCGAAGTTAGTATCAAAAAAGTAAATTCAATACTTCAATCGTTGGGCTTTAAAGGTTTCCCCCAGGTCACGGTTCCTTCCTGGAGGGCTAACGATGTCACCATTGCCGAAGACATCGTTGAGGAGGTTGCCCGAATTTACGGTTACCATCATTTACCCGGCCTGATTATGGCTACGACGATTCCGACCAACTATCCGGCCACCAACCTTTATCTGGAACAACAAATTAAACATTGGCTGGTCGGAATGGACCTTACTGAAATCTACACTAATTCAATGATTTCGCAAAAACTGGCCGAAGCTTCCGGATATCCGTTGAGTGCCCACTTGAAAATCAAAAATGCTTTATCAGAAGACTGGCAATATTTGCGCCGCTCCTTAATCCCCTCGCATACCCAGGCTTTTCCAGCTTTTGAAATCGCCAATACTTACCACCCCCGTCCTGGCCACCTGCCAGAAGAAAAATTGCAGTTGATCATCAGCGGCTTTACCGATCATCTCAAGTTAAAAGGCATTGTCGAAAGTCTATTTAGAAAATTACATATCTCTGCTACATTTACACCCACCGAAATTCTCGTGGGCAAAACTCAACTAGGCACAATCGGTAGAGTAGCTTCTAATGTACATATTGCTGATTTATCCGTTAGCGCTTTAACTAATCAAAGTTCGCTCTATCCTCACTACCAAGCCTTACCCACTACCGCTCCTATCATCGAAGACATGACCTTCACCTTGCCTCCTCAAACATATTTAGGCCCGATCATGGATACCATCAAATCCGTTTCTCCTCTCATCGAATCGGTTACCCTCAAAGACCGCTATGAAAATAACTTCACTTTTACTATCACCTACAGAAATCCTAAATCTCAACTTACGGACCACGACGTCGCCCCCCTTCGCTCCAAAATCACTTCTAAGTTGGCGTTGGGGTAGGGGAGGGCGTCGGCGTAGCCGGCACGTAGTCCCAGGGTACTTTTACTCCAATCTTAATTTCATCAGCCCCGTATTCTTTGTCATCATTTTTAAACTTGGCCCGCGCTCCCACCGTATGCGGCCCGGTTTCTAAGAAAAATTTGCTGCTATATGGCTTATTGACGAACTTCTCTTTTTCTACCCCATCAACATATATTTTCACCCATTCTATTGCCTTATCTGCCGGCGCCACTACATCAATTTGCACCTCCACGTCATTACTATCTAACTTTTCTTTGCCTACCGGTTTCTTCACTTTCACTAGCACCGCTTCGTTCTGATCGCACATTTCCGTCGGCGGATGATACCGGCTGTCAGCCTGCGTCGCTATCCAAGCATCAATCCCTTCCTGCCACCGGTTGCGCCCGTCACTCGATAGCGGATCAGACTCGCCAAACACAAAATATTCTTTTTCTTCATAATCTCCCTTGGCCACATCTACCTCCGTAGCCAATTTCCCGCTGGCCTTACACACTTTGAGCATGGCATGAACCGGATCTTCTTCCGCGGGCAGCATTCCGTCAATAAAGTACTCGCTTCTGGCTGAAAACCCGTGGTGAGCCGGATATCCCGATACCGTATCTATCAATTGAGCCGTCACTCCCGCCGGCACGCTAAACGCCTGGTCCGGCCGCTGCCTCAATACCTCCAGAAAAATCCGCCGCCAAATCGGCGCTGCCCCCGATACCCCCGAAGCTACCTGTTTCATCGGATGGTTATCGTTATTGCCCACCCACACTCCCACTACCGTATCGCGCGTCCACCCCGCCGTCCAGTTATCCCGCTGGTCATTGGTTGTCCCCGTCTTCACCGCAATGCTCCGGCCCCGGATATGAATCAGGCTGTTTTCCCCAAAGGTAATCAATCGGGCGTTGTTATCCGACAACACATTGTTAATCAAGAATGCTTCCGTCTCGCTTAAAACTCTGCGCCCCTCAACCGGCTTGTGCTCAAACAACACCTTGCCTTCCCGATCAGTCACCCGCAAAATCGCTACCGGCTCG
>Ga0209541_10012383_pt1 | contig 13198 bp, 12 predicted proteins | sample RifCSPlowO2_01_FD_184027 | JGI IMG/M metagenome (GOLD analysis project Ga0209541, IMG submission 184027) | Groundwater microbial communities from Rifle, Colorado - Rifle CSP2_plank lowO2_0.1 (SPAdes) (version 2) | ecosystem: Environmental > Aquatic > Deep subsurface > Groundwater | place...
TTATTACTCCTAAACGAGTCCTCAAAATGGGGATTCGCGCGAATGTCGGAGGAAAACCGACCCTTCTAACCGCAATACGTGTTCATCACAGAAACCCACACGCAACAGGCGCGCGTCCTTATAAAGGAGGCACTCGTTATCACCCGGGTGTTACCGAGGAGCTCCTCACGGTCCTCGCAATGGACATGACCGAGAAATGCGCTCTTGCGGGACTTCCATTCGGCGGAGCAAAAGGTGGTATTGCGCTTGATCCATCCTTATGTTCCGAATCAGAGTTACGCAACATCACGGAACAGATGGTGATGGAAATGCTCAAAGACAACATACCACATCCCGACATTGACGTGCCTGGTCCAGACGTTGGAACAAATCCCGTGGTTATGTATTGGATGTACGTCAAGATTGCGGAAATGAATCATTTTAGAAATATCCCAAACGCAACTGCTGTTGTGACCGGAAAACCAGTAGAATGTGACGGAATCCCCGGAAGAGAAGATGCGACATCGCACGGCCTTTTGATTCAGCTCAAAGAATTCATTCGCATTGCAAAATTTGATTTTGGCAGCAAATCTGCTCAAACAATCGCCATACAAGGATTTGGAAATGTTGGCTTTAATGTCGCGCGTCTTGCAAGAGACAGACAATTTAATTTCACCGTGATCGCTGTAAGCGATAAAAAATCTGGACTTTGGAATCCTAAAGGGCTCGACATCAGGGCGGTCAAAAAATGGTATGACAAACGAGGAAATTTTGAGGGATACAGAAACGCGGAAGAAATAACTAACGGTGAACTTCTGGAACTTGAGACGGACATCCTTGTTCCTGCGGCAATTGAAAATCAGATTACGGAAGAGAATGCCCAGAGAGTGCGCGCAAAAATTATTTCCGAGGGAGCAAACGAGGCAATTACCCCCTTAGCGCATCAAATTCTACACGAACAAGGCATCATCGCTATTCCAGGGATTGCCGCAAATGTCGGGGGCGTCGTCGCTTCCTATCTTGAATGGAGGATGAATAGAGGAGACAGAAAACACCGCGTTGATTTTGAATCAGAAAAAGTACGAGTGTCTTCTGAGCTCACAAAGATTGTGCATAGCGTTATTCAAAATGTCTATAAAAAAAGTCAGGGTCTTAAGTGCTCTCTTACGGATGCGGCGCATGTTCTTGCGATGGAGTCCATCCGAGATAAATTACGCGAGAAACACGGATACAGAGATTAACACGAGAAATTATAATACCCGACCTTTTTAAAAGTCGGGTTTTTTGTTAGCCATATTTTTTATTTACCCGCAACTGTCACTTAGAAATCATTGTCTCTAACGATACGAGAAGCGGTCATTTAAAAAACGATTCAACAATTTCTCTCACCGTCTTCCCGTCAGCTTTGTTTTTTAATTCAAACATAACGGCTCCAACAAGAACCCCGATTTTTGACTTATCTTCAATGCCCAACTTCTTCTTTTTCGCTTCTACAATTTGTAGAATTTCTTCCTTGCTCATCATTTTAGGCAAAAATTGTTCTAGATACGTAAGCTCCTTCTCTTCCGATTGTACAAGGTCATCCCTTCCACCTTCCTTAAATTGAGCTATAGAATCCTTGCGTTGTTTTGCAAGCCGCGCAACAACAGACAGGGCTTCTTCGTCAGAGACTGTTCCAGATGGTTTTTTCCTGCGAGCAACGAGGTCATTGGTAAAAGCCGCCAAGAGATTGCGCGCTGCACGAAGATGATCGGCGTCTTTAGCCTTAAGCGCGTCTTTCACCTCTTCTTTTATTTTTTCGTGCAATTGCATAACCTTTATTATACCCTCTCGGTGAAATAAGTACCATTTTGTCCGTAAAACGACATGCTATACTGGATATATTGTGATAAGGGTTGTATTTCTTACTGAAATCCAAAAAATCATTAAAATATGACAAGCGCATTTTATTTTTTCATTCTTTCCTTTACTGCGCTTCTTTGGTCTGGAAAGGTGCTCCCGAGCGCTATTCACGGTATCGCACGAATTATGCATATCTCTGAATTTTTAATTGGTTTTTTCTTTGTCGCACTCGCCACCTCAATTCCGGAACTATTCGTGGGAGTTTCATCGGCGATCCAGGGTGTCCCGGACATTTCTCTTGGAAACGTGCTCGGTGCAAATTTCATTAATTTAACGTTGGTTATTGGCCTTTCGGCGCTCATCGCTGGTAAAATTGATGGCAATGGAAAAATATCTTCAGAAAATTATTGGATAACCACAGCAATCGCGTTTTTGCCGATTCTCCTTGCCGGTGATGGGGTCATTTCTCGATTAGATGGCATTCTGCTCCTCGCGGCTTTTGCGCTTTATATCCGAAAAATTCTCCGCGATAAAAAATATTTCCCTGCACCAAACCACAAAGGAGAGCCTGTTGGCTTCCATTCAATCCCAAGCGTCCTAAAACACCTTGCCTACGCTCTCGCCTCGGTCACAATTCTTATCGCTTCGTCTTTCGTTCTCGTTTGGTCAACAAAAACTATCGTTCAAGACTATTTTCATTCTGAATTTATTTTTTTTGGATTTGTGTTCTTGGCTGTAGGAACGACGCTTCCTGAGCTTGTCTTTGGTATTCGATCAGCAATAACAGGAAACTCGTCTGTTGTGCTAGGAAATACCATAGGGACAATCTCTTTCAATGCGGCTGGTGTCCTGGGTATTGTTTCTATTCTCGAGCCCATAAAACTCGATTTTTTCCGTGATATATTCATAAATATCGCATTCCTCATCGCGGCTTTTGTGCTTTTTCATTTCTTTGCGTACACCAAAAGCTCTGTGAACCGTAAAGAAGGAGCCCTGTTGTTATTGATATATATATTGTTTTTAGCACTAACTTTTGCGCTTCTATGAATTCGACCGTTTTTATTATTTTAGGAGCCATTGTCGGCGTTATTGCCACAATCGCGTTTATGTCATTTTTGATAAAAAGGCGGACAGAGGGAAAAGATACAAGCCTTCTTCTCATTCAAAATCAATTGAACGAACTTGCGCGAACAATCGATGAAAAACTGGGGCAATCACATCAGCTCATGCATGATACTATGCGAACCCAGTTCGGAGAATCGCAGAAACTGGTAAAAGAGGTCACCGGGGAACTCACGTCTATGAAAGAAACCGGCAGACAAATGCTTGGCTCGATGGAGAAGCTTCAAGAGCTTCAGGATATTTTGAAAAATCCCAAACAACGCGGAATACTGGGAGAATACTACCTTGAGGCTTTGCTTAAAAACGTGTTGCCTCCCAAGAGTTTTCAAATGCAATACGCGTTTAAGGACGGCAGCATTGTTGATGCTGTTATTTTTGTAAGGGACAAAATAATTCCAGTAGACTCGAAATTTTCGCTTGAAAATTATACTCGCCTCGTTGAAGCGAAAGACCCGACTGAACGAGAAAGGCTTGAAAAAGCATTTAAGCAGGATTTAAAAAATCGAATTGATGAAACCGCTCACTATGTAAAGCCCGACGAGGGAACTCTTAATTTTGCGTTTATGTTTATCCCCCACGAGGCCATCTATTACGATCTTCTTATTTCGCAAGTTGGAGCAGTCAAGATAAATACTCGTGATCTCATTGAGTATGCATTCAGAGACAAAAAAGTAATTATTGTCTCTCCCACTTCATTCCTTGCATACCTCCAGACCGTATTACAAGGCCTTAAGGCGCTCCAGATCGAAGAACAGGCAACAGAGATTATAAAACAGGTCGGAAAATTGGGGAGACACATAGACGGCTTTGAAAAATATATGCAAAAACTCGGACTTTCGCTTAGAACAACCGTATCCCATTACAACACCGCACACGGCGAACTTGGGAAAATCGACAAGGATATTATGCGAATCGCAGAAAAGGAACCAGTGGTGGCCCCCATGAATCTTGAGAAACCAGTTTCAGAAGATGAATAGGGCTATTGCCTTTTTAAAGAATTCGGGTATGATAATTCAATTGCGATAATCATATGACGGCGACATTAGAAAAACCAAAAAGAAAAATCGGCGAGCGTTTAGCAAAAACACTCTCCAAAAAAGAAGTGCTTCCTCGCCAAACCTCAAAACAAGCGCCAGCTCTTGGAAGCGGTTTTGCGGTGATTGAAACAGGCGGAAAGCAGTATTTGGTAAAGTCGGGAGATATAATTAAGGTTGAAAAACTGACAAAAGAGTATACAAAGGGCGACACTATCGTATTTGATAAGGTCCTTCTCTGGAGCGACGAAAAAAATATCTCAATCGGGACGCCTTATGTGGCAGAAAAAAAAGTAGAAGGTTTCTTTGAAGAAGCCGGCAGAAGCAAAAAGGTATTAGTAATAAAATTCAAATCTAAAGTTCGCTACAAGAAAAAATACGGGCATCGTCAGCCGTATGTCAAAGTAAAAATCCGCTAACAGCGGATTTTTAAATATGTCTGGTGGCTTGAACCCAGACATCTTTAAAAAACTTGACAGAATTTGATTTTCGTGTATAATTTTAATTGGTTTAAAGTTTTTTGTTTTTTAGCGGCTAAATAAGGCCAGGAGGTAATTATGAAAAAGATACGCGGGGGACTTCGGGTCTGCAAGAGAGAAGTCCTTCCTGGAATAACCTGCAACCGCCCTGTTACTGGAGGCGGTAACATGCACAAGCTGGGCTTCTGCCCAATTCCGCCGAATCCGGACGGGAATCATCGAGCAAGAAAACACGCCGCGGCAAGGCGTGTAAAGCGGCACAAGGAACAATGCCTTGATAAACGAGGCGTGCCTGTTTCGGCCGGCAGCAAGTCGGCGCTGGCACGCGCCAAGGCTGGAAAGGGAAAACGGTCATAAGCAAAAGGCGACCAAGGAAGGTCGCCTTTTAATTTCTTGACGTATGACATCAAGGAATTTAGCGCCGGTCGTAGAGACCCACAAGCTCCGCTTTGTCGAGTACGTGCCCTATTATTGCTTCTTCAAGTGTTTCTTTGTCAGCGTCTCTCGGAAGCTCAATATCCGTATCTAAGGCATAGATTTTAAAGAAGTATCGATGCTCCCCATCCGGAGGACAGGGCCCACCATAGCCTGGTTTCCCGAAACTTGTGATACCTTCTGTGGCGCCGCCTGGAACAGTATTTTCTTTTATTTCTTTCGTTTGTGGTGATATATTCCACACCACCCAATGCACCCAAAGCCCAACCGGAGCATCTGGGTCATCAACTATAAGAACAATGGATTTTGTCCTTTTTGGAACCTCGGAAACAGAGAGCGGTGGATTTATATTCTCCCCATCACACGTATATTTTTTAGGTATTGATTCGTTGTGCTCAAATGCGGAACTTTCAATTTTCATAGGATTAGTTTCCCTATCATTAAAATTATTTTCTTTTATTATACCATTAAAAAATGGTACCGTAATACCAACGATCAAAACAGCCATGATCCATATAATTTTTCGCATAATATTAGGGATCGTTCCAGGAATATCCCTTTGCTTGCCTGCCAGCGCAGACAGACGGAGTGTATGAGGGGGCGAGTTGTGTTCTGTGTCGGCGGAGCCGACACCTCTTCTAACAAAAACATCCTGTTAACCCGCCCTTTGTGACGGGGATGTTTTTATTTTAAAAATCCCTCTTTTTTCAAAATGTATTTTTTCTTGGACACACCGCGATTATATCCACCCAATCGCCCGTCAGAGCGTATAACCCGATGGCATGGAACAGTATTGTTAAAATTTTTTGAAAGAATAGAGCCCACTGCCCTATGCGCACGCGGACTCCCAGCGCGGCGAGCAACCTCCTTATACGAAAGCGTCTTCCCTTGAGGAATACGCTTTACGACTCCATATACCCGCAGAGAAAAAGTCATTAGCGAAGTGCTGGGTTAAATATCCCAAGAATGTTTGCAAATAAATTGTTCGCTCCACGAAGCGATGCGGGCGAGGTATTGATAGGAAGACACTGCACACAGAGTTTATAGTTTTGAGAGTCCGGTGATCCGACATAGGAACACTCGGGAACACTCTTAAAGGGAGCGCAGATTTCTGGTGTAACGTCAAATGCCTGCGGGATATAAGGTGCAATGTCTTGTTGTATTTGTTGCTGTATCGGACGGCAACTATATAATTGACATCCCGGGGAATCGTGACTAAGAAACCTCTCTTCACCGGTGGGACATTCTGTAACCGAAACATACTCTGGGCACATTACTCCTTTTTGTGAGTCACTTGAAATATTGCCGCCACCGGTATCACCGCCCACGCCTCCGCCTCCGATTGGCGGGATAAAACTTTTACATTCTTCAGGATGATCTTGGCAATATTTTTGACATTCTTCTGGATTGGTACAGCCACCAGGTCCGCTAAATCCACTGCTACCACCTTGACCACCTGGAAAACCACCATCAGTAGCTCCGCCACCGGGGAATTGGCCTTGGGTTGCCCCACTTACAGGAAATTCTCCACCTCCTCCAGGAGGTCCAAATCCTTGGCATTCATCAGGGTGTTTCTGGCAATATTCTTGGCATTCTTCCGGGTTAGCACAACCGCCGGGTCCGCTAAATCCGCCGCCTCCACCAGGACCACCTCTGTCCGGAGGTCCAAATCCTTGGCATTCATCAGGGTGTTCTTTGCAATACGTCGTACACTCCTCGGTATTTGTACAACCACCAGGTCCGCTAAATCCGCCGGCACCAAAATTGCTACCACCACCAAATGATTTCTGTAACTCTTGAAAACAAACTTCTAGGGATCCAAAATCAAGGTTGTCCATTTCCCCGCTTTGTAACTTTTGAAGCCCCTCTTCCCCAATCGCATCTTTAATACACCCAGCTGCTTCCGGCGGCAGATCGTCAAGCTGCCCGCCAAACTGTGCGGTTACCTCTCCAAAACAGGATTTCATCTTCCCCTCAATAGACCTATCAAAAACCGGCTCTCCGTTAATCATTCGATTGAAATTTTCTTCTCCGGCCGCATTTTTCATACACTCGACTGCTTCTGGCGGCATTTTATCCAAACTTTCACGGAATTGCTTCATACCCTCGCGCATCTTTTCTAAATCAGATTCGTTGATAAGCCCGTGTTCTTGAGCAAAATTGAAACACTTCTCGGAGTTCTCCTCACAATACACTTCACATTGTATTTTGCTTTTGCAACCACCTGGACCCTTGCCACCAACTTTCCTTGCCATATCTGCTTCTTCAGTTGTCATAACGCCTGCTTTTTCCGCAAACGCGATGCATTCCTCAATATTCCCTTCTTCGGAGCAATAGTTCTCGCATTGCTCTTTTGAGTTACAGCCGCCCGGACTTTCACCTTCTTGCATTAACTTCATGAACTTTCTCGCTTCATCAATTTCTTCCTGCGGCATAAAGCCACTTGTCTCGGCAAAGTTCAGACACTCCTCCATATGGGTTGCGTCACTGCAATAAATCTCGCAAGAGTTTCTGTCCGTACAGCCACCTGGAAATTGCGCGCCAGATTTTACTAATTCTTGAAATTTTCTTGCTTCGGTAAGTTCATCAGGCGAGTAATACCCGGTCTCTTCCGCAAAAGTAATACATTCATCAAGGCGATCAATGTTACTGCAATACTCTTCACATGAAGCCCCTGAATTACAGCCACCGGGACCATTTTTAACATTCAAGAATTTATCAGCCGCTTCCTTAGCTACCTCTTCTGAAATCAAGTTGTACTTTTTGGCAAATGCAAAACACTCTTTAGCGTTGTTCGCATTATCGCAATATGATCGACATTCGGTTTCATTGCCGCAATTGCCCAACTCGGGCACCGGAAATTGAATGTTCTCCGCCGAAAGAGTTGCGCCTTCATTTTCTGCTGGAGGTGTAGTGGGTTTTTCTGGAGGAAGCGGCAAGGATAGTTCTTTTTTAAGTACAATGCCCCTTGAGAGACCATCGATCGGGGCATGGATCTCGAGTTCGGTCTTGTTATTGTTGCAATCAATAACGTATGCAGACATTGCGGGAGTAAAGTCGGTAGAATCTGCAAAACTCACGTTGACGCTCGAAAAAGAGGATTTGCAACCGGAAAGTCCACCGCCATACGGAAGTTTACCTGTTGAGATAATCGAAAATTCTTGGACACCGTCTGGGTCCCCAACTGTTAGTGTAAATAATCCTGATTGAGGATCTTTTTTAAGACCTATTGAGGAGTCGCTAGTTGCTGCACCTGCTTGTGTAATTACCAAGCTCCATAAAAGTAAAATTAGAAATATGCCAGTAATTAATAATTTTCTATTCACAATTGTTATTATGCTCATATTTTTATCTTAATGGATTTTTGTATTTAAATGGATTTGCCCGATCAAGCGGATTTATTTCCGGCACTTCTTCTCCTGGATTGGTTTGAATTTGAGGAACTGATTCGCTTATGTTTTTGGCTGTTTCGATAACGCCAACGGGTGTGGCTTCCTTTTGAGATACATACCAGAGACCCATGACTACAAGGGCAAAAACGACAGCGCCGCCTACGATTATTTTGGGATTTATTTTAGATTGCAATTCCATGGCTAAGGGGGTATTTGCTACTTCTTAATTTTTAATAATACCACTATGAGTGAAAAAGTACATTCTATGGTTTGGTGACCTTGTCCATAGCGGAAAATAATACACCGGGAGACTTTCTAAACAATTATCCCTCCGCCCAAACACCCCTCCTCGCCATAGAGAACGAGGGATTGCCCAGGCGCGGCTATTTGTGATTTTTCAAACAAAACAATCGTTTTTGATTTTTGTATTTTGATTGTTGAATTTTGTAATGGTTGTCGATATCTAACGCGGGCGGTATATTTTTTCTTTAGATCGGGTGCGCTTCCAGAAATGAAGTTCGGGTTTTTAATCCTGACCTCTTTGGTTGAAGACCTGTCTTGGTTTTTTTCATGGGAGACGGTGATCGTATTTTTCTTGACATCTTTCCTTACCACATAATACGGAGAATCGTGGTGTGTTTTTTCAACAATCATAAAACCGTGACGCTCGCCAAGCGTGTAAAAAAAGACGCCATCGTGCGAGCCGATAATTTCTCCTTTTTCATTGAGAACGGCCCCTTTTTTCTCTTTAAGATAGTGTTTCAAAAAATCTTTCATATTAAATTCTCCGACAAAACAAACCCCCTGACTTTCTTTCCGCTCCGCATTCGGCAATCCAAATTTTCGAGCCATTTCTCTCACTTCTGGCTTGGTATACGCGCCTACAGGGAAGAGCGTATATCTCAATTGTTCTTGAGTCAGTGTCCAAAGAAAATATGATTGGTCTTTGTTCTTATCACGAGAGGCGTGTAGCGTGTAGCGTGTAACGTTTTTGTGTTTTACGCTTTGCGCTTTACACCTTACGATTTGCGCATAGTGCCCTGTCGCAATATAATCCGCCCCCATTTCTCGCGCTCTCTTAAGAAATAAACCGAATTTGATATGTTTATTGCACATAACATCGGGATTGGGAGTTCTTCCGGCCCTATACTCGGCTATCATATAATTAACAACTTCCTTTTTGTATTCTTTCTCAATATCAAATGTAAGAAAAGGGATTTTGAGGTGAGCAGCCGCTCTCATTGCCTCTCGCCTATCATCACCGCGAGCGCATTCTAAAAAATCCGCTCTCCAGGCCGACATAAAAACACCAATCACATCATAGCCTTCTTTTTTCAAAAGCGCCGCAGAGACACTGGAATCTACGCCCCCACTCATAGCCACGAATATTTTAGGTTTATGCGAACCACCAGTCTGCTCCGCGGCATTTTGAATGGATTGCTTCTGGCACATTGCCGTGAATAATCGTTCTCCCGTGTTGGCTCTTTTAGATAATTTATTTTTCATATTACGCACAAACTGTTTACAATGTATCAACGATATGCTATAGTGTAGAAAGAATCAAGCAGAAAAACGAAAGATATAAGTGACTTATCAGATCCCATCAGAAAAACCAGAAAGCTCATCAGAAGAAAGTGAAAAGGAGCTCCACAGGATTTTGAAAAAAGCATTGTATCGCCAGAAAATTCGTTCTTGCATAAATGCGTTGATAAGTGCAGGCTTATCCAGTGCTCTTCTTACTGTTTCAGTCTTATTTTATAATAAGATATCTGGATTAGCATTTCTTTTCAATATAATTGTTTTGGGGGTATCTTTTGGGGTCACCATAATGACATTTGCGGCATGGGTCGAGGACATCAAGGTCTATAAAACCTACAAAGACCGCAGCAACAGACAATCGCACAAAACCGACTAATGTCGGTTTTTTCGTGCTCAATGTCGTGCAGAGTGGACAGAATTTTATTCACATTCATGCCGCTTACTTCTGGAGATAGCGAATTCTGTTTGCCACATGCCCTTCATGTGTCTCAGCATAATGCATCACGCCTTCTGAGTCGGAGAGATAAAAGAAGTATGGAGTTTCTACCGGATTAATCGCCGCAAGAATTGAATCAAGGCCTGGATTTGTTATTGGTCCGGGTGGAAGCCCGCGATATTTGTACGTATTATAAGGAGAATCAATTGACAAATCCTCGGTGGTAAGTTGAAAGGTGTTTTTCCCGTTGATATAAAGAAAGGTCGCATCAACCTGAAGCGGCATCCCCGCTTCAAGCCGCTTCCATAAAATTCCCGATATTTTTCGTCTTGTATCCGTAGTACGAGCTTCTTCCTCGAGAAGCGAGGCCATGGTAATGACATCTTTGAGGTTTTTCCCAAACCTTATAACGTCTCCCGAAATAGTACTTATTTTTTTATCAAAATTTTTTCGAAGATCGCTCACCACCTGCTCTTCCTTTACGTTAGAGGGGAAAAGGTAAGTGTCGGGAAAAAGATAACCCTCTTCCTCGCTTGCAAGAGAAAGGAATCGTTCTCTGTTAAATTCCGGAAATAATTTCTCAAGCGTAAGGCCCATCTCGGCAATTGATGTCCCTTCGGGGATTATTGCTTTTACAGCCTTGAGGCCATAGTTCCCCTTTGTAAGCCGATTCGCGATCGAGAAAACCGTTCTGGGAGAATTAAAAAAATAATCGCCAGAGATCACCTTTTCTCCTCCTGTGAAAAATTTAAAAAATAAAGTAAAAAACATTGCCGAATTAACAACTGATTTCTCCTCTAGAAGTTCAGAAACTTGGGAAAGTGTGAGTCCCTCTTCAACAGAAATAATAGCGCCAGCAGGAAATTGGTTGGGAATCCTTAAAAAAACAAAGTAAAAAATAAAAAAGAGGAGAGTAACAAAAAAAACTGCCCGAGGTCGGGAAAATTTGGCTTTGAGCGAATAAACAGATTTTTCGCTCAATTCGCTTTTTTCTAGAGAAAATGGGGGTTCCTCTGTCATATAATTAAAAACCTCGCTATAAATAGCTGGCAATCATCATATCGGTAAATTGGCGGGAGGTTCAGACCTCTTTGACTCAAGTCTCTGGAAAGTCGGTGTTTCTGAGACTCTTCCTGGAAAATGATAAATAGTTGCCAGTTCCTCTACATTCAATACAAACGGCTTCCGTTCATATGGGAAGAAAAACCATGAACGTCTTCTGTATGCGTCAAATATTTTCCATTTCCACCTTCCCTCTCTATCCCCGTTTATGGAAATCGGATCTGGAGCAAAATCAAAATATTTCTGCCATGGATAATCAACGGCTGTATATCGTAGCGGCTTAAATCCATTTAGGTCATTGGAATTGTATTGTCGAATGGAGCCAAAGAGACCCGCGATATTCGCTGCATCATATACACTTTTTTTTCCGAGATAAAGCATCCGGATTCCGCAATCAAATCCGATCTTTGAAACATTTCTTTCAATCGCTTTAATAATATTCCGTTCGCCTTCCGTAAGCATAGAAAATCGGTGATCCTGCTCTGCCTCCCCCTCAGTCAATTTCGGCGGCGGCCCAGAACGACCCTTTGCCTTTTCCATGATTTCATTAATAAGCTTTTCGCTTTCATCTTTCCAGTCTCTTTTCCATAAGGTTGTCGGGTCTTTTTTGCCTTTATTCGCCCGAACAAGAATCTGAAACCACATCTGCTCTCCTTTCCCTATAGAACCCCATGATTCAAGCATAGCGGTAATGGGATCGACTTTTTTTTCCTCAAACTGGTCTTTATCAAGCCCGTAATCAATGTAAGTTTTTATAGGATATGGATCGGGTTTTGATAATATAATTTCAGTGCCATATACTCTCCAATCAGAGTCTTTTTTCGCATATGGTACTGTTGCGGTATAATCTGGGACTTCATATATTTCCGCTGTTGAAAATTGCGAGTAGATTTGAGTCTCGACGGCTTTTTTAAACCTGGCTGGCGTACGAATAAAAAAGTGGACAATTCCATCAATGGAAGCAATTTCAAGAGAAAAATCAGCTCTTACCTTGCCTAAAACATACCGGTCATACCACGTTGACTCGCCAATCGTTATATAGAGAGAATTTAAAACAATCTCCATTGCAAGGGGCGATTTTGGGGCCTCTTTAGGGATTTTAATTTCAATAAGAATATTTTCTTGCTTGTTTAGAAACTCCGCCTGCTTATACATAACCCATAATTTCCATGAAATCGCGCCGAGTGAAAGAGGCGCCCATATAGGAACCATTTTTAAAGAAAAAAATACAAGCTGAAAGAATGTCTCTCGTAAAAATTCTTGAGAAAAGAATGCTGTCTCCATTGCTTATATAATACACCAGGATTAGATATGTGAAAAACCCATCCCGGTGTTTATGGTTGTACAGGAGAAACATCTGCGAAAAAGAAAAAATATTACGCAAGGTTATAGCGCCCGTTTTCGTCGCGCTTAAAATGTTTGTCGCTTCTGAGGTTGACAATAACGGTGTTTTCTTTTACATGCCGTTCGCGCAAAACCTTCTCAACAAGCTCGTCTCTTGTAAGGGGTCCTTCGCTTTTAAGGATGCTCATTATGACATCGCGCACAATGCCATCTGAATATCCCCATTCCTTAAGACCATAGAGTCCTCTACCGACTAAGACAAAGCGGTCCTTGTCTTTAATGAGTTCGTTATGGCATGTCGCAACATGGGCTTGGCGTTCAAATAATTTTGTAATGAGTTTGGCTATTTCAGTAAAATGAAGCGGGGAGCCATGTTTCCTGATAACAAGATACGCATAATCCCTAACGCCACGCGCCTTAACGTTGGGGGATGATGCGAGGCCCCATTCGCCAAGCATATTTTTCCCAACAACCTTCGAAAGATTCAACCATTGTTCGAGTATTTCTTCTTTTTTGTACGAATCCGGAACACCA
>Ga0209541_10012384_pt1 | contig 13197 bp, 7 predicted proteins | sample RifCSPlowO2_01_FD_184027 | JGI IMG/M metagenome (GOLD analysis project Ga0209541, IMG submission 184027) | Groundwater microbial communities from Rifle, Colorado - Rifle CSP2_plank lowO2_0.1 (SPAdes) (version 2) | ecosystem: Environmental > Aquatic > Deep subsurface > Groundwater | place: Rifle...
TGGACAAAAATCATAGGTATTCTTCAAGGGAATTTTTGCATTTGTTCGGGAAATGGCTTTGGAAAAAGGGCATTAAGAGCATTGTGGCTGCAGCTGCACAGAATGATATTCCGGTTTTCTGCCCCGCAATAATCGACAGCCCGTATGGGGATGCTGCTCTGATTGCTGAAAGCAGGGGTTTTCATTTGATACTTGATGGGGTGAAAGATTATGTTGAGTTTATGAGATTAAGCGAGAATGTAAAAGATACTGCTGTTGTGTATATTGGCGGCGGAGTTCCTAAAGATTTCATACAGCTGTTTGCGGTAACTGCAGATTTATTGTATCCTGACAGGAAAGTCCCTAACAGGGCAGGCTCGCAAATCAGGGAAGGGGTGACTGAGGAACAATATTACCCCCATAAATATGCTGTCCAGATAACAACGGACAGTCCTCAATGGGGCTCTTTATCCGGATGCACATTTGATGAGGCTGTTTCCTGGGGTAAAGAGACAAAGCAAGGAAGGTACATACAATGCTATTGCGATGCTACAATAGCTTTGCCGATAATCTCGCATGCCCTTGCTGAAAGGCTTGATGGAAAGAGGAAGGGGATGGAGTTTAATCTGAGGTTTAAGTGAGTGATTTATCTCTTTGATTTATAACAAATTTTTTATAAAAAAGAATGCGCCCCTTTTATTAGGGGTACAAAAGATAGTACGCCGACGCCCGGACTTTCACCAGCTTTTCTGATTTTGCGTAAGCAAAAAAGCTGTTTTGAACCGGGAAACCCTTGCGGGAACTGGCTCTCAAGGCTTACACTCTTAGGTCAAAACAGGCCTAAAATCAGCGCAATGCCAGGTTATGCGACGTCGGCAGTTGTGGTAGAACTATAGAAGCGTGTGTTTTATTTAAAGTTAACTGGAACGAAAGGAATTTTCTCTTTACATAGATATTGCTTGGGCGTCTTTATCATGGCTTCTTGAGTGTTTTCTCTTAGACTCAATAAATTTACGGTGAATTGTTATCATAATTAAAAAAAGAACTAAAGTTGCAATAATTAAAATATTAACGACTTTTCTTTTATCCTCGATTATTGGAATTTTTAGCTCTCTTATAGCCAGCTCTCTTTTTATATCAGCAATCTTCACTCCAATTTTTTCTCCTTCTTTTTGTTCTTCTTCCTCTTCTTTTTCTACAAATGTTTTTTCTCTTGATATCTCTGTTTTTAATATTTCTGTTTTTTTACCAGTAATTACAAAATAAGACAGCTCAGGAGAAATTGCTGTAAAGTAAGTATAATTAGTGTCTTCTCTTGTTAATGTTGTTGGGAGAATTACCGGTGTCGTAATGTCTTCGTATCTGTGCAATCTTATACTGTCTTTATCTATTTTATTATCTTTTATCCATGTGGTATCTACTCTAAAATTTATCGTAACCTGATTAAAGTCTTTCGATTCGGCAAATCTTGGAATCTCTATTTCGAGGTATTGGTATACAATCCATTCTGGTGACGTTAAGAAATCTGGTTTTGTTTGAATATTTGAAATTATAAAAACACCATTAAGCTGGTCAATTAATGAATTGAATCTTATTTTCGTAAAAGCTATGTTTTGTTCGTCCAATTCAATGCTAGAAAATTCTCCAGCAGTTAATTTTTGAATCACAAAGACTTTTTTAAATAATGCTGCTATTCCTCCAGATCCTCCGCCGCCTCCACCTCCGCCAGAGCCGCCTCCTCCGCCGCCTCCACCTCCATCAGGGCTACCTCCTTCCGGTGGCGGGGAAGTTGGTGGGGGGGGAGGTAGAGGAGGAAGACAACCTCCACAGTCTGTTGGGCAAGAAGAGCATGTTTCTTCGTTATTGCATGCTCCATCACCGCAATATTGCCCTTCTGAAACTTCATATAAAGTCCAACCCATGATTCTACTTAAAATTCCACTTAAAATTCCACTATCAGATTTATTTTCATAATGTATACTCTCTTCAATAACTGTAATTACAGAGAAATGAGATACATTAATAACTAACGTATTGTTTGCATAGCTTATGATATTACATTCATCACAAGGTATATTATCTATAACAATTCTGGGATTGCTATAAGTAATATTGTAAAAAGTTATCACAGCTGATATATTTAAATTACTTAAATTTTCAGAGTTTATTTCTACAAAGTTTTGTCCTATTTTTATAAATTTGTCAAAATCATATTGCGAGCATCTGTCTAATTGTTTATCGTATAGCCTTATAGTGTTATTTTTAAACCAAATCTCTGCTTTGCTCTCAACCCCTATTCTAAAATCTTTAACTGCCTCTAAATCTTCAAATGAAAGGTTTGTTGTTAGATTTCTGCTGAATTTATTTATTGTTGGTGTTGGGTAGCCATAAATATTCTGCATTGTGAAAGTTGAATTTGGACACTTATCCTGCGCATCAGGAATACTATCTCCATCAGAGTCTTTTAAACAATCCGTGTTTTTTGTACAGGCTATTGGATCGCATATTCTGGGAAAGCACCAACCAATATCCCTATGCACAATACAACTTGTATTTTGTGTTGCGGGAAATATTGCCATTTCATCCACTTTGCAGCTAATGCCAGGAAGTGTAGCACCGCAAATTCCAAGACTTGGGCATCTAATTTCTGGACATATGTTAATTAACGGAGCAACACATTTACCCGAGTTATTGTTTAAGGTTGAATCTTCAGAACAAACAGCACAACCTCCACAGCTTCCTATGCTGCTATTGAAATCATTGCAATCAAAGAGATTTGGTATATTGTCATTATCCCTATCTTTTGTGCATACACTTGGTTGGTTTGTGCAGAAATAACCTTGCTCTACTGAGCAATTTGAGCTGCAACCATCTCCAGATACTGTATTGGCATCATCACATTGTTCACTTGCGTCAATGATACCATCGCCGCATTTTTTAGGTTTCTCTGCAATAGTTATTATTACACTATCTGAAGAGGACAATCTTTTATCATCAGTAACAGTCAAGATTATAGTATGCACCCCAACAGATAAATCTGTTTTTAAAATAGGATGTATCCCAATAATATTTAATCCTTTTCCCCATGAATAAACTACAATAGTTCCATCAATGTCAAAAGATGCAGATGCGTCTAAAGTTACAGTCTCAAATCCATTTCCGTCTAAATCTATAAGGTTTTGGTCAGGACCTGCATTGGCCATAGGTGCGTCATTTACTTCTTCAATTGTTGCTGTTGTTGTGTTAGGCAGTGAGTTAACTTTTTTATCATCAACAATTAAAGTTACGGTATAATTTCCTCCTGCTGTATAAGTATGAGCTGGTCTTATGCCTACTCCGGTGTTGCCATCTCCAAAGTTCCACAGGTAGGTAAGGTTGTCATTATCCAGATCAGAGCTTTTGGAGCCATCGAAGGTTAGAGGAACATCCTCTGTTCCATTGTATGGTCCATTTGGATTAGCTACAGGCGCATCATTTATTTCTGTTATTATAGCTATTGTTGTATTAGGCAGCGAGTTAACTTTGCCATCGTTGACAGTTAAAGTAACTGTATAAGTACCGCCTGATGTGTAAGTATGGTTAGGTATAACACCAGTTCCTGTAACACCATCTCCAAAGTTCCATTTATAGGTTAAGGAATCATTTTCTGGATCAGAACTTCCAGATCCATTGAAAGTCAGAGGAACATCCTCTGTTCCATTGTATGGGCCATTAGCATCTGCTATCGGCGGGGTATTTGGTTGTAATTCTTCTGCCGAGATAATTACATCATCAATAGCCCAGTTGTCATAACTAATACCTGAATGCAAAGGTTGTATCCATCTAAATCGTGTATTAGCAGTCCTAGCTGCAGCTGGAATAGTTTCTTCAATAACTGTAAAGCTAGGATAGGAGTCTTGATTATAGGTTTTAATAAGATTCCAAGTAATGCCTCCATTAGTAGAATACTCAAGCTTTACCTCTTCTCCCAAATCAGCGTTTTCACATGGCACAATTCCTGTTCCAATCTTAAGGGAAAAGCTAATAGAACCTCTTGCTGTCACATTTATATTATTTGTTACTGCTTCTCGGGCTCCAGTTCCACTGAAATATAAAGCATTGCCGCTTACAGAACCACAGCTAGTGCTTGCAGTACCAAGTGAAATACTTGACCATTGAGACATATTAACATTTGGATCAAAGTCATCGGACATGGACTTTGGTGCTTTTGCTATTGTTTCGGTTGCTATGTTTGAGATTGGGCCTTTATTACCGACATTATCGACTGCCTTTATTGCGAAATAATAGGTACTGGATGAAAGTAAGCCCATCACTGTAAACACTTCTGTGGAGCCTGACGCCTTCGGTTTTGGCGAATTTCTGGCTTTAATTGAATTATCAAAATTTGTGTTATCTATTGGTGACGTTGAATATCTTAGGTCATAGGAGTTTGCAGTCCCTATATTATTGTCATCACCGGTGGCTGTCCATATTAATGTAACAGAGCTAGAAGATGAGTTGCTTGCTGTAAGATCGGTAATTGCTGATGGTAGAATATTATCTGTTTCGAAACTATTAAATGCATTTAGTCTGCCTCCAGTTACAGTTATCCCATTTAAAGCTGAGATTGGATCTACTGAACTGAGTAATCTTGCTTTTAGACCATCACTTGTAAGTTCTGGAAATTGTGATTTTATCAAAGCAAGAGCACCTGAAACATGAGGAGTAGCCATTGAAGTTCCGCTTAGATACCTATACCCAGAAAGGCTACATAAAGAGCAAGAACCATTAGGTACACTTGAAAAAATATTGACTCCTGGGGCACCTAAATCAACTGTTGTTGCACCGTAACTTGAGAAACTCGCTTTATTGTCATTGTGGTCTGTTGCTGCTACTGCAACCACATTGGAGACATCATAATTTGAGGGGTAATTAGGTGAGACGTCATTATTACTGTTGCTATTACCGGCAGCTGCGACAAATAAAATTCCTGCGTCATTAGCGGCTTCTATAGCATCCTTCATGGCTTGGGAAAATCCTCCTCCGCCCCAGCTGTTGCTCATAATATTTGCACCCATCATTGTAGCATATTCAACAGCCTCTATAGCATCTGATATAGATCCGCTGCCAGAAGAACTTAAAAATTTCAATGGCATAATTTTAACATTCCAGCTAACACCTGCAGCACCTATGCCATTATTTGCAACTGCGCCTATTGTTCCGGAAACATGTGTTCCATGGCCATGATCATCAAAAGGATTATTATTCCCGACTCCGATAAAATTCCAACCCCTGTAATCATCTATAAAACCATTATTATCATCATCAATACCATTATTTGGTATTTCATTTTTATTAACCCAAGTGTTAGCTGCTAAATCTCCATGAGCATAATCAACTCCTGTGTCAATTACAGCGACTACTATGCTATTGCTTCCTGTTTGCAGGTCCCAAGCTTCTGGAGCGTCTATATCTGCATCAACTTTGCCACCTGTTTGACCAGTATTATGCAAGCCATATAACTTTGAAAAATGAGGATCGGTTGGTACTAGAGTTGTATAGACTATATAATTTGGTTCCGTGTACTCGACATTCGGATTACGTTTTAAATCATCAACGGCTTTTTCTACATCTGTCACTTTTATTACATGTGTTCTGTCAAGCCCCTCTTCTCTAAAATGTATATTTTCAGCTGGCGTAATTTTTTCCGAATCAATAATATCGGGAAAATCAACTTGTAGAGTTTCAGTACCTTCACATATAGATTTTTTATCTGCCCAGAAAATAGGTTTTGAAGCAATACATTTAACCTTAGCATCCTTTAAAGAGTCCAAACTTTTATTTTCTTTAAGTTTAACTATAACTTCATCAGGAACAAACTCTTCTTGTCCTTTTACAGTATCTACAAGAATAAGACTGATAAACATAATACTCAATAGATAAGTCAATAGTTGTCCAATTATTTCACCTCTTTTTGGCATAGAATATATTGTACTAACAAAATTTATTTAAATACTTTACGGCTGAATTATTTTTTTCTGAAGAACCAAAAATCCCTTTTTGGCTTTTGTCCCTCTGGCTGTATTCCGAGCCTATTTATCTGCCTTTCGAGTTCCCTGTAGCTTTCGTCCTTTTGCCAACTGCTTTTTGGTTCATTTTGCCTTATTATGGGATTTTTCTTCTTCAATAAATCTAGCTGGAGGATTTCCCTTATGCCGCGACGCTTTTCAGGCATTAATGCTCTTTTTACAGGCTTAGGCACTCCTTTTTTCCCGGCTTTTCTTTTAAATACAGCCAATACAACAACCACGAACATTATTGCCAAAATAACCCCCGCTATGATATATGTTTTTATCGGGCTTTCTTTTTCATTTTCAAGAGTTATTACAGGAATTTCTTCTTCTGTTTCTTGCTGTTCTGCCCCTTCAGTTTCATTTTTAACTTCTGCATCTTCAATTGATTCTTCCACACTCTCTTCTTTTACTTGCTCTTGCTTATCTTCTAACTTATTTGCAGCCTGCTCTGGAACCTTGATTACTATCCTTTCTTTTTCAAAAAATACCTCATGGTTTTTAGATTCGTAGACGGCACTGATGTTAAAGTGATAACTATTGCCTAATTCAGGCGCATCAAACGACGAATCAAAAATCTTGATGCTTTCCTTTGGATTTATTTTTGGATAAGTAATTGAGAAATCCTGCAATTCAGGAATGCTTGTAACATAATTTAACTTAAGGTTGTTGAAGGGTCTTGAATTATCCGGATTAATTATGAAAGCTCTAAGAAGAATTTTTTGGCCTGGTCTGTATTCCTTAGGAGACAATTCCTCAGAGATGTAAGGGCAATCGCAGCTAACTTCTATAGTCGATTTATGTTCTGTGCCTATTAAGAACTTGCTTACCTTATAGCTTGCCTCTGTTGCAACAGTGTAATTCCCCGTCCTTATAGCCTGTAATTCTGCAACAAAGCTTTTTTTCTCTTTTGGATTTAAGCTTCCGCTCCAGCTCAATACTTGGTTGTTCCTTGTCATATCCTTTGGCTTTTTTATAATAAGAATGTTATTGGATATCTTTATATTGAACGTGGTTATTGTCAATTTGTACTGGTCGTTTATATTCTCAATGTTAACTGTAATATTAAAACTTTCATCAATCCTGATGCTTTTGTTCAATTCCGAGCTTATTTTAAGGGAGTAGTTGTACACTTTAACGCTTACAGGATCTGAATCCGCGCTTACCGTCTCAACACCGTTAAAATAGCTCGCATCCGCAGTTAGCTCAAATTCATCTCCAGAAATGCCTTTAACCTTGTAAGTGCATTTTTTGATCTGCTTTGGGTGTATGTCTTCCTTGAATACAATGTTACTGAATGATTTTGCGCAACCATCAATTTCAGTAACTAATATAGAATCTGGGACGGGTATTGTTGCAATAAAATCCTTTGCAATAATATCTGCAGTATTCTCGACTGAAAGTTCCGCAGTCGCTTCCTCGTCTATAAGGATGCTGCTTTTGTCAATTGTATGTGTAACATCAACATTTGATTTTATCAGGTATACTTCGACTTCTGCCTGGTATATATCTAGGTAGGTTGTGAGATTTTTGTGGGAAAAAGAGATGTTTTTTACGCAAACGTCAAAATTATTCTTTATTCTGCACTCTCCATTTTCTATTATCATCCCTGATGAATCTATGTCAACAACAACCTTGCTGCTGGCAGAGTCTATCCTGAACTGGAAATCTCTGTTGGATATTTTTAAAATTTCTTTGTCTTTTACAGTGCCAGAATATACGGATTCCTCATAGATTGGATAGGCAGTTTGGATAAGAATAAATGAAAATAACCCAAGAAACAAAAACAAGGCTCCTATTTTTTTCATGTTTCCGGAAAATTACCTTTTTTCTTCCTCATAAATATTGATGAATGTGACTAATGCTGCAATGATCATTGGGCCTATTATGACGCCTATGAACCCGAGAAAATTAATGCCGCCAACTACACTAAGCAGAACTAAAACTGGATGCAGCCCGGATCTATCCCCTATTAATTTTGGCTTTAAAATGTTATCTATAATCCCTATAATAAATACCCCATAAAGCATCAACAATATACCCTTTGTTATCAGCGATGTTTCCATGTTGGCATAGCCGCTAAATATCAAAAACAAGGATGCAGGAAGCCATATAACTGATGTTCCTATATAGGGAAGCAATGATGCAAAAATCATAATGACGCCCCATAATAACGGAGAAGACAACCCGAAAATGAAAAATCCTATGCCTCCAAGAGTTCCCTGCGCAATCGCGATTATTAGGTTTCCATAGATAACTGCAGAAGCCATGCTATTCAACCTTTTTATCACATGTTTCCTGTAACTTGGCTTCAGCGGGAGCATGTTTTCAATTTTGTTTACAAATATCTTCCCGTCCTTGAAGAGGAAAAACATGACAAATAAAACGATAAATGTGTCAAGCACTAATACGTGTAGGGAGAAAAGTATGTTTGAGATGTCTTTTGTTACCCTTCCGGTTATGGACTTTATAGTTGTGTCAAAGTAGTACCTTACCTGCGGCTGGTTGACTTCATTTGTAAGATAGTTGACAGCTTTGCATATAATCTTGTCAGCAGGCTCGCATTCTGTCAGAAACTGCCCACTCAGGACCTTCTGCTTTGACAGCAAATATGTTGCATAGGCTTCCTTGGATACTGTATTAAGGACAAAAAACAAAGGGAGTGTTATTATCAACACCACTAATATGGAAGCAATAAGAGAAGAAAGGTTTTTGCTTGCTATCCTTTTGTTTATCCTGAAGTATAAAGGGTAGAATATATATGAAAAAATCATGCCTGTAAGCACAGCTGTAAGGTATGGCTTTATAATAAAAAATGACACTACAATAAGTACCAAAAAAATCATGGTGAATATACCCTTCCTGTATAATTCCGGCATCATTTTCAGTTGTTGTTATAATGGGCCCGGCAGGACTTGAACCTGCGACCTTTGCCGAAGCGATCTGCAAGCGAACATCTTGCAGAATGTCGAGGCAACGTCATAGCTCCTAGCCTCAATACGCTGGGCGTAATTAATGGACACTAGACTACAGGCCCTTAAAGTATACCTAGTAATATACCTAGTAAAGATGGAAATATTTAAATATATGGGATATAAATGTTATTAAAGCATGTTTTAGGAGGTGGAATTGCTATCAGACAAACCAAAAGTTGCGCATGTTTGATTGGAGGTGCTATAAGAGATTTGGAAATATCAAAAAGAAAAATTATGCTTAGAATAGAAGAGATAAACAAAAGGCTTAATACCATTAAAGATGCAAAGAAAATAGCCAAGCTAAAGGCTGAAAAAAGGGAGCTTATGAAGTATATTAAAGAAATATGCAAGCATAAAAAGATGGTTAAAAAAAGATTTGATGAGCATGTCAGAAAAAGCGGGTATGCTCCCAAAAAGTTGAGGAAGGCTTGATGCTATGTCAACTCTGCATTCTAATCAAGAGGTCTTACAAAACTTATTGGGAGCTATCTGTAGGCTGGTTTCTGATGGCACCTCTGATACATACGCTGCAATGGTCATGACTAAATTTAATAGAGCCAATATCAAAAAATTTCCTTTTGTCAAGTATATACATATGCATTTAAACAAAGTTAATGTTGATAAAAAGGTCAATTCAGTTAGTCCAAAATTCATAGGTAGATTTATAAAAAAAATGATCAACTCTCTTTTTTCTGATTTGTTTAAGCATTTAATAAAAAGAGAGCTTGAGGCTGGGCTATTAGCAGATTTGAAGTTCATAGGTGTAAAATTTTGACATCCAAATCCATAAAATTTTTATACCATAACGCTATTGAATATTATTGCACAAAAATAAAAAGGTGATTAAAATGAGTTTGGATTTGAATACTGGTGTAGGGGTTAGTGTTTTGACTAATTCTTACAAAGCTGGCGCTGAGGCGGCATCCAAGGCCGTTGAGCAGCTAGGCAAAAAACCTGATACATTAATTATTTTCGCAGCGCCAAAATTTGAGCAGCAGAAAATGGTGAATGGCATAAAGTCTGTTACAAAAAATGCACCAATGATAGGCGGCACAACTGCCGGAGAAATATCTACATATGGATTAAGTGTAAATTCCGTTGTTGTTATGGCACTTAACTCAAAAGATATAAAGTTTTATGTTGGCATTGGTAAAAATATAGCTAAAAGCGAGGTTAATGCTGGAAAACAATTAGCAAAAAGTGTACTAAAGAAAGCGTCTAAAAAAACTGCTAATACACTTCTGATGTTGCCAGATGGGTTAGCTGGTGATGGATTCTCTGTTATAAGGGGGGTGCAAAAAGTTTTAGGAGAGGACTTTGAGATTGTAGGTGGGTCCCTTGGAGATGAATCGGATTTCAAACATACCTATCAGTATTACAATGGAAAAGTTTATGAGAATGCCGTTGTTGGAATGCTAATTTGCGGTGGCAATAAAGTAAAAACAGCAACAGGAGTAAGGAGCGGTTGGGAATCTGTTGGCAACAGGTTTAAATGCACAGAGGCAAAAGGCAATGTTGTTTATAAGTTTGAAAACAAAAGGGCGTTGGATTTTTATAGGGAATTGTTAGGCAAGGAAAGAGGGAAAAAATTACCGGCAATAGGGTTAGAATATCCTGTAGGGCTAATAGATGAAAGAGCTAAAATAGAGGGCTATGATTATTTTCAGATAAGATGCCCTGTGGGAATAAATGAAAAAGAGGGTAGTGTTAATTTTGCAGCTTCTATACCTGAGGGCAAAGAAGTGACATTAACCTATTCTTCGAGGTCAACAATAATTAACGGCTCTAAGCTTTCAGCTACGCAAGCCAAAAAGACCTTAGAGGGAAAGCCCAGACTAATTATGATGTTCAGTTGTGTAGCTAGAAAGATGGTGCTGGGAAGAAGAACGAATGAAGAGGTAAATTTAGTTAAACAGGTTTTTGGAAAAGATGTACCAATAGTCGGATTTTATACTTATGGTGAAATAGGTCCCATAGACAAGAGGGTTCCTACATTGAGGCAGACAAGATGGCACAATGAAACTGTTGTACTTTATGTTTTGGGAGAATAATCTTAGAGATAATTAAAAATATGCTTAAAAAGGGGTAAAATTGGTAATTTTTATTTTTGATACAACTGAGTTTATTAGCCTTATCGTTACATTCATTGGCTTTCTATTTATAATTTATCTTTATTTTTTCAAGGGCGTAAAAAAAAATAAAGAAGACTTACTTGATGTTAAACTGATTTTTATTATATTTATTTTCTTGTTCCTTAATAGATTTTTTACAAATATAGAAGCATTAGGCTATAAGCCATTTTTTAATTTATTGGAACATATTAGTAGCGCTCTAGCTGGTATTTCTGCAACAATATTAAGTTGGAAAGGATTTAAGAGGTGGTCTAAATAGCTAATATAATAGTTCTAATAGATTTGGTAACATCTCTTTTTTTCTTCTTGGCATTTATACTATCCTTTCGCAATTATAACAAGACGATTGACAAAAGTAATTTATGGTTAATAATTTCCACCATATTTGTTTTTGCCTTTATTGTCTCTATTTCGAATGTTCTTGAATGGGCCGAAATAACTTCAGCTTTAGACCCTGCTGAAGATTTCATTAATATGTTAGTTGCAGTAGTATGGGTATATATTTGGTTTCAACTAAAGTAAGTTTATCTTCGGATTAAGCTTAAAGAATTAGAAAATGTTTGCTAAAACTGAAAACTTGCCAGTTGCTGGTTTGTTTATCTCAATTTTTATTGCTATAGTTACAGGATTTGTGATAGGAGCATTAATTGAAAATTTAGCATTTAAAGATGTTCACTCTGATGTTAAAAAAGTCTTAGAAGAAGAGATGAAGGGTGTAAGCGATTTAAATGCAGGAATGTTTGCAGATATTTATGCCAAGTTAAATGCAAGAGACCCATTAATTGTCGGATTAAACTTTATAGATTCAAGTGGAATAATATTATATTCGGATGAACTTTCCCTCATAGGAAAGACATTTTCTGACCCAGGAAAGGTTTACGATGTATTCGGGAGCGAATATCATTATGCTATTGACAGAAACCTTATATCGCAAGAGACTATATTGAAAGAAACTTATAGGCATTTACTTACCTTATTTTATCATTTTGAAGAGAGAAGATATACGCTTCAAGTTCTTTATGATATTGAGGCTACAGAGAAAGATGTTCTGCAAATAACTTCTTTACTTTGGTTTACTATTCTATTAAGTGTGGCTATATTATTTGTTTTACTCGCATATATATCTACTCTGACCCATAGGAATTTACAGAAAGCAAAAGAGGACTTAGAAATTGAAGTAAAAAAAAGGACCAGGGATTTGGAGGAACTAAGCGCTAGTTTAGATAAACAAGTAAAGGAAAGGACTAAAGCATTAGAATCTGCAATTAAGAGCATAAATAAACAGAATAAGGATCTTATAAGGAAAACTATGGCTCTAACTGAGTTGCAAGGTCGGCTTCAAGACAAGAATTACGAATTGGAATCTGCAATTAAGAGCATAAATAAACAGAATGCGGATCTTGTTAAGACATCAATAGAGCTGACAGAGCTGAGAGATCAGCTTGAAGACAAGAATTACGAGCTGGAAAAGGCAAATATGGAAATTTTGAGGCTTATGGAAGCCAAGACAGATTTTATGAACAAAGCCGCGCACGATTTAAGAACGCCTATTACCCCCATACTATTGCTTATTCCCCCAATTAAGAAACGCATAAAAGATATTGGAATTCTATACGACCTAAAGGTTATAGAAAAAAATGCGAATTATCTGAAGCAGATAGCGGACGACCTTATTAGCTACTTGAAATCCAGTACTGGACGGTACCAATACATTTTTAAAAAAACTGATATTAAAGGCTTAATAGAGGACGTGCTTGTAACCTACAGAGAGGCATTTAACCAGAATAAAACGGAGATAATAAAGAGAATACCCGAAAATCTGCCCCTTGTGGAGGCTGATGAACTTAAGATTGCGGAAGTGTTGCAAAACTTGGTTTCAAATGCGTTAAAGTTTATGCCAAGAGTAGGAAAATTGACAATCGATATCAAAAAAAGAGATAATTTTATAAATGTCGAATTTAAAGATACAGGTATTGGAATGAGTAAAAAAACTTTGTCAAAAATATTTGTAGAATTTTTTAAGGCTGATAAATCCAGGCATATTCCAGGAGAGGGTCTTGG
>Ga0209541_10012385_pt1 | contig 13197 bp, 14 predicted proteins | sample RifCSPlowO2_01_FD_184027 | JGI IMG/M metagenome (GOLD analysis project Ga0209541, IMG submission 184027) | Groundwater microbial communities from Rifle, Colorado - Rifle CSP2_plank lowO2_0.1 (SPAdes) (version 2) | ecosystem: Environmental > Aquatic > Deep subsurface > Groundwater | place...
CATGGACCGTATCGGCAACCCGCCGATTTACACCCGCTCTCTCACGTCCATCCTTATAAACAAACGTCAGGAAGAATTCCCGCACCTGCCACAGCTCAACATGAAAATCGTGGAGAAAGAAGAAACCGTTACATTGGGCAAATTAAAAGTGGAATTTTTTACCGTAACCCACACTATCCCGGATTCCATGGGTGTCATTATCCATACCCCTTACGGCATGGTCGTTACCCCGGGCGACGTCAAGCTGGACCACGTGGACAATGTGCCTACGGATGAGGAGCAAAAAGAATACAGCCGTTTCCATGATAAAAATGTCCTTCTTTTAATGCTCGAGTCAACCAATGTGGACAACCCTGGGTTTTCCACTCCCGAACGCGAAGTCTGGCAAAACTTGGAAGAAATTATAAAAAGCATCAAAGGACGTTTGATTATCGGCACATTCGCTTCTCAGCTTGCCCGAGTAATAAAAATCATTGAAGCGGCGGAGCGGTACGGAAAGAAAGTGGTCATTGAAGGCAGAAGCATGAAAAGCAACGTGGAAATCGTACGCCACATAGGAATGCTAAAGGTGAAACCGGAAACAATAATTAGCAACACTGAAATGGAAAACTTCCCGCCTGACCGCATTGTGGTACTCGCCACCGGCGCCCAGGGAGATGAGTTTGCCGCCCTCATGCGTATGTCAAACAAGACGCATAAATACTTCAAAATCAATACTCGCGACACGGTTCTTCTATCTTCCTCAATTATTCCCGGCAACGAGAAAGCCGTGCAAAAGTTGAAAGATAATCTGTCGCGTCAAGGGGCAAAAATCATCCATTACCGTTCAAGCGATGTCTACATACACTCAACCGGCCATGGCAATCGCGGAGAGTTGGAATGGCTCCACAAGAAAATCAAGCCGAAATTTTTCATGCCTCTCCACGGCCATCATTACATGCTCCGCCTACATGAGGACTTGGCAAAATCTCTGGCAGGCATGCCGGCAGAAAATATTATCGTGCCGGACAACGGTACAATACTGGAAATTCAGGACGAAGGAAGAAAATTTGTACGGCTAAAAGAAACTGCTCCAGATTCCATTATGATTGTGGATGGCTTTTCTATAGGCAACGTTCAGGAAATGGTAATTCGCGACCGCAAAATGCTGGCCCAAGACGGCATCTTTCTCATCGTCGTTTCCATCAACACCAAAACCGGCAAATTGAAAAAATCTCCCGATATCATTTCCCGCGGTTTCGTTTATTTGCGCGAATCCCAAGACCTGCTCTCTTCAGCTCGGATGGTCATAAAGAAAAGCGTGGAAGGTACAACTCATGGCATGAACCCGATAAACTTTGACTTCGTCAAAAGCAACCTGGCAGATGACGTCGGCCGCTTCCTATTCCAAAAAACCGCCAAAAAACCGATTGTGATACCGGTGATACTAGGTGTATAAAAATTATATTTACGTTACAATAAGTACAGCAAATTTTAAAAATTTGTTTCAATCATAACTTTTCTGGAGACTTTCGGAATGCGGGAAGACATGAGAACGAGAAAATTTCCAGTAGGAAATATTTCGTGCTCCAGAAAAGTTTTGTTGAAAAAGAATTTTTCAAAATTTTCCACTCTATGGACAAAATTCTCTCTCCTTTTAGACAAAGCAAACTTTTAAATACCCTTTTTCTTTCAAACATTTTTGTTTCTTTTCACTATGCCCTGATTATTTACATAAACTCCACATACCTTTCAAATTTCTTTTCCGAAACACAAGTATCAGCGCTCTACATCATCGGAGCAATTATAAACACATTCCTCCTTTTGAACGCCTCAAAAATACTGGAGAAAATCGGAAATTACAGATTTGTTGTTTATGTAATAATTATAGAATTTTTCTCCACTATCGGCATGGTGGCGTCCGCTACGCCTTTTCTCATCGGATTATATTTTTTAACTCATACCATTGCTATTTCCCTTATCTATTTCAATATGGATATTTTTGTGGAAAGCCTCTGCAAAAGCGAAGGGCAGACCGGTAGCATACGAGCGACATACCTGACTATGGCAAACCTGACAATCGTTTTTGCCCCGATTGTAGTTGCCTTTCTTCTCACAAGCAATATCTACGCTTATGTATATTTGGCATCCGCCACGTCCCTTCTTCCCTTATACCATTTAATAAAAAAGTTCAAAAAATTAGAGCTGAAAGTCATACGGCATATTCGCATCAAAGAAACTTTAACAGAATACATAAAAAATAAAGACTTATACAATATATTCATTTCTAATTTCCTTTTGCAGTTATTTTACGCTTTCATGGTAGTCTACGTTCCACTTTATTTGGAAAGGTATATCGGCTTTTCATGGACAGAAATAGGCATAATGTTCACCATCATGCTTCTACCGTTTGTCCTTTTTGAAGTGCCTGTGGGCGATTTGGCAGACGAAAAATACGGGGAAAAAGAATTTCTGACCATAGGTTTTGTGGTCATGGGACTTGCCACTCTATTTATCAGTTTTGTCACCGTACAAAGCTTTTGGATATGGACGACTATTCTTTTCATCACCCGCATAGGAGCAAGCTTTGTGGAAGTTACTTCTGAGAGCTACTTCTTCCGCCATGTGGACCAGAATAAAACGGACGTCATCAGCTTTTTTCGTATTACTCGCCCGCTATCTTTTCTTGCCGGCCCGATTATAGCCACAATCACACTCCAGTTTGTCCCATTTCAATATATATTTATTGTTATCGGAGCATTTATGATACTCGGCACTCATTATTCGTTGGCTATTAGGGATACCAAGTAATTTACTTTGTCAGAGCCAGAAGCAAATCTTCCAGTTTTATTGAGGCCACATCCACCACAGAATCTCCCCCTCCATAATAGATGAATACGGTCCCACCTTTGACAATAGCTCCGCATGGAAATACCACATTATTCATTTGGCCTTTTAGTTCATAATCTTCCATGGGCGAGAAAATGTAGTCAGTGGTACGTGATAAGACTTTTGTCGGGTCGTTTTTGTGAAGCAGGGCCGCGCCAATACGATAAACGATATCGTCGGAAATTCCATGATACAAGAGTAGCCAGCCGGCTTTTGTTTTAATCGGTGGAGCGCAAATACCCACTTTCTGACTATCCCACATCCCGTGCCTTGGCTTAATTATGGGAATGTTTCTAAAATTATTCCTTTCTGGAAAACTTGGCGTGCTTCCATAGTCTCCGCATATATAATTATTAACTCTGTGGAAAAGAAAATATTTACCGCCGACTTTTTCCGGGTGGAGGCACCCATCCTTATCGTCAACGCCGTCGCGAGTAACCAAGACCGGCAAAGTCCATTTCCACTTTTTTCCTAGAAAATTTTTCTGACTGATTGAACTCATGGCAACTGATGGAGAGGTAATGCCGTTGTAAGCGACATAATACATATAAATTCTATTGCCAATTTTGGTTAGCCGCGGGTCCTCACAGCCGGAATTCCCATTTGAAATTTTCTTTTCTTCAAAAGACTGACGCGGAAAATACACCGGCTTCTGACTTCTATATATTATATGAGTACCATCACGGCTTTCCGCATAGCCTATGACGGATGTGTTATCTTGCGACATTGCCCTATATAAAATATGGACTTTACCTCCAAGCAATATTGAAGCCGGGTTGAAAATGGCTTTTGACTCCCACGCCAAGTCGCTTCGAGAAACGAGAAGCGGCCCCTCCGTTAGACGTTTGAAACCATCTTCTATTCTAGGATTTTTCATGCTAAGCAAAAGGGCGGGCAGTGGAATTTCCGCCACAGCACAGGTTGTATCCGTTGCACCGTAATAAACAATAAGTTTGTCTTTTTTTACAAGCGCTCCGCTGGGGAAAATAACATTATGAGCTTGGCCGTATTTTTCGTATGATTCTTCCGGGATTAGAATCGGCCCCCGAGTTTTACCGGTTATTTTTCGTGGATTTTTGAGGTCAAGAAGGGTTCCTTCTATCCCGAATATTTTGTCGTTGGAAAAGTAGTTTTTGATGTGAGAGTAAATTAAAAGCCAACCGTCTTTGGTTTTGACAGGTGGAGCGCCAATTTCTATTTGGTCTCCCTCGCCATGCGGAATATCCAAAATATGCTTTTGTAAACTGGCATACCATTTCTTCCAATACTTTTCTGACCAGATTTCCTCTAACTTGGAAAATTCGGCAAGGCAGATATGCGTTGGCGGTTTATCAGTATTTACGGTAAGCAAAGCGACATATTTGCCGTTTATTTTTTCTGGAAACAGTGTCATGGCTTTGGCATTGAATGGCGTGACAAGGTGCTTCTCGGAAACAGTCTTCATATCCCTGCTTATGGCAAGTCCGACCTTAATACCGTCCCCGGCAAAAGGAAAAACTGAAAGAGCCGTATAAAAAATAAAATATTTGCCATTGATTTTTGTTACACGCGGATCTTCCAGTCCAAACCGCTCCCATTGATGTTCCGGAAAAATAAACTGCTCACGCGCTTTAAAATTGATTCCATCCGGAGAAACAGCTTTGCCAATAACTGACAGAGAAAAGTGATGATTTTCAAATGTTTCCGGCAGTGACTGTGCCCGATACAGAAGATGGATGTTTTTTCCAACTTCTATGGCATTTCCATTGAAACAAGAAAAACTTTCGAAAGAGTTGTCTTTGTCTGGCGAAAGTATCGGGTTATATTTTGAACGTCTTACTACAAACATGTGATTATATTATCATAATCTTACTCCAACATATGCTTTAAATTTCTTGTCGCCGGAAATAACAAAAGCTATGGCTCTCATATTGCCGTCATCAATGCTGGCACTTTCCTTTAGCGGACCCGTTCTTCTTTTTGCGCTAATACCCCCTTCAAAAACAATGGGGAACATATATTTTTCTTTTTTTATAATATCTTTAAGCACAATTATTGCCGGAATGGCTCGTTTTGCTCTCTTTCTTATTTTTTTGCTATTTTTATCCAGTCCAGTTTTGACTTTTTCTGCCGTGGCAAACAACGTGCCGTTAGTCCACGACAGTGGCAGACCTCCGGCACCAGTCCAAACACCGACTTCTTTTGTCGAAACTTCACCAACGTGCCAACTCACGGCATTATATAAAACAAGGCGTTTTTGACGATGCTCGCTCAAAATCTTATCCAGTTGCTTTTCGTTCAAATTATTCACGGCATTTTTTGATTTTTTCAACGCAGTTAAATATTTTTCACGAGTTGGTATTTTTGTGTCGTGTTTTCCGGCAATGCCGAATTTACGCATATAATATGTCATCACAAAACATCTTTTCACTTCTACAGCGCTTACTTTTTTTAGCAATTTCATCTTTTTAAATCTATTCCGCCTTCTTCATTTCGTAGGAATCAGGTTTGCCGGTAACCATATACTTTAAAAATTTAACGAGCGGTGTTGTGGCTACGCAGGATACTTTGTCGCCACCGCCATAATAGACATGCAGGTCCGGACCTTTTATGGTGGCGCCGGAAGCATAGACTATGCCCGGCTTGCCATTATTTTCATAATGCATATCCGGCGAAAGAATTGGGTGGCTAGAACGGTATAAAACTTTTGTCGGATTATCTTTGTCCAAGATCATAGCGCCGAGTTTATAGCGGCTGGAATCCCTTTTGTCCAAAGCGTGATACAAAAGAAGCCAACCGATTTCCGTTTTGACAGGCGAAGGTCCGGCTCCCCGCAAAAGCCCGTCCCATTTTCCTTTTCTGCCAGGTTGAGGCCCTTCCGGTCGTTCGCTGTAAATATATCCGTCAAAAGTGTCTATATTATCTACATAATCAACCAGGATTTTCGGGGCAATGCCGTGTAAAATAGCATATTTGCCGTTTATTTTTTCCGGAAACAAAACCCAGTTTTTATGTCTTTCTTCGGGCGGGGAAATGAGCCTTGGTTTTTTCCAATGCCATCTGCCGGCCTTAAAGTCTGAAACTGAAATTGATGTTAGAGCAATTCGCATAGAGTTCCAACCTTCAAAGGCCATGTAGAGCATATACACGGTATCACCTATTTTGACAGCCTTTGGGTCTTCGGCGCCTCCCCATCCGCCACCGGATAAGTACATGGCTGGATTGTAGTTGGCTGGAGCGAAAGATATTCCCGGATTTGGAATTCCATAACCTATAGACGGTTCAAAAATTGGATATGGCGAACGCTTGGTAAAATGCATGCCGTCCTTGCTCTGAGCATAACCGACACGCGATACGCCATCGTGACCAAGAGCGCGATACAAGATGTGCACAACACCTTCGTCATCCTGAACAACAGTCGGATTGAATGTTCCTTCGCCTTCCCATGCGTGCCCTCTCCTCGACTCTAGTATTGGATTGCTGTCAAACCTTTCCAGAATTTTCGGCTGATATCGCGCCTCTTCCAATTCTTTGAAAATAGCGGACACTGTGGCAATAATCAAAACTCCGTCGGAGGTCATCCAGTAAATCAAAAACTTTTTATGCAAAGAAGCAAAACCTATTGGATATACATCTGATTTCTCCTTTTTAGTTTCAACCACTCCTTGCCATACAGGAAACTCCGAACGCCAGATGATGCGCTTTGGATTGTTTATGTCAAACAATACTGCTCCGGCCTGTATTAACGTCTGTTTAGTATTTTTCTTGGAATTTTTTATAGAGGCGTCATATATAACCAAAATCCCCTGTTCGGTAACAAAAGAACCGATAAGAGAGAGGTCGTCAGAATCAAAATTATCGCGACGCGAGGTCAAAAGCAAGGACGGCCTGCCTTTCCAAACAGAGAGAGTTCTCGACGACCTGCTACGCAAAAACAAGCCGTCCGTATACAATTCAAAGACATCTAACGGTTTGTCGTAGGCAATACTGGCACGCTGGAAGCCCTCAGCCGAAAGTTCTGACAAAACTCTCCACTCATATAAATCCTGCGAGCGGGCAACAATCAGTTTGTTGTTTTTTTTGGTCTTTGCATTCCTGACATAAGTCATGACATATCCGTTTGGAGTGCGGGAAAGGGAAAAGTTTCTGCAATTTTCTATTTTTTCTTTTCTTCTTGGCGGAATTTTAATTTTTACTTCCACACTATCCGGAACAAAATTAATGCCATCATCACTCCAGGACAAATAAAGGTTGGAGGAAGACTTTTTATCCGTCCGCATGAGCATGCAAACTCGCCCCTCGGAAACCACCACTGCCAAAGGCGTGTGCACTATCTTTTTTAAAGTGGCTTTTGAACTTTTCATACCGTTACAATTTTTATGCCCTATGGTATTTGTCCTCTATTCGCACAATATCGTCTTCCTCAAACAGCCCTTTGGAAATTTCCAAAACAGTGACATCGTCCCTTGGAGCCGTAATGCGATGATTTGTATTGGACTTTATAATAAATTCGTCACCCGGCGCGGGATTATGCGCTACTTCATCTCCAACTACGATTTCCGGATGACCTAAAATGATTTTCCAAAACTCATCTCTGTGAGTATGGTACTGCAAGCTGAATTCTTCCCCTTTGTTTATATATAAAATTTTTACCGTAGACGGTTCATTGTTTGTGAAACGGGTAAACGACCCCCATGGTCTTTTGGTGGTAATCGGATTCATACGATAATTTTAACACTATACATATTGTTTTAAAAGTAGAATGGCCTCTTCCGGCCCGGACTCCTGTATATAATCAACGCCTGTTTTCTTTACCGGGGCATCGTTCCCGCCTTTATATAAAGCATCTCCTACAAAAATAATGTCTTCATCTGAAACATGAAGTTCTTTTTTTATATTTCCTATAGCGTAACTTTTATCAATGCCTTTTCTGGTAATATCAATGGATGTTGAGCCACCAAGGCGAATTTCAAATTGGGGGATTTTTCTTTCCAATATCTCAATAATTTGTCGCCGTTTCTCTTGTTTGGGGTCCCAAACCTCTTTTACCTCAAGAGGAGCTCTTTCTCCTCTGCCGGAAAATGTCACTTGGGTTCCGCGATTTTCCACTATTTCTCCATAGGCACCTGAAAAATCAAACCCGGATTCTTTCATAGCTTCATTGAGGGCGTCTTTTATTTGTTTCTGTTCTTCCTTTGTCAGCATGTTTTCGTAAACTTTTCTCCAATCATTTGTGGAAGGGTCATACCTGTAGCATGCGGCACCCATTGTCGGAAAAAGGATAAGGTTTTGAAGAACTTCCTTTTCACATAAAAGGCGTGACAAAAATTGCTTTTTAAATTGGTCATATCCTCCACCGGATATGACCGCCATATAGTGGCGAGAGAGAACTCGACAGATAGTTTCCGCCATATTCTGGCTAATCGGCGACTTACTCAAAGCAAGTGTGCCATCCAAATCGCATACAATTACTTTTTTAGAAATCATAAAAGTGTAGTATTATTAGTTTATCACAAAATTATTACTACATGGCTAAAAATATCCTTCAATTTTTCGATAAGCTGGAAGATAAAGTGCGCGCTGTACTTTCCCGCTCCCCCATGATTTACGCCTTTTTAGGCGGGGTCGGGGTAGTCCTATTTTGGCGCGGAGTGTGGCATTTGGCAGATGACTTTAATATGACATCCGGAGGTTCGCTATTTTGGGGCTCTGCCATACTGCTTATAACCGGAGCTTTCGTTTCCACTTTTATTGGGAGCCGTCTTATTATATCCGGCCTTTACGGAGAGAAAAAATTAACCGAGAAAACAAAAGAGGAAGTTGAAACCGAAGAAGCCCAGCTACGAAAAATGCAAGCTACCCTAAAAAAGGTTGAAGAAAAAATAGACAAGGTTTCCTCCGAAATTGAGAGGAAGTGACAGCAAATTAAACCCGAGCGTTTTTTAGAGCGTTTGCCCACCACAGAAGCTCTTCAAGAAAACTTTCCGCTTTTTTGTTTAAGTTATCATCTTTAGGCTTTCCATTTTCATCAAAGACCTGCGAAACACCCTGTATATGAACGGCTTTGCTTATAGGAGCCATTTGCAGTTCAATCGCCACCTGCCGAAGTTGTTCCACCGACCTGGCTCCCCCGACACTGCCATAAGCAACAAAACCGGCAGGTTTTTTGTTCCACTCAAAATAAGGATAATCCATGGCATTTTTCAAGACAGCAGGATAGCCGTGGTTATATTCTGGAGCAATTATAATATAAGCATCCCCTTCTCCTATTTTTTTGACCCATTTTATGGCAACTTCATTTGAGTATTTGCCATGAAGATGGGAGGGCGAGTTCGGTTCGTCATACATAGGCAGAGGATAGTCGCGTAGGTCCAAAAGTTCCACATCTAAACCTTCCTTCTTTTTTGCCTCTTCCATAATCCACCTGCCAACCATTTCGCTCGTTCTGTTTTGGCGAGTACTGCCGAGAATGATTTGAATTTTTAACATAATTTTTAAATTAAATTGAATAGTTAGACTGAAGATTATATCACGCTAAATATGCGATGAGAATTTAGTCCAGTATTTTTATTTTTGGAGCCTGCGGACTTTTTCCGAAAATTACAGTGAACCTTAGACGGCCGATAACTTGCCCCCGCAGAGTTTCCACGTTAACCCGCCAGTTGCCGGATGTTAATCCGGAAATTGCGGAATAAGTTCTAAAACCTTTATCTCTCCCTCCTATCACAGGAAGCTCAACTCTTGTTTCGTCAACCCAACTTTTTGCATACTCGTCATAATACTGCCAAAGATGGACTATGGTTGTGTTAAGCGATGTTGGAGAAAAGACCGCGCTATAAGCGTATACAGTATCGCCTGAAGCCAGATAAATGCCGGGAGAAAAAGTGAGATATCCTTTCCAGTCAGAATCCTCATAAGAAGCCGTGTAGTTGCCATTGGAATCTTTTGTAAGCGAATAAAAAATTCCAGAATCTTTGAGGGACAGGGGTATCGGCGGAATAATATTTGTAAAGTAAAAAATATTCATAACGGCAAAGATAGCCGAAATCCAAAAAGTGATTTTGTTCTTATTTTTTTGAAACTCCGCGCCACTTGCCCACGACAGAATTCTCAAAAACGGAATAGTGATAGCAAGGCTGATTATCCCGGAGAGAATAAATACCCACGCGCCAATCTGATGAATAAACACCGGAACAATATATATGGCGCACAGAAAAACCGACAAGAAAAACAGGGATATTTGAAAATTAAGCCTTACAAAACGGCGTTTCAAAGACTCATTCGCCCAGAAAACCAAAGCCAAAATTAAAATAAACGGCCAGCTTATGGATAAATCCGCGCTCCGAAAATAAAAAACCAGAAAGACCGAGATCAACCCGCCAAAGAAAAACTGTATGACATTGACCAGCCAGAAATGGGGCTTGTCTGGATTAGCTTCATCCCCTGGCTCGCCTTTTATCCTATGGATAAGAGTCATGCAGACGGCAACTATAACGAGATGTCCTATAACCCACATGTTTTCCCAGAACATATCAACCCTCTTCAGCAAAAGCGCGTCAAAGGCAAACCCGAAAACCAGGGAAAACGAGGATATCAGGCGCTCGTATTTTCCATACCAGGTATGGACTTTGGAGCTAGCTATTTTGCTTCTTATTTTTTGGAGAGGCATGCAAGTAAATTGTACACCAATTAACAAATTGGCTTAAATGGCTTTTCCTCGTAAAGTAAGAAGTGTATAATAGGTAACATGACAACTACACACACCCCGCATCCGAGAATAGAAGAGAGAGCAAAAACCGGTCCTCATCTGACAAAAAACGTAAACCTCGGTGTTAACGGCAGGCTGGCAGTTTTTATCACATCTAAATTCGGCAGTATGGGGACTTTCTACGTTTTGGTTATCTGGATGTTCGGCTGGATGATACTTGCCACGGTAGGATTTGGTTTGTTCAGGCAAGACCCTTATCCTTTTACTTTTTTGCTTTTCCTCTCCAACTTAGTCCAACTTTTTGCCTTGCCTATTCTGGCTGTCGGACAGCAAGTTCTAAGCAAAACTTCCGACAAGCAAGCCGAGCAGACTTTCAAAGATGCCGAAGCGATTTTGAAACTCCAGGACGAAGTATACCGGCTTACCAAAATCAATAACGAACTGACGCAAGAAATCCACTCTGTCGTGCTCGGGAAAACAGAATAAAAGGTGCTAAACCCCAGAGCGTCCATTATATGACAGCTTGTTTTTTTATATATACTACCTATCAGGATAACAATACTCCTCCATCTACCACAATTTGCGAGCCAGTCATGTAATCCGACAGGCCGGAAGCTAGAAACAAAGCTACTTTCCCTATATCATCCGGCTGACCCACGCGCTTCATGGGAATTTTTTCCAAAAACTTTTTAGTCATAGCCTCAATATCTGGATTTGTTTGTCTGTCTGCTCCACTGCCAGGCGTAGAGATACTTCCGGGAGCAATAGCATTTACAGCAATGTTATGCGGAGCAAGCTCTAAGGCGGTATTTTTGGTAAAGCCCCAAATACCGTGTTTGGACGCATCGTACACGGCAAGTCCCACAGAAGAAGGGTGCAGGGCGTCAATTGAACTTATGTTTATTATTTTTCCTCCCCTGCCTTGCTTTATCATTATTTCACCAACCGCTTTGGTAAATAGGAAAACACTTTTCAAATTTACATTTATAATTTTTTCAAAATCAGTGGTCGACATTTCTAAAACGCGGATAACAGGATAGATACCGGCATTGTTGACTAAAATATCAATTCCGCCGTAAGTTTTCACGGAAAAATCAACCACATCCTTCACGCTATTTTCGTCGGAAACGTCAGTTTGCACAAATACTGCCATCCATCCGGCGCTTTGCAATTCTTTTACGGCATTATTACCGGCATTTTCATTTATGTCAGCGATAACAACATTCGCCCCAGCCTCCGCTAGCCTATAAGCGATACCGAAACCTATTCCCATGGCTCCGCCGGTAACAATGGCGGTTTTACCTTTGAGATTCATGAATTCTCCAAGAGCTGATATTTTCATAATTTTTATAGTTAAAACAGATAAAATTTAACATCGATAAATTATACTACAAAAGCAACTTGAACAACGCGGGGGAATTCACTGTTTTTCTTTGTTCTTAAAAAACTCAACTTGCCTTAGCCTTTTTAGCGCTTCCGCCCGAGTTCTGTACGGACCGCCCAGGTTTTTACCAGTTTTCTTCGACAGAACATGGTAGCCGTTTTTTCTTTTGACAATCATTTATTATATTATTTTATCACAAAACAACCCGCATCACCCTTTGTATTTCTTTTCATATTTTCGGAGAATTGATAAGACTTCTTCGTCCGAAACTTGGTCAAAATCAAGGTAGTGAGCCCCGACTGCGCCGAGAAATTCCTCCGGATTCTCCAGTATAATGAGTTCGTCCGCTTCGCTTTCTATTACTTTTGCCGCCTCAATCGATATGACCGGCACGGCAACCACAATTTTCTTCGGATGGAGGGCTTTGAGCTCAAGAATTCCTAGCCGCGCGGTTAGTCCGGTGGCAATGCCGTCGTCAACTAAAATAGCAATTTTACCGCTTGCTTCCACGGGAGCTTTGCCTTCCAAGTATAGTTCTCTTCTCCTTTTTGCCTCTTTTTTTTCTTTCTCGATTTCTGCTTCAAGCCAATGTTTATCTACAGTTGAAAGCTCGTCCTCATTGAGAAGCTGGGCTCGGTCTTCCGCAACAACGCCGATGGCGTATTCAGGATTATTCGGATGACCAATTTTCCTTACAATAATAATATCCAGGGGCGCTTTTAATTCCTTGGCAACTGAAACCGCAGTAATCACCCCTCCTCGCGGAAGGGCGTAAACTACAACTTCTTCATTTTTGTATTTGGCAAGAGCTTTTGCCAAAAGTTGTCCCGCTTCGGTTCTATTTTTAAACATATTTTAAGATTTTCTTAAATCAGCCCAAAGTGATACTGCGCCCAATGCTAAAAAGAGGACAGCTTCCAACCAATTTTGTTTCTGAAAAGCTTCAAGCAAAGCAATCCCAAAAAATAAAATAAATACTGCAAAATTTTTACCTAATTTTTTCATACCTTTATCATACCACTTAGTCTTTCAGATATTTTCTTTTTTTGAGTTTTTCCGGCAGAAGGTTTTCTTTTGTATATTTTTCGTAACCTTTACCGTAATGGAACTCTTTCATCAGTTTGGTCACCGGATTGCGAATTGAGAACGGTATAGGCAGGTTACCAAATTTTTTGACGTCTTTCATCGCTTCCAAATAAGCATCGTAGGCTGAACGGTCCTTTTTGGCTTGGGATAAATAGACCACGCCGTGAGCAAG
>Ga0209541_10012388_pt1 | contig 13196 bp, 11 predicted proteins | sample RifCSPlowO2_01_FD_184027 | JGI IMG/M metagenome (GOLD analysis project Ga0209541, IMG submission 184027) | Groundwater microbial communities from Rifle, Colorado - Rifle CSP2_plank lowO2_0.1 (SPAdes) (version 2) | ecosystem: Environmental > Aquatic > Deep subsurface > Groundwater | place...
CAACCGACTGCTTGAACTCTTTTGTAAACTTTCTTCGTGAACCCATTTTGACACCTCACTCGTTTTTTGTATGTTTGGTGTCTCTTAACTATTTGTCTACTTTTAGGGGTTCACTCCACGAGCAACCAAGAACATACGTTAAGGAGGCATTCTGTTTTAGTCATTTCGTTCGTAGATGGAGTTCCATTCGTCGTCGTTTTTGATAATAATATTTATATAGAGTGTGTTTAAACTTATGATATATCTCAAGTTTTTTGGGATTTGTTAATGGGTAATACAAAACAAAAGATCTTAGATTATTTGAAAAAAGCAGCTTGGCCATCTACAACCGAAGGCATAACAACAGATGTAAAAGTTTCTTGGAATACTGCGCAAGTCCACCTTCTTAAATTAGTTTATGAAGGTATTGTAAAATACAAGAAAGTTGGAAGACAAAATCAGTTTTGGTTAAATAAAGGGTATGAAAAACACTTTAATGGTGGTAAGAAATGAAACTAATCTTTTATTCCTTCTTATTTTTCTCTTTATTGGTTCATGGGTGTGTCTCCAATCAGCAGACTTCCAATGTAATTCATAAAAGCCCAGAACAAGTTTTAGAAGAATATATATCATTGTTTAGTTATACTGGAATATCTGAGAGACTGAATAAACTAAAAGCTGAAAAAGAATTAGCAATGGGGTACACCTTAGATTCACTGAATGCAGACATAAGTTATCTTCAAGACATAAAAAATATCAATTCTGAATGGTACTCTTTATGTAAAGAAGTGGAAATTTTGAGTGGGAAAAACCCATGTGCAGGTAACTTAGATCGATTCGAAAAAATAAATAGGAATTTCGAGATACTATCAAAAGAAATAATTGAAGAAACTTCAGATACGGCTAAAATCAAAATAAAATACAGAAATACTTTTAATACGACTTTGGCTGTGAATGTTTCTGAGGGAGAAATGACATACATTTTAGAAAAGGTTGATGATTATTGGAAAATTTCAGATTTTATTAATGAAAAAGGAGAACTACTTTCTGGAACTGACGAATTGACTACTAAGAAGCAGGAGGATTCTAAACTTATTCAAGAGGATAAACAAACTATAAATGAGATAAAATCTCAGGTACAAGCACTAAAGCTAAGCCAAGAACAAGCAAAATCTGAGCCAAAGCAAACCTTGTATAATATGAATCAGGATATTCTAGTTGATTATCTAAGTTATAAAGTAACAAAAGTGGAAACATTCAAAGAAATGGGCACTTCAATTTACAACAAAAAGACAGAAGGCAAATTTGTTAAGATATATCTTAAAATAACTAACAATGCTAAGGAAACTAAGCAAATTTTTACACCAAGATTCAAAATTGAAGATGGCTACGGAAGAAGATATGATCGCCTATCAGATGATTATTTCTATATTTCCGATGCATTGGACTTTGGTAAACAATTACAACCGGGTTTGCCAGTCTCTGGAGCAATAGTATTTGAAATGCCAGAAGATTCTGAAGATTTGACATTAATTGTTAGCGGAGATTGGTTATCAACATCAGAAATTAAGATTAAACTTAATAATATGCAAAAAATTGGAAAAGACACAACACAGCAACAAGAACAAAATAAAAGGTGGGATGCGGCAATGGAAGAAGCTGAGCAACAAACTCAAGAACTTTTGAGCCAATGTAATTCTCCATTCACCTGTACCTCATCCTGCCATGATTATATAGATGTTGGACAAAAGAACTGCCCTTCTGGGCAATTATGTTGTATGCAATAATAGAGGCTAATCATGACTACTATAACTAAAGATGTAGAAGAATTGTTGGTATTCTTGCATAAAGAATATACTAAACCAGATTTTGAAGGTTTAAGCTTAGATCAAATACAGAAAATCACAAGCTGGGCTTCTGATAGAATAAGCCGAGCAATTGCTTACTTGTATCCCAATAATTTTATAAGCCTTGAAGGAGATACAATTTTCTTTAAGGAATTTATCATTATGGGCCTACTTCCAGAAGGTGTAAACATAGTAGAGAACAAAAATAAATTTAAGAAGCATTTTAATCATGTAATTGATTTAAAATTTTATCAATTCAGTTGGGGTGCTACCGAAAAATGACAGACTCTGACAAAGCACTAGTAGCCTTTCAAGGCAAAAAAATCAGACGAACTTGGTTTAATGATGAATGGTGGTTTTCCGTAGCGGATATAGTTGAAGCATTAACAGAAAGCGAAAGAGCCAGAAAATACTGGTCTGACCTAAAAACAAGGCTTACTGAAGAGGGTTTTGAGTTGTCCGCAAAAATCGGACAACTGAAATTGGTATCTGCTGATGGCAAATCTTATCTAACTGATTGTGTCAATACGAAAAACGTTTTTAGGATAATCCAATCTATTCCTTCAAAAAAGGCAGAGCCATTTAAGCAATGGTTAGCCCAAGTTGGCTATGATAGAGTGCAAGAAATAGAAAACCCCGAATTGGCTCAAAAACGCATGAAAGAGATATATAGAGCCAAAGGATACTCTGATGACTGGATTGAGAAAAGAGTCAGAGGTATAGCAATAAGAGATGAACTTACAGATGAATGGAAGAAAAGAAACGTCAAAACAGAAAGAGAATACTCCATTTTAACTGCTGAAATATCAAAAGCCACATTCGGCATGACTCCAAGCGAGTATAAGAGGCTCAAAGGGCTGAAAAAAGAAAATTTGCGAGACCACATGAACGATTTGGAACTAATCTTTTCAATGTTGGGGGAAAGAGTTTCTACCGAAATCACTAGAAAAGAAGATAAGCAGGGATTTATAGAAGTTGAAGATGCTGCTAAAAGAGGCGGGAGAGTAGCAGGCAATGCAAGAAAAGATACAGAAGAAGAATTAGGTCGCCCAATCACATCAAAAGAAAACTATCTTTCTGAACCAGAAAAGAAGAAAAAGCTTGAAGATAAGAGCAAACGGTAGGGAATTCACCTCATTTCGTTCTTCGTAGAAATGTCCCACTTTCCACCGTTTAACCACTAAAAATTATTGAGCTTATCCATAATTTTAGTAATATCTTTAACTTGTATCTTTTTAACGCAGGCATTTTTGAACCCATATCTGCACATCCCAACTTCACCTTTATGCACATTTATGCACGGCTTTCCTTTTTGCTTCCTTATCGCAGCGTTTTTTTTGCCTAATGGCCCAAACCTTACTGGGAGATTGCAGCCAAAAAGCCCTATTGTTTTAACATTCTGGGCAGCAGCAACATGCATCGGTCCTGCGTCGTTTCCAACAAATAACCTGCATAGGCTAATAAGATAAAACATTTCCCTTATGTTTGTCTGCCCTGCAAAATTGTATATACTATCCTTGCTTCTGGATAACTTTTTGATTTTGTCTCCTAATGCCATTTCTTCTTTATTGCCAACCAATATCACTTTTGTTTTTAGCTTCTTAATCAAATAATCAGCCAGCTCTGCAAACCTTTCTGCAGGCCACATTCTCTCCCTTACAGATTCTGCAGCCCCAAAGCCAAATCCAACAATAAACTCTTTTTTTCCGATATTATTGCTTTTCAGCAAACTATCCACTTTTTTTGTGTCGTCCATAGGGTAACCCAGTCTCTTCAATCTGCTTGCCTTACTATAGATGCCCAAAGGCCTTAGCAGATCCATGAATGCCTGGGCCGCATGCTGCCTGTCATTGTAAAAGATTTTTTCAGTATAGAGCTTTGACCTAATGCCGTGGCTGTAGCCGATTCTTTCTTTCGCAACACAAAATGAAATTATAGCGGAAATGTTAAGATATTCCTCCATATCAATGGCCAAATCATATTTTCCCAAATTTTTAAGGATGAATAATTTTATTGATAAAGGATTTAAGCTGATAATCTTTATACTATTTATGCTTCTATTGTCATAAAAGACTTCATTCACTCTTTTTGTTGTTAATACATCTATTGTAATGCCCTTATATCTATGCCTTAACTCTTTTATGGCTGGCAAGCATAAAATCGTCTCTCCAAGGCCCCATAGCTGCACCAATAGCACCTTTTTGCCATCTGAAATCTGCGCAATTTTTTTGGCTTTAGGATTAAAAAGTGACAAAATCAGGCATACAATAGCTCCTATGCGCTTATCCAGAAATTTTATTAGATTAACAAATGCCATTTATTTTTTCTTCAGTGCAACTTGCCTGACAATCTGCTCAAGCTTCTTCTGGTTTTTCCTTACTATAGTATAAGTGTAGAAAATGATGAATATTAGGAATAGGAATCCAGCGATTATAAAAAAGTCAAGGGTTCTTGAGATATTCAGTGTTTCAAGGACCGGATCAAGCATTTGCGGGAAAAGAGTCACAATAACAAAAATGCCCCAGAATATAAACCAGAAGCTGTATTCCCTTATTGTAAACTCTTTCCTCTTATGCTGGAGGAAAGTGTAGTACATCATAAAAAATCCAAATAAAATGCCCAAAATCTGAATGCCCAGTATCTTTGCCATTTTCCAAACGTTTTTTAGCTCCTATTATTCAGCTTCCAGAACAGCAAATTGAAAACTATCTTAATTCCGTCAAGTATTGTGGTGCCTTTGTACTTGTCAGAATAGATTGTGTCGATCGGAACCCCAATATAAGACAGCTTGTTCTTGCCTATCTTAGCTATCATCTCGCTTTCCATGCTGTAGCCTGAAGCTTTCCATCTTATCTTTCTGTATGCGTCTGCGGTAAACGCCCGGTAACCACATTGTGAATCATTGATTTTTACCCCATATAAAAACTTTATTGTTTCGTCTATGAACCAGTTTCCGAATCTGAATACCAATGGCATGCTCTTATTTATCTTTCTTTGGCCAAGGACAACATCATATTCCTTTATCTTATTCAAAAACTTTGGAATATCCAATGGATCATGCTGCGCATCAGCATCCATCACTATAATAATGTCCGCTTTGCTTTTTAGCGCATAGTCGCACCCAGTCTTCAATGCAGCCCCTTTTCCAAGGTTAACAAGATGATTTAGGACAATGGCTCTGCCTTTTTTGGCTGTTTCCCGCGTATTGTCACGGCTGCCATCATCTACAACAACCACCGTATCCACAAATCCTGCTGCTTTTTTGACTACATTGTAAATTCGCTTTTCTTCATTATATGCCGGGATCACCGCAAATACCTTCATTTTCATCATTGAATAAGCATATTACCAGAATTTAAAAATTATTGGTTGTTTTCTTGACAATAGCTGCATATGGGTGAAGCACCGTGCTTTTAAGGCCTTATTTTTCTTCGGATTGCAAAGCTTCACCACTTTTGGACTTTGCCTCTTGCGTTTCAATAACCTTCTTTTCTTTTCCTTCCCAGTCAACTTTCCACACTATTACACGGCTTCCAAACAAGCTGGTCTGGTCGCTGAATTTTTTAAAATACCTTAAGCCAACCCCTTCCTGATAAAATAATCTTGTGAACATAGATGCCGCAAGGTCCGAATCCATCTGCATCATCTGGTAGCTGTCTCCATCCTTGATTAAGGCCAGTCCGAGGTTCCTTCCGTTTTGCAGATTTACCACAGATTCATTATATTCCTTGATTATTATTCCGGTATTAGTTGGTATCGAAGTTTTTTTTGGATGCACTATGTCCTGCTCACCGGAAGATGCAAAAACCTCATTGCTTTTTAGGTCAATTTTGAACCCATTGCTGCATGTTACAATCTCTTGATCTTTGCTGCAGCCGACAATTCCTGCATATCCGGGCCACGGGGCAATCCAGCTATTAGCCTGATCGCTGCCTTTTATTGACTGCACTTCATAAAACATTTTTTCAGCGGCATCGCCTGATAAGTTAAATCTTCCATTGAGGAATGAAACGCTTTTTTCCAAATTATCCTGATAGCCAGCGCTTTTTAGAGTATTGTAGATTAAAGCCCTGTGGAAATTCCAGCTCCCAAAATGAGCCCATACGCCGCTCTTGCCAACCATATCCTCCGATGTTATGAAATAATTTTCAGGAGCGCTGCAATGGCTCATCTCAAGCACACTTTCTATGCCTTTGTCGTCACTAAAATATTTTTTAAGCACCTTTCTTGCATCTTCCCTATTTTTTGGCATTATCTGGTACAGGATATCGATTGCATTTACCCTGTCTTTGGTTAGATTATTCAGCCTGTCAAAAGCGTAAGATCCTCCGATATATCCGCTGCAGTCAAGCATCCTCAGAATCCCTATTGCCAACTCTTCATCCTCTGTAATCAGCACTTTGCCAACCCAATGCGCCTGCGGAGTGTTCTGGCTTGTGCCGTCGAATGTAACCTTCCTGTCAGCCCAGAATTTGAACCAGTGCCCGAAATCCCACCATGAATTCACTATTGCATCGGGCTTCGATTCCGCTTTTATCTTTTCCAGTGAATCTTTCCATGCATCATCAAAATCTGTTATCATGCTCCTGGCAGTGTTTTGCGCAGAAGTGTATGGCGAAACAAGCAGCAAAAGAATCGAGACAATAACTGCTGTTTTTGACACTGCCTTATTCACATTAAGCCCCCTCGAAATCCATACTGCCAGATGCCTGTAAGCCCCCCCCAAAGCAATTCCAAAACCTATGGCGAAAGCAGGCACCAGCAGCAAAGTAAACCTGATTCCTTTGGTGCTCGCGAAAATGGTAGCTATAAACCAGAAAATAAGCAGAATAGCATATTTAATATCAATTTCAGAATCCGATTCCCAGAGCGCAATTAAGATTCTTATCACAATAGGTATGCTTATCAAAATTAAAAAAGTATTCAGGTTTTCAACATTTGTTAAGAATATTGCAACATACCAGGCCAAAGTTCCGGCTAAAAACCACCACTTCTCGCCTTTTTTTCTTGTTACTGTTAGAGTAATGCCCATTAATGCAATCAAGAAAAAGAATTCTTTTCCCAATCCAATCTGGGTTATTACATGATTAAGCGAAGCAGGATTTTGCTCTGCGACTGTTGTAAACACATTTGGCCATATCGTCGTAATGCCTACTTCCTTCAACTTTGCGAATCCTCCGGGATTGCGGTAAAAACTCAGGAATTTTGTGGGGCCCACAATTAAACCGATGCTCAATCCAGAAACTATAAAAAATATAGCAATAAATATTATGGAGTTTCTTATTGCCTTTTGCTTTGCAAACCCGTAAAAACTGGCAAACAATTCTTTTCTGTGAATATAGCTATAATAGCCTATATACAAAAAGGCAGAGGCCAAAATAAAGTCAAAGATATACCACCACCCCCCCCATGCCCAGCTGAATAATCCGACTAAAACTCCACCTATAGCGCTTAGCGCCAAATTTTTCCATAAACTTTCTGACTCCAAGGCTTCTACAAAAAGCCATGCTATAAAGAGGGGGAATACAATGTTATAGCCGTCAGTATCTGATATGCCCCCCATTGTCCTGACAAGGAATGAAGGATGAATAGCAACTACAAGAGAAGCAATAAATCCTCCAAAGTCGCCTGCGATTTTTCTGGTTATGAAAAAAGCAGGAATTACTGATAATGCTGCTATAATCAGCGGAACATAGAATGAAACTGCCGCCAAGCTCAGGTTATTGTTGAAGAAACTGAAAAATTTGTAGAGGTAAGCAACAAAATATGCGTGCAGCATGTCAGCAGCAACAGCCCTGCCTTCTGGAGCCAACATATGGTTGTCCCATGGCTTTCCATCCCTGATTTCGTCTCCAGGGTGTCCGTTTTTGAGCACATTCTGGGAATACCTCATCCAAAAATAAGGGTCTATAGTGGACAAGTAAGTCTGCCCCGAATCATCCTGCAGTCTGGACTTAAAATAATCTGAGGTTGATCTTATTTGCTGGTCAATTGGCCCTTTTTGCTCTCTCAGCAGCTTTGCAAGCTCATTTTCTATCAATGCATTTTCGTTCTGGTCCGGAAGGTTTGGATATTGCTGGCTTATCTGGTTTGCTATCTGGTTCTTGTAATTGTTTATTACAGAATTGGCTGCCCATTCATCTGTAACCGACAGAAATCCTGGCTGGGCTCTTAGGAATATTGACAGCAGGATAGGTATTAATAGCAGGAGCAAAACTCTGCGCTTGACAAAGAAATCCTTGATACTTCCAAAATCAATGGAGATGTCTTCATCCTTTTCAGCCTTTTTTTCTGCCTCATATTTTGCTGTTGGCTTTTTTCTGAAGATGCTCTTTATTTTTGAGAAGTCAATATTTATCTCATCATCATTCATACTTTTAGGAGCTTCAGCATTGTGGCTTGCTTTTTCATCTCCTTTATGCTCTACAGCGTGCCCTTTATGCTCTTCCTTCTTGCTCCTGAAAAAGCTTTTTATTTTGCCCAAATCAATAGAAATTTCATCATCATCTTTTTTCTTTTCTTCCATGGAACAACCTTTCTGCTATTGTTCTCGCGGAATAATACATTTTTTAAAAACCTTTTGTTTAGAAAACGAATTTTGCGAATTTCAGGAATTTTGGCTCCCTTAGCAATAGATTCATTACTAAAGGAATTGGGGTGTCCCTGTCGTACTTCTTTAGCAATCTCTTAACTTTTTCCTGGTTCATCAGGCTTAAAAGGCAGTCATAATCATCATCTGAGAATTTGTTTAAAATTTTTCTTATCTTAAGGTGCAAAAGCAGCTCAATTCCAGCTTCTCTTTTTTTGAATTCCGAATCATAGTTTTTATTGCCGATGATGCAATCGCATAAAATCTCCGCTGCCTTCAAAGCAGGTATTATGCCGCCGCCGGTTGTAGCTTTTACCTGAGTTGCAGCATCGCCTATCAGAAACACATTACCTTTCTGAATCATTTTTTTTGGGTCGTAAACCGGAAAGATTCCGGATTCCCAGCATAACACATTTTTATTCCCTGTTCTTTTTTCCAAAAATCTGTAAAAATATTCTTTTGCATTATCAAAAGCCCCAAGCCCCAGCCTTGCAGTATCCTCAGATTCAGGGACAACCCATCCAAAAAATTCTGGAAAATTGCTGTTTGAAAAATACGTCTCAAATGCCTCTGGGCCAGCTTTTAATTTTACTTTTGCCTGCATGCCAATGTAGAATTTTTTTATTGCCTCTAAGCCCAAAGCTTTGGCAACTGCTGAGCTGGGGCCGTCTGCCCCGATAATATAATCCGCTGCCAGCTCTTTTGTCTTGCCATGCTCCCTGTCTTTTACCTTAATTGAGCATTTTCCGCTGAAATCAATGAATTGGTGGCTTGCCAGGATTTTCACGCCTTTGTCTTCTGCTTTATCGGCTAAAAACTCATCAAACTTGTTTCTCCACATCACTATCTCATCTGTATCGGCTTCTATCCTGTTATTTTTGGAGACAACAACAACCTTATTGCATTCATTTGCGATTATGCTCTTGGGGATATCAAAAAACTTTTTTATCGAGCCTGTAACTATTCCCGTACATTGGACCGGCAAGCCTATTTTCTCATGCTCTTCAATTAAAACAACATCTTGCCCTTTTTTTGCCAGCAGGTAAGCCAAATAAGAGCCAGCAGGCCCCGCGCCTATTATTGCTATTCTTTTTTGCATCAATCTTAGAAACTGCAAGTTATTTAACTTATTTTTGAAAATATAGGCTTCCCTGGAATTTGGTTAGCAGCTATAAACGTATGCGATCGCTGTTAAACTCGTTTTCAGCTACGAAGTTCTGAAAACCTGCGTGTCCGCAGAGTAATTTTTAGTGGCTCGTTTCTATCAAGCGAACAAGGTGAGCAATCGAGAACAAACATCAAGGGGGACATTTCGTAGTAGTCGTTTAGTTAGTCGTGGGGGAATTCCGTTCGTCGTCGTTTTTGATAGTAATCTTTAAATATAAGTTATGGTTAGTCTTATGATATATCGCAGTTTAAGGGGGCTTTCACTAATGGCTAATACAAGACAAAAGATTTTAGATTATTTAAAAAAAGCAGATTGGCCTTCTACAACTGAAGATATTGCTGCTGACGTAAAAGTTTCTTGGAATACTGCACAAGTTCATCTTCTAAAATTACTTCACGAGGGAGTTGTTCGATATAAAAAAGTTGGAAGGCAGAATCAATTCTGGTTAAATGCAGGATATGAAAAATACTTCAAAGGGGGTAAAAAATGAAAATTAAACTTATCATATTTACCATATTTCTGTTAATGCTATCTTCGGTTCATGCATTAGAATATTCAGTTACAGTAAATTCTCCATCTTCTGTAAATGCCTATGAAGGAGATAAAATAACTAATAAGTTTAGTGCCGCCCTCACAAATAATGCTGGAGTTTGTGATATAACCTGCGGTTGGGCAACAACTGCTGGACAAGATAGTGGTATTAAAGTTGCTAAAGAGGGTGGCAAAAATACTTTTAATTTTGATGTAAATGCTGTAGGATCTAGTGGAACCGCATCCTATTCTTTAGTTGTTACTTGTGATAGGATAAGTGCTTGGAATTGTTGGTCAGACCAAGATCAAAGAACGCTTGGACCTTACCAGTTTAGTTATCTATGGAATGGAGATGGTGTTTGTACTACAGAAAGAGAGAAATGTGCCAATTATAATCAATTTTTAAAGGATAATGCTTGTTCTTGTCAATCAGATAAAGAATGTAAACCAAATAGTAATCGTGGGGCAGATGATAAGGGGTGTGCGACTTTTTGTGGCAACAGCAAAGTTGAGAAACAATACGAGACTTGTAGCAGTTGCCCTGATGATGTTGGTAAGTGTGATGGTTTATCTTGTGTATCTGCAAATGAATGTGAAGGTAATTATTGTGTTCATAATGCTTGTAGTCAATTGTCATATATTAAAGGCGATACTTACTGCGATAGCAACGAAGGTGAAAATTGTAAAAACTCGGGTTCTGATTGTGCCTGTGGTGCGAATAAACAGTGCAGTTCTGCTGGTGTATGTGAAACTTATTGCGGTAATAGAGTTTGTGAAGTTAGTGAGCAAGGAGTATGCAAAGCTGATTGTGATTGGTGTGGGGATGGCACCTGCCAAAGTAGTGAGAGTTGTTCTTCTTGCTCTGTAGATTGCGGTGAATGCAAAAAACCAACTAAGCAAGAAGAATTACAAAGAAATACTCAATTAGCAAATACACCTCAAACTAAGAATGACGCTTCATCTACCAAGGCAAAAAGTTCCAATGAAAAAATCTCTGAATTATTTAATGATAATAAAAAAACAGTCATAATTTCTGGAGTTGTGTTAGCCATTGTTATAATTGCTTTGGGTTATTATTTTCGGAAGCGAAAGAGAGGGACACCTACTAAAAATAAAGAGCATGAAATGAAATGTGTAAAGTGCCATAAGAAAATTAAAGATAAAAGTCAAAAATTTTGCCATAGTTGCGGTCATAAAATAGAACCTGAGAAACACAAAGAATCTGATGATAAGAAGCATAAAACGGAAAAATCATGATACAATATGGTATTCTGTAAATCCTGTGGAAAAGAGAATAAGAAAGGAAAATACTGCCAGTATTGCGGTAAAGGGCTTTTATCAGCTAATTTTCTAGACCTACACAAAAAGAAAATATTGATTATTGGCGTTGTTTTACTTCTACTATCTATTTTTGAAGTGATTGCGCTACAAACCCCAATAGACAGTGAAAATATTCTCGGTAAGGTCAAAAGGGGAACGTTCTTACTTGCAGGTATTGAGTTTTGTGGAAACTCACAATGTGTAGAGAATGAACTTTATGTTTGTAAAAAAGATTGTGTTTGGTGCGGAGATGGAACTTGCCAGAAGGAAGAGATTGGATCTTGTTACGATGATTGTGAATGGTGTGGAGATGGTTACTGCCAAAAATCTGAAAGTTGTAACTCATGTTCTAAAGATTGCGGACAATGCAAAGCTGCTGCTTATTGCGGTGACGGAGTATGCAATGCTGGAGAATGTGCTATTGGGTGTACGAAAGATTGCTCATTTTCTCAATGCGAGAATGGTATATGTGAACCTCAAAAAGGGGAAAATTGCGTAACTTCGCCTAATGACTGTAGGTGTTCCATTAATGAACAATGCAATCGGGATAGTAAAAAATGTGAATTGATTACTTGTGGGAATGGACGATGTGATTCTGGGGAAACCTCTGTAAGTTGTCCAAATGACTGTAAAGAAAAATATACTACTCAATTGCTTGACGCTGACAAGGATTTACCTGTTATTTTTGTTCATGGTCATAGCCCATCAGAAGTTGAGGGGTATAGTCCAACTTCCTTAGAGGAATTTCAAGATAAATTAGTTGAGCAAGGCTATGCAGATATGGGTATTATTTTGCCAAGTGACTACCCGCCAAAATTAACAAAAGGAGTTTGGTCTGGTAAAAAAGTTTCAGTAATTATGACGTATTATGCCAATAAATATGATAAATTAGGTGGAGTGGTCGGTCCTGATGACAACCAACACATATCTGTTTATGCCCAGAGACTGCGAGATGTTGTTGAAACAGTGAAGCACAATACAGGAAAAAATAAAGTGATAATTATTGCTCACAGTATGGGTGGATTAGTGGGTAAGACTTACATTAAGTATTATGGAGGAATTAATTCAGTAGAAAAATTAGTGACAATAGGGACACCAAATCATGGGGCTTATGGTTATATTGCCTTGGGTTGTGGGAATACGTTATTACAAATGGCTAAAGGATGTACTTGGGATTTACTTTTCCAAGGAGATTCTACTTTTTGTGAAAAACCAAGAAATCCAACTCCTGAATGTGATGATATGGATGCTAAAGGTACATTTATCCCAGAATTAAACGATTTTGATGAAACTCCTGGTAACATAAAATATCTCACAATTGTAGGACTAAATAAAAATACTGAGTACTGTCCAAATAATGAAAAATGGGATGATGTTATTTGCAGTTCAAGCGTAAGATTAGAAGGAGCAGAAAATTGGGAGTATGTTGCATCAGATTATGGGGGTAATTTACATACAGTTATGGTTTCTCCATCAAAAGCACCAAAAGTATATAATAGGATTATAGAATTTATCAAAGAGGACTAAAATGGATTCAGATAAAGCATTAGTAGTATTTCAGAGCAAGAAAATCCGAAGAAGCTGGTTTAAAGAGGAATGGCATTATTCTTTGGTTGATATAGTCCAAGCTTTAACAGACAGTGCTAATTCTACTGATTATCTGAAAAAATTGCGTAAAAGGGATGTAGAGCTTGGAAGCTACCTAGGGACAAATTGTCCCCATGTAGAAATGCTGACTGAAACAGGCAAAAACAGACAAGTT
>Ga0209541_10012394_pt1 | contig 13191 bp, 22 predicted proteins | sample RifCSPlowO2_01_FD_184027 | JGI IMG/M metagenome (GOLD analysis project Ga0209541, IMG submission 184027) | Groundwater microbial communities from Rifle, Colorado - Rifle CSP2_plank lowO2_0.1 (SPAdes) (version 2) | ecosystem: Environmental > Aquatic > Deep subsurface > Groundwater | place...
TAGGTTAAGCGGAGTATTATCATCTAGCCCGAAAAAGACCAAATTGTCACTTTCTGAAACAAGTACATCGTTTGGATACTTCACTTCAAACTCGAACTCCTCATTCCGATAAGTTTCCCAGAGCTGGGAATCACCACATTTAGATCCAATGTCCTTCCTGCCCGAACATCCCGAACGATTATTTAGAGAATCAAAATAAAAAACTCCGACGATGACGACGGCTATGGCTCCTGCAATAATAAAAAGTTTTGTGTGGCTCATCGTTTTTGTCTCTAATCGCCAGTCGCTAATCGCTTATCGCCTGCCTCACTACCTCCCACCCTTCCGGCACGTCGCAGGGTGTCGGGAAATCGCGCACCTCACCGGTTTCGGGATTGCGCGCCGGCGTTATAACTTGGATACAGGCCGTACCGCCTTCTGCGGCTTTAAATATCAGCTCACAGCGGCCAGCATTGCACCCCGCCCCAATCGGCTCGTCAAAGAGCGGGCAGGTCACTACTGAGCAGATCCGCTGTCCTTCTTCATCCACCTGCAGATCGGGCCGCAGACGATATTCCGCGAAATGCTCTTTGTTTATCGCTCGCTTGTCCGCGCAGCACGTCTCGTAATCCACGACCATGCAATCACTGTCCTGACGGCAAGAGACAAGAGCGCTTTCCGAGAGCTCGTAGGCTTCGGACGTTTGGCGGCTCACCTCAATACGCTCGGAATAAATACCCACTACCAACACAGCGACAAACAGTGTAGCGAGCGCGAACGCAACTTTATTCTTCTCTAAATACTCTATATTCACTGTTTCGGATCTTTTTTTATCGGGCTGCTCTTATGTCCGGGTATTCATAATCATAGGGCCACTCGGCGTTGGCCTTGGCCCATGCCATGTATCCGGAAATGAAGGCGGCAACGAGGATTACCGAGAACCACACAGACCATCGTATTTTTCGCTGCATTTTTTTGGAAGTTTTAAGGTTACCAAACATCTCCCTCCGTGCAAGATCCTATGCAATGCCCCCTGGACCCTATTTGCGTTGGTGAAATATCGCTCCTAGCTTCATCCAGATCGCAATGTACATGAAGCCTGCGCCCGCAAAATAGAAATCCTTCTGGTCAAAACGATCGAGTATCATATTCCCGCTCCCCTGCCACAACAGAATCAATGACACGAGAAAAGACAGCACGCCTAACGCCCCCGTCCACACGCTCCATTGCCCAAGCTGCTCCGGATCCATATTTTTCATCATCTTTTTCCACCCCCTTTCCAACAACGAAAAAACGAAAAAACTGAAGGACTGAAAAACCAGCCCCTGTTCTTGCGTTCTTTAGTTCTTAAATTCTTTGGTTTGCTACTCATGTTCCGACTTAATTTTCCCCCGCAGGGTGCGCAGCTCGTGGAGCGCGGCCTTGGCTTGCTCGGCGTTCGGCGGGATGCCGTGCCACTTATAATCCTGCTCCATGAAATCCACTCCCTTGCCCGGAACAGTGTGAGCCAAGATCAAAACCGGCCGTTCGTAGATCCCATAGGCCTGGTTGCACGCCTCTATCACTTGGCGGATATTGTTGCCGTCAACCTCGATGACATGCCAATTAAACGCCTCGTACTTTGCCCGCAGAGGTTCGAGCGGCATCACGTCCTCGGTAAAGCCGTCGATCTGGATGACGTTGCGGTCCATGATGGCCGTGAGGTTGTCGATCCGGTTCTTGCCCGCGAACATCACCGCCTCCCAGATCTGCCCCTCCTGCTGTTCACCATCGGACATCACGCAGTAGACCTGATATTTTTTCCCATCCATCTTTGCGGCAAGCGCCATGCCGATCGCCTGCGAGAGGCCCTGGCCGAGAGGACCGGAGGAGTTTTCTACTCCGGGCGTGACGAGATTGTGCGGGTGGCCATGCAGGCGCGTGCCAAATTTCCTGAGCGTGGTTAGGAATTCCTGCCGCGGAAAAAATCCCGCCCGCGCCAGAGTCGCGTAAAAAACCGGGTTGATGTGCCCGCAGGACAGCACGACCCGGTCGCGATCCGGCCATTTCGGCTGTTTTGGACGGACATTGAGTACATGAAAATAGAGGGCGGTGAAAACATCTGCCATGCCCAAGGGGCCAGCAGAGTGACCGGAACCGGCCTTCAGGAGCGCCTTGATGATGTCCTGCCTGATCTCGTTGGCGATTTTTTCGAGCTTCTTCAGTTGTGAGTCGTGGATATCTTCACCGATCATTTTTGCGGTGATTTTATTTTAGTTTCTCTATAAATTCAGCGATCGTTTTTTTGGGGTCGGGCGACTGCCAGATACCGGAACCCGCGTTCAGCTTGTTTGCCCCATGGGCCACCAGACTGCCGACGTTTTCGATTTTCACTCCCCCGTCTACTTCTATTATGGCATCTGGGTGCTTCCTGCGCAAAACTTCCACGCGCTCCGCGGTTTCAGGGATGAACGCCTGTCCCTGCAGGCCGGGGTTCACTCCCATAACAAGCGCTTCGTCGTACATGCCCTCTAGCCAATCAAATATCTCTACACCGGTCGAGGGATTGATAGCCAGCCCCGATCGCAGTCCCGCGTGCCGCGCATTTTTGAGCGCCGTGCCGGCCTGTTCTTTGTTATGAAAACTTTCGAAATGGATGAAGACCGCGCGGAAACCCAAGTGAAAGAGAGCTTCAAAATAATGCGTGGGGTCTTGTACCATCAAATGCGCTTCGAGCACCAGCCGAGTATCGAACGCGCGAAGCGACCGGGGATGAACGAGCTCGCTTGGCACAAATTTGCCGTCTGCAAAATCGATCTGCGCCGTCGAGATCTCCGGGACGGCCGACAAAAAATCCAGCTTCTCGTATATCTCATCCGCGCTTTTCGTGAGGATCGAGGGGACCAGCTCCAGATATCTCTTCATTTATCTCCTTCTAGCTCCTGGATTTGCTTGAGACGACGGTTAAATCGTTCCGCCCCGCCAAAGGATGTACTCAAAAATTTCTGCACGATCGGCTTGGCATCATCAGAAGAGATACGGTCCGCGCCGAGACACAGCACGTTGATGTTGTCGTCGTTCCGGGCAAGCCTCGCCACTTCCGGGTCCCAGGCCTGCGCCGCGCGAATCCCGTTGATCTTATTTGCGGCGATGCACACCCCCGCCCCCGACCCGCACAAAAGCACGCCGCGGTTGTTGGGATCCCCCGCCACTTCTGCCCCGACCTTTTTGGCGATTTCCGGATAATCCACCGGCTCCTCGGAATTCGTGCCGAGGTCTTTCACCTGATAGCCCTGCTTCTTGAGATAATCGATCATCTCCCCCTTGAGGATAAAACCCCGATGATCGGCGCCGACATATACCATGTGATTGGAATTTCTAATGTCTGATTGACCTAATTCCTAAAGGCCGTTAGACATTATATTAAAAATTAGTAATTAGGAATTGAAAATTTGTGAATGTTTCTCAAAATACTCTTAATCTTTGGAAAAAGCCTTGATAACTCGCAAGAACTCTCCGGCATCCAAAGACGCTCCGCCAACGAGTGCTCCTTGGATGAGCGTTTCCTTGGCAAAAGCGGGTGCGTTTTTGCCGTCTACTGAGCCCCCATAGATAAACCTGGCCCACGGCGCAAACCGACGAAGCTGTCCGATTATCTTTGCGGCGTGAGATGCGGTTACTGCCTTGCCCGTGCCGAATCCCCGGCTGATAGCCCACACTGGCTCGTACGCCACGGTCACTTGGGCCTTGCCAGCGCTTCTCAGGGCCGCGCGGAGCTGTTTGGCTACGACCTTCGCGACCGCCGCTTCGGATTGGCCGCGCTTTGTGCCCGCTCCCACACAGATGATGGGGTGCAGACCGCTACGGACGGCTGTTGCCACCTTGTTGCTGATCGTCTCATCTCCCTCGCCCAGCGCGCGTCTCTCCGAATGCCCGATGATGGCGTATTCGCCGCCAAAACTCCGAACCTGCAGAGCCGAAACCTCCCCGGTAAAAGGCCCTTTGAGTTCCTCCGCGATATTCTGAGCGCCGAGGTGGGTGAAGTGCAGCAAATGCTGGAGCACTCCTAGGAACGGATGGGGCGGGCAAATGACCGTGTCGACCTCTCCCCTTCGAACTGCCGTAATAGCCAATTCGATCTTTCCGGCGAGCTCGCGCGCCTCTTCTTTGGTGGCCGGATTCATTTTCCAATTCGCAACGACAAGTTTTTTCATAATTACTTCACCTTTTGACCTCTCCTGACGAGGGGAGGATGTCCGTGCCTACGGACAGGGGATTTTAAGAAAGTTATTAGTGGAAGAATTTCGCCGCTTTTTCCGGCGGCATGACGTTCACATATACCTCAGTTCCGAGCTCAAAGCCCGCCCAGGTATTCACGCGTGGGAGTATCACAATGTGCCAATGGTAGGATTTGCGGTCGTCGTGACTCTTCGTTTCGATTACCCCCCCGAACGGCACGGTATGAATGTAATAATTATACGCGGGATTTTGCATCCGGTCATATAATCGAGAAAAAATTTCCTTCATAACTTCGGCGAGTGCCTTCCGCTCCGAGATCGTCATCTCGTCAAAGGAAGGGCGGTGGGTTTTAGGTAAAATATGCATCTCGAACGGCATGCGCGAGGCATAAGGGGTAACGACCAGAAACTCCGGAGTGTCCAGAACTATCCGCTCCCCAACTGCAAGTTCGTACAGCACCTGCTGGCAATAGACACAGCTCCCATTCGCCGAGAAAAAATTCCGGGTACCGTGCAGCTCATCCACAATGCGCTCTGGCAAAAAAGGTATCGCGAAGATCTGAGAGTGAGGATGAACGACTGAGGCGCCCGCCTGCATGCCGTGGTTTTGGATGATATGGATGTATCGCACTTCGTCGTGAGCCCGAAGGTCCTGGATGCGATCGATATAGACTTTCAGCGTAAGATCAATGAGCGCCACGTCCTGCAGAGCAATGGATTGATTGTGCGGCCGGGTGATGACCACCTCATGATCGCCGACACCCGGACGGCTGACATAAAACTCCTCGGTCCGTTTGCCCAGTGTATGCCCCACCGCCTCGTATTTGTTCGGCACGACCCGCACGTCCCACTGCCCTTTGTCGGGATACTTAGCGATGGCGCCGACGGTCTGCTCCTCGTTACCCTCGCAAAATACGCAGTCGGCAGCTCGCGCCGGCAGATCCCTCGGGGTCGCCGCGAGTTCTCGAAAATCAGTCGGCCGGCGAGAGCGCGCCTCCGCGATGAGCACCCAAGTTTTAGTTACGATGTCTTGCCGGAATTCCGACATGAGAGATCAAATTTTATTTTTATTTGACCGGGGCATCGCCGCTCAAACGGCAAGATTCGATGCGCCGGCAAAATTCAATATTTTACGGCTCGATGAATTGAAGCGCTCCGAGCAATTTTTCGAAATCTGAAGCAGTACCGCCAATATAGTAGAGGCGCCCATCAACAGTGACCAGCGCGACTTTATTGGTCATGCTGTTGGAACTATTTTCGTAGATAACCCCGGTCTTTCCTCCCACCCTCACCGATTTCGACGGGAATGACGCGAGTGCCTCGCGAATCACCCCCTCCGAAGCCGCCTCGACCGCGTAGATACGGAGCTGCTCTGCCCCGTCCCGGGAATTTGAAAAAAACACGGCTTGTTCAATGTCCGGGTCCTTCGCCACTGACCATTCCTGAGGATAGTAAATCTGCAGCCCCAAAACTTCCGAATGATAAGTCTGCCACTTAGGGTCGACCGAACCGGTGAGGTCGCCGCCTGGAATGTCTTCATCCGGTTGGAAACGAACGTCGCTCACCCATGCCAGAACAAACAGACCGACCACGGCCGCACCGGTGAGGGCCCATTTAATTAACGAACTTTTCGAATCTTGTGCCTCTTTCATATTTAGTTATTTATTTTGTAAATCATGTAAATATTGCTCCAATATCACTTGCGCCGACAGACTATCCACGACACTTCGCGTCTTCCGGCCCGGAGTGCCATCCTCCCGCAGCTGCTGCCGAGCTTGCCGGGTGCTGAAGCGTTCGTCAATGTACTCAACCGCTATCTTGGTCTCGCTCTCCAGTCTTTGTCCGAAGGCCCTGACCTCCTTCGCCATCTCGCCCTCCGCTCCGCGGAGATTTTTTGGCAGGCCGAGGAGTACGAGTTCGACGTTTTCCGAAACTGCCAATTGGGCGAGCTTTTGAAATTCTTCGGCTGCAATGAACGGCCGGGGAAAAGAGATCCTTCTATTCTCATCTGAAAGAGCGACCCCGATCCGCGCTCGCCCATAATCCAGAGCCATTATGCGTCCCATCTGCTACTGCGCCTCGCCGAGGGTGACCGACACGGTACTCTCGGTTCCGCCGCTTAGTATTTTCAATATCGCGTGATCCCCCGGACTGTATTCACGCAAAATATCCACTAGGGGACGGCTTGCCGTGATCCTCACGCCGTCGATCTCCAAAATAATATCGCCCTCGCTCAGTCCTGCCGCTGCGGCGGGACTCCCCGGCACGACAGCCGGCTCACCCACGTCTCCGCCAATAAGCAAAATTCCGTAATCAACACTAAGCTGGCTCTCTAGCGCTACATTTGGGGTGATGATCGAGTATCTCACTCCCAGAAACGGCCGGCGAACTTTGCCGAATTCCCGCACGTCGTCTATGACTTTTTTCACCTGATTGATGGGGATGGCAAAACCGATGAGCTGCGCCGACTGGCTAACCGCGGTATTCACTCCGATCACCTCGCCCGAAAGGCTGATGAGTGGTCCGCCGGAGTTGCCCGGATTTATAGCTGCATCAGTCTGGATCAACTCTGTAAGTTTTTCGGTTTGAGCTCCGCCCGAAGCCGTGATGTCCCTCCCGATACCCGAAACCACTCCGGTCGTTACTGTATTCTGAAATTCCCCAAGCGCGTTGCCGATCGCGATCACCCTCTGCCCGAGCTTCAGGCTGTCGGAATCTCCCAGCTTGACCACTGGCAAATTAGCCGCTTCGATCTTTACAACAGCGAGATCATTGAACGGGTCGGTCGCTAAAATTTTTCCCGCATACTGCAATCCGTCTTTGGTGATCACCGTATAGTCCGCCTCAGGATCAAAAACCACATGCCTGTTGGTCACGATCAGTCCGTCCGCAGTCACGATGAATCCACTACCCGCGCCGATCTCGGTGCGTTCGGTCTCCCCAGTCTCGGACGGGATCTGGAAAAAGAAATCCCCGAAAGGAGCGAACTGCTCGAACTTGGGCAGATCCTTGGTGACAACTATCGAAACTACGGCCGGATTGATCTTTTCGACTGCGGAAATTACCGCTGACTCCTCATCGAGAATAATTTGGCGGCCGTTCTCCGAAATGACCGCGGGGTTCGTCTTGAGGATGTTCTTCTGGTACCATGGATAAACAAAAACACTGCCCGCAGCCCCGCCAATAACGCCAAACACAAGTCCGGAAAGGACCCCCATGGTAACCGCACGCGTCACTGAAAAGTCTTCGCGGCGATGCTCGGTGAGTTCGGTGGTCAAACCACCATCATCCGATGAAAAATCCCGTCTTTGCGGATTCTCGCTTTCAATTGTGTTTTCGTCTTTTTTTCTTCGCATTTCGCGCTCAAAATCTTTCTGCAATTATAACACAAATTCAAAAAAACTCCAAATCCATTCGTTGAAGATTTTTTTGGACTTTACCGGCCCCGCTTTGCACCCAGAATCGAGTTCACGAAAAACAAGACAATGCTGAAGGCGACGGCCCACCAAAACCCGGAAACCGAAAATCCAGGAACAATTTTATCGGTGAGCCAGATCAGGAGCACGTTGATGACCACTGTGAAAAGACCAAGAGTTAGGATGTTTATCGGCAAAGTCAAAATCAGCAGTACCGGTTTTAGGAAAGCGTTTACTAGGCCCAAGACTGCGGCTGTGATCATGGCCGCTAGGATGCCGGAAACAGCCACTCCGGGCAGAAGATAGGCAGTGACGATGATCGCCAAAGTCGCGAGTAACCAATGGATTACTAGTTTCATAGGTCTATCAAATATAAATCATTATCTTTGCGGATTGTCCGACGAGGAATGCTTTATCCCTTCGTGCTGGCCGTCAGAGCAACTGCACCGCACCAAAGGCTTGCCTCGGAGAGGACAGCCCTCGGTCTCGCAGTTTTTCGCGTGGTCGGAGACCCCGCCGCACATGGGACAAACGTAGTGTTCCATAGTTTTAACTTTTTGAATTTTCTCCGATTTCATAGTAAACACCCCGGCCGCTTTCACCCACTTGTTTCAGAAATCCCGATTCCTGAAGTTGCTGCAGATACCGCTCCGCGGTCGCGTCCGATACGCCAAGTAGCGCTTCTACCTCGTTGTTGCTGATGCGGTCATGGGTTTTCATATACTCCATGATCTTCAGGAGATTGTCCCGCTTGGTTTCGACCTGCGGTGCCGGGACATGGGGGTGGGGACTGGTATCGGCCGCCTGCTGGCGGGCGATAAAAAGTATGGCACCGATGCCGGTTATGAGAAGGAGGCTGATTAAAATGACCCAAATAAGCATAAATAGATTATATCAAATTTCGCCTTAAGAAGTCATTGACAACCGGGTGAAAGGATATTAACCTATCTCATACGATATCAGGAGGGACAAATGGATACGGAAAAACCGGTTGTTTTCACTGAGGGCAGCCTGGTGGAATTTGGCTGCTACAACAATAAATGCGAGGAAAATGTCCTGACTGGCACTCTCGGCGTAGAGGTTGCCGTCCCGTCCTCATTTGAGCTCAGCCCGACAATTGGCCGATTTCGTTGGCATCCTGATGACGAGATGCATTTTTTTCGTCTCCGAGAACCCGTGACCTGCCCTACCATTGGATGCTCTCACAGAATCAACTTCGTGCTCATCGTGGCCACCAAGAACGGGCGGGGCGAAAAAACCCACTTCATCGGTCTCGACCATTAGCAGCAGTTCATCTTCGAGAAGACGTCCGTTCGCGGGCGCCTTCTTTCATTTTTTCAAATATTTCCGCTGCTCCGATTTAGGAAACTTTTCTATCGCATACCGTAACATTGTCCGCGGCATCCGTTGGTAATATTTTTTTAGAAATTTCACCTCCGCCGCTTTGTCGCGTTTGCCCACCTCACGGAGCATCCAGCCCACCGCCTTGTGGATGAGGTCATGTTCGTCGCGAAGCAACATCCGCGCCATCTCGAGCGACTCCCCAAACCGCCCGTCGTCGATAAAACGAAAAGTGGCGAGCACCGCCACGCGCCGCTCCCACAAATCTCCGGACCGGGCCAGTTTCCGGAGTATCGTTTTGGGTTTGTCGAGCAGGTATTCGCCGAGTATTTTGTGGGCCGAAAGATCCACCAAGTCCCAGTTGTTCACGCCCCGGAGATTACGCAGATAAAACTCCGCGATTTTTTTGCGCGCAGATTCATCACCGGCTTTAAACTGCTCGACCAAAACGAGCAGGGCGATGAGCCGCTCTTCGTGCACTGCCGATGACAGGAGATTCCGAAGCGACGCCAGATCCAAATCTCGAAACCGCTTCGCGAGAGTTCGTGATTGCGGCACGGTGAGCCCATAAAAAACATCCCCTTCTCCGTATTCACCTTTCCCCGTCTTAAAATAACCGCGCAGGGCGCGGGCTCGCTTGGGATCGCTTTGCTGCCGAACCGCCCTGTGGAGTTTATCCAACTGAGTCATATCTACGCTGCGAGACTTAAAACATAGACGCGCTATCCCAGGGCGCGGCGCTTCTGACCGGGAGGAAATTTCATCTAACCATTATATTCCCGACAAGGACATTCCGCGACGCTGCAGCCGCCATTCCCGCGTTCCGGGTCGTCGAGGTCCTCCTCGGCAAGCGACTCGTGGGTTCCAGCGGCATGCCCGCAGGTTTTACATGTTTTGCCGTTCAAATGCGATTCGTGATCAGGGTCGTAAATAGGCATCTTTTCTCGCTTAACTAATTTTCTTTAGCGTGCGCTTGTACCCCCGGATAAGTTCCGTCCACGTTCATATTGCCCCCGCCGAAATTCAGAACATCGAGATGCAGATTAGGAACAAAATTTATTCTGTCTTCGATAAAATCCTCGACCGCGCTGATGACCTCATCGCGCCCTAGCAGACTTTGCGGCGCGGCCAAACGGCCTAGTCGCGCTTCGGAAATATTTAGCGTTACCTGATTGTCGCGTACCTCTACCGTGCCCCGAACGTAAAAGGGCGGGTTGCTGGGAAAATATTTCAAATATTTGTCGAGGGTGTTCTGGTCTTCCGCCGAAAAGCCCTGAACCGCGGCATACTGCGCGAGACGATCGGTGCGTAAGACACCCGAGACTTCCACCGTACCATCCTCATTGATCTTCACCTGGGTCTGGGAAACTGGATAATATTTCCATTTCTTCTGGTTGAGATTGGCCGTTATCTCCGCCGAGGAGAAAGAAATATCAATTGCCTTGACCCCTGAAAAACGCAAACTGTCCGCGCCCGTGGTGTCCGGCGGCAGTGTTTCAAATTTCACTCCTGTTTTTTTCACGAATGAGTCGAAATCCTCTGACGCGTAGACGACGCCCAAATCGCGGGGCTTATCCGCCCCGAAGAGGGCGGAGAGGCCAGGAACAAATCCCATATACCCCAAAACCAGCAGAACGACCACCGCCAGAAAAATAACGAATTTGAAAATCCCCTTGATAAATCCGAACATACTAGATGTTTGCGTCCTCTGACGCGGGTAATCTGAGCGTCTCCCGGAGCTGGGATGCCATCTTTTTTTCTTCCTTATCCCCGATCGCCTCCATGATCTGCAAGGCGCTTCTGGCGTCAACTCTCATCTGCGGTTCATCGCCCTCGTTGTGATAAACATGTAAATTGATTGCTTCCCAGACCCTGTCTGCAGGCAAGCCGACTGCCTCATCTCGAAAAAAATTATGAATGGCGCGGACTGGGTTGCTAGATTTAAATTCGGCTCCTAACTCGTGTCCGTTTTCTCTGCTCATTTTTCTTCTTTAAGGTTATTCGCAGCTATTCCCGGCTATACAAACCAACGAGCTCGGCCTGTCCCAATACATGTCCTTCCATCGCGCTCTCGAGCCCCTGCTTTTCCAAGGATTTGTTCAAGTTCAAAGTGGTGTCTAGGGCATAAAGTTTGAAATAGTAGTGGTGCGTGCCCGAAGGCGGGCAAGGTCCCCCATAACCGGACTTACCCGAGGACGTTGTCCCTTCCACCGCCCCTGCCGGAACAGAACCGACAGTGATATTAATAGTGCTAGGATCGATATTCCACATCGTCCAATGCACCCAGGTGCCTCGCGGAGCGTCCGGGTCATCCATGATGAGGGCCAGGCTTTTGGCATTTTCTGGAACACCGCTGAACGTCAGCGGCGGATTCACGTTCTCCCCGTCGCAAGTGTACTTTTTTGGAATACTCGAGTTTCGCTCAAATGCTGCGCTGGCGATAAGCATGTTGGAATTATTTAAGATGGGGGGCAAATCAGCAGAGGGTACGACCGGCTCCGGGCTCCTGCCGCGAAGATACAGCACGGCCAACGCCGCGGCCAAAACTCCCAATACTACAACTATGGCGACTCGTTTCATGCTATTTAACATGGTAACAAAAAACCGGCCTCGAAGCGAGACCGGCTGTCATGTACAAAAATCAGGCCTCTGCCAAACTCGGTGGGATAGTTTTGCCCCGCAGCTCGTGTCCGGAAGCCTCATATACAAATGCAGCCGCAAGCACCAACCCAACCGCGCTCAGACCGAGAGCTAGTAATTTTCCGTAAAATTTGATCGATTCTGCCATATTAGTTCCTCTAATAACTAATACGGATGAGCGGACGAAAAGTTACAAAAAACCCCGCCACAGGCGGGGTTAGTTCGCTAAAACCTGGGTTATTTGTCCCTGTTTATCTGCTTCCACAGCCAAATCGCGGCCAGCACGCCAACCACTCCCCAGATGATGATAAGCAAGAGGTAAAGCCCGCCCCACAGCCCCGAGCCCTGCATCATATAACCCATCCCGTCCCATGCCCCGCGGTCCGTCCCCATCATTCCGATTCCCGAAAACCCAAGGATTTTTTTCATACTCATGAATTTAATAAATATAGCGTCATTATACCCCATGTGCGGGTACTCGCAATCCCTTACCCTTCCTTCTTCAAAAGCGGTGCGAATTTCTGCCGGAGCTTCGCGACCTTCGGGTTGATGATTGCCTGGCAATACGGCTTATCGGGATTATTGCGGTAGTACTCCTGGTGATACTCTTCGGCTTCATAAAATTTCTCAAGCGGTTTGACCTCGGTCACGATAGGCGCATCAAAGACGTCCTCATGGGTAAGCTTCTCGATGAAGGCCTCGGCTTCGCGCCGCTGGGTATCAGAAGTATAAAGGATGATAGAGCGGTACTGCGTCCCGACGTCATTCCCCTGCCGGTTCATCGTGGTCGGGTCATGGGTCGCGAAAAACACATTCAAAAGGGTTTCAAAGGTAATCTCGCTCGGATCATACTCTACCCGCAGGACCTCGGCGTGCCCCGTCCGCCCCGAGGACACCTCTTCATAGGTCGGATTTGCCGTTTCCCCTCCCGCATAGCCGGACATCACTGACCGGACTCCGCGCAGCCGCTCAAACACGGCCTCGGTATACCAAAAGCATCCCCCGCCAAAAACCGCGATCTGCGTATTGCCTGAATTCATAAAATATCCTGTTTGCTAAACGGCTCAACCGAGGGTTGAGCCGTTTAATTCATCTAAACAAACTATGATTTAGTTACAGCTTAGCGCCACTTTGCACTGCGCCTGTTCGTCTCCGGTGAGGGAATCGCAAGCCGCGCACTGCATCGCCTTGAGATCGGCAGAGCCACTAGTGCTGCCGGACGCTTCGGTCCCCGTCCCACCCGCAGGAACCTGCGGCATCATGGAACTGAAGTCGCTAAATGTCACCCCGCTGGGGAGATCGAACATCGCGCTGTTCACCGACCCTGAGTCGCAACGATAATCTACCTTTTTTTCCGGATCGAGGGCCGCTTGCTGGCTGGAAGTGTCCACCTGAGCCTGGGCATCGAAGGCCATTTTGTAGCCCTGCATCATTCCGTCCATCCAGGTATAACTCGTTTGCCCGTCCACTATCATGTGCGCCTTGGTAGTTTGTCCGTTCGCGGTAGTGTCAAAGTCGCTGCGCATCTTGCCCGCTCCGACATAGACTGTGCCGGTGTAGCTCCCCGAGTCGGTCGCATCGCTGAAAGTGCAGGTCTG
>Ga0209541_10012395_pt1 | contig 13190 bp, 16 predicted proteins | sample RifCSPlowO2_01_FD_184027 | JGI IMG/M metagenome (GOLD analysis project Ga0209541, IMG submission 184027) | Groundwater microbial communities from Rifle, Colorado - Rifle CSP2_plank lowO2_0.1 (SPAdes) (version 2) | ecosystem: Environmental > Aquatic > Deep subsurface > Groundwater | place...
CCGGGTATCACCCGCAAGCTTGGGATCATCCCTGGACCAGCAGTTAGGATCACTAGGACAATTGAGCCCCAACCCAGTTTCGCCACGGATTAAGGGTAAATTTGGTACCCATTGTCGCGCAATCAAACTATGTTCGGCATGCCAAAGGGCAGTATCACCATTCAACCAATTTAAATAACATGTCTGGTTTGATCCACAAGAACTACGTACGATCGGATCCTTGGCATCAGCCACACTACCACCTATCCATGTAGTTGAGCGGTATGCATGCGTATCACCATAGTCTATCGGAGTAGCCGGGTTATTGAAATAATCCGTATTGAGCCCACCCCAAAATGAAGTCGTAATCATGTGTTTATTCGGATCATTTGCCTGGAAACTCTCAGCCATTTGATTGGTATTATCCAGATGGGCGGCCGAACCAGGATCCCCCTCGTTGGTCAGCTCCCAAGAGTGGATAGCAGGCGTGTATCCCCAGCGGGCGATAAGGTACCGCCAATAATATTCCTGTAGCCGTCTGGCCTTGGCTCCACGGTAAGACATGAAATTGTCGTCATTACAGAGATTTTGATCGGTAATAAATGTCCCGGCAGTTTGATTAATACAATGCACGATGATATCGCGAATATCCGAGGCGACCAGTTTGAGGAAAACCTGATTTTGTTTGGCTGTATCGAAAGTACGGTCCCATTTATAAGAAGCTAGCTGGTCAAAACCCTGGTGATAATTGAACTTTCCCTTGTAGACGACGCTGGGGCCAAGCCCGGGGGAAAGGTCAGAGAGAGTAGCCGGTTCACTTGTGCCCAAATCTTCACCAATATAAATCTCGTCAACATAGGCCGTACTGCCAGAAGTCACGTTTTGTAAACCCAGAACCAAGGCGCTGCCGTAACTAAAAGTAGTCCGGCCAAGATTGTTTGTCACCACTGGACCTTCATAAACCCGCCAGGAAGTATCGTTCCCCACAAATCCGGTAGGAGTAAAATTTAATTGTAATTGGGAATTAAATTGAGAAGGATCCAAAACCAACTTGGCTACCAAACCGTTCGGTTGGGTACCTGAGGCGGCGGTGACATTTGCTAACTTGGCCCGAATGCGGATCTTGTATTTTTTTGCTGATTCAATTGCGCCGGTATTGAATTGATTACCATCAGAAGTTTCAAAGATATAGCTATTGTTACCGCTGAGACGGATGGAAAAGTCACTATTAGCATAGCGCTCAGTAGTGTTTCTTAAATTATCAGCATTGCGCCATGCGTCCCAACCATGAATGCCACGAGACCAAACCAGATCACTGTCAAACCAAATACGGATAAAATTAACCCCGTAGGTATGAAACTTGGTCAAATCAGCCAATGCGGAAGACAGATATGGAAAACTCCATTCATGTCCTAGACCCACAAATGGTTTGCCGTCACTATATTCAAAATAACGTTTATCTGTCTGACTCACCTTAAGAAACCCATGACTTCCGGTAAGAGGTGGGGAAACGGAAAAATTTATCTCTCCTGCTGACGGGTAACGAGCGGCATTTTGGCACGTAGCACCATCCCTTGCTTCAAGATGATAACTCCAGTTTCCCTGCTCCTGGGGGGCAAAGCGGATAAGCCAGTAAGCGGCACCTGCAGGATAAATCCAGTCGCTTCCACTTAAGTTAACATAATTATAAGGTACGTACCAGAACGCTGGCTGACGCAAGACTTTACCACCAGGACTTCGGAAAACTCCGTCGGTACTTATACCAACCCCTGTTGAAAGCGCCCATGCTCCGCTTGTCGGTGTAGTTTGACTAGTGTCGCAAGGCCATTGCAAGTTTGTTGCTACTGAACTGCCGATACTAAATGCAATCTCAAGTTTCTCATATTGGGGAATGCTTGAGGCCGTTTGATTGACGTTCGATATAGTTAAATTACCACTTTGGGCGAAGGATTGGACTGGCCGAAAACCAGCAATACTTGCAAATATAATTAAAGTTGTCAGACAAAGAAAAAACTTAGATTTTCTCACTAATCCAGTTTAATACGAGAAAAATGGTGATACAAGTTTTACCTTTCAAATCTTTAGGGTAATAATCGGTGATATTATTACCACTGTCATCCTGGATTATTACACCCGTCCCCTATCCTTCGTTCAAGTGATACAAAAGCATCCAGTTGTCCGTCGATAAAAATACTCATTTTGCCGTCGGAGAGCTTGAATAAACTACATCTAACTTGGAAAAAACAAACAAAAAAAGACGAAAAAAAATAATAAAATAACAACTTTTTTAACCATCAAATCAGTCTAGCACGTATGATATAATTTGAGGTACTCGCCTGGGTAGCTCAGTGGTAGAGCACTTTCTTGGTAAGAAAGGGGTCGTGGGTTCAATCCCCACCTCAGGCTCAAAGAAGTTTTTTGAGTTTTCTCTCCGCTACCTCATAGGAAAAATATTTTCTGCCTAGTTCGAAATTTCTCTCAACTAACCTTTTATAATCCATTGGACTATCGATGAGTCGATTAATCGATTTAATAGCGTTTTTACTAATTTTACTGGAAATCTCGATTACTTCAAAACCTAGGGATTTAATATCTGATTTATAAACTTGGTAAGGCGTTAAAATCAAAGATTTTTTAAAATACATTGTCTCGACAAATTGGTTTCCAAAACCTTCTTTTTCCGTAGGATATATAACAAAATCAGAGTTGACATAACAATCCCAAAGTGTATAAATCTTTTTTCCACCGACTATTTTTCTTTTTGAGTTTATTCTATGTCCTAAAAAAAGACATTTTATTTTAGATTGACCCGCATAAACTCTTACCGTTCGTTCATACCCCTCTCCCTCATCTCCGCCTTTTCCGGCTACAACCAATACAATTTTTGGGTTATTAAGTTTTTTAATCAAATCAATAGAAATTTCTACTCTCTTTCTGGGAACAATACGTGTTGCCTGCAAAAAGACAATGTCATCTTTATTAATAGCAAATTCGCTTCTTAATCCAGCTGAATATGAATCCAGTTTATTAAAACTTGAATTGAAATCAAAGGAGTCTGAAATTATTTCGGCACTGATTCCAGCTCTTTTTTCTAACTGCCTTTGGGCAATCGAATTAATGACAACGTGCTTTAGATTAGACAGTTTCGGAGGAAACCACTTTTTGAAATAAGGAAACATTGAAGAACGAAGAAATCTTTTTCTTTCCCACCAGAAATCGTGATGCCGCGCTATTGTTGGTAACTTATAATCTTCAATAACTCTGGTTATAGCAACACTAGCCGGAAAGTGCATTGGTAGAGAAAGCATGTTAGCGATTATAAGCAAATCCGGCCTGCCTCCATTCGAAAAATACTCTCTCAATTTTCCCTCAATAGTACCTGCGTAATCATAGATTTCCCGCTCAATGTGTTTGTACTTGGCCTTGTTATAAACTATGTCGTTATAAATATGAGTAACTTTTGGCCATTTGAAAGAAAGTTCGGGCATCAAATACCCCCCTCTATCTAATTCCCCTGCTATAAAGGTTACTTTGTGGCCCAACCTCTTTAAAATTTTTTTCCAGTGAACTGCCTCTAAACTCACTCCGTCATTTCCCGAAATTCTGAAAGAAACAATCGCCACTTTCATAATTTCCAATAGTACTAATTTACAAAGTCTTACTCAAGTACTAAAATAGCCTATAATCAATACTAAAAAAAGATAATTTTATGTGGAGACGTTTAACTAAAAATCTTAACGAAGTTTACTCAAAAAAAGACACCTTACGAACAGTAAAAACCCTAAAATCGCTGAGTAAATCTTTCAAGTCTAAAAAAAATAAATCACGTAAAATCCATGCATCATCTGCTTTAATAATCTACGCAAACAGTATAGAACAAAATAATATAAATCCTTTGACAGTTTTTTATGAGTTCCTAAAGAAATTTGAATTAAATAAGGTTTTCGAACTTGTCCACATTTTGCCCTTTTACCCCTGGGATACTGATAGGGGTTTTTCTGTAAAGGACTTTTATAAAGTTAATCCTCCCTATGGAGTCTGGAAAGATATAAAAGTCCTTTCTGGTGCCATTCCCCTGATGTTTGACTATGTTACCAACCACGCTTCAATCGATAACCCTTTAGTCCAACAATCTTTAGTCGGAAAGAAAGACCACTACAAAAACTTTATTATCACTTATTCGGATGAAAATAAACCAACTGATCAAATATTATCTAAATTAACTCGTCCAAGACCGACTCCCGTTTTAACGCCTTATTATGTGACAAAAAATAAAAACGGTTCAATGAAAGCTTATCTCGGAGAACCTCATGACGGATGGGTTTGGACTACATTCGCGAGGCCTAAAAACCCCGATGGAAGTGAAGCAACCAAACAAGTTGACCTTAACTTTGCAAATCCAAAGGTATTAGTCGAATCTTTGAAAATTCTCCTTTTTTATATAGATCACGGTGCTTCATGGATCCGATTGGATGCAATCGGTTATATCTGGAAAAAACTTGGTTCTTCTTCGCTCCATGAACCCCAAGCTCACACTATTCTGGCAATAATAAGCGAGTTCCTTGGCTTAGTATCTCCGAATACTGTGACTGTATCAGAGATAAACGAACCCCAAGAAAAAGCAATTGAATATTTAGGAAAAACTCAAAAAGAAGCCGATTATTTCTATCAGTTCGCCCACTACCCATTGAGCATTTATGGAATTCTTACAGGAGACATAGAACCATATAAAAAATGGGTAAAAACTCTGCCTGATACTCAGGGTAGACAGTTTATAACAGTTTTGGGAAGCCACGACGGCATGGGTCTTAAACCTGTGAGAAGTTTTTTAACACAAAAAAAACTTGACCACATGGCAAAAATTTTAACTGAAAAACATGGAGCGCTTACAAATTACGCATCTCTGCCGGGTGGAAACAAAATAATCTATGAAATATGCGCAACTCCCTGGAACCTAATTAATCCACCCTTGATGGATGCAAAAAACAAAACAGCCCTAAACCGCTATATTACAGTACTTGCTTCAGGCCTTTTACAAAAAGGAGCCTCCGCAGTCTATATAAATGGACTACTCGGATCGTTTAACTACCTTCCTAAAAAAGAAAAGCTTGACGAAAACAGAACAATAAATCGTGAAGTTTTTAATAAGGAAAAACTTTTCAGAGAACTGGAAAATAAAAATTCCCATACCCATATTGTTTTTAGTAAAGTGTGTAAGCTATTGAAAATAAGAAAGAGCTTGGACCTTTTTTCTCCTTTTCTTCCCAATCCTTTGGTCATAGAAAATAATCAAAAGTCGGTGCTAACCCTTTTAATCAAAAATAAAAGCGGTAAAGATAATCTTCTATCTATTTCTAATTTTTCAAGTAAGGAAAAATGGGTTAAAGTAGATGTTAGAATAATTAAGGTTAACTGTAATAAATTCTACGATTTAATCACTGACCGGACTTTTAAATTAATTAACAAAGAAAGCACCCGGATTCGAATGGATCCTTATCAAACTGTTTGGCTTGTTGGCAAAAGCAATTAGAACTGCTAAAATCTGCGTATGGCAAAAAAGGGTGCAAGAGAAATAGTCGGAATGGTTTGTTCAGTTTGTAAAAACCAAAATTACGTTACCATGCGTAACAAAGTTAATATGGACACTAAAGCCGGAGGTAAAAAAGGCGGAAAGCTGGAGCTCAAAAAATACTGCAAACATTGTAAGAAGTACCAACTTCATAAAGAAACAACGAAGTTAAAATAAAAACCATATGGGTTTAAAACAAGAAGATGGTGATTGGATGAGAAAAAATCCTCTTCCAGATGAATGGGAAGAGATGCTGCGACACTTTACTGGAGGTGAGCGAGAAGCTACAGAAGAATTACGCGGAAATTTTAGAAGATCTTTACTAAATCTAATTCAATCCGAGAGATTCCCCAGACCACCAAGATATAAAAGAATTCTACCCTCTATCTAGCTCTTCGAAAAAAAGCAACTAAAACAGCTATCGAAACACAAATGATCGGTATATTATTTAAGTTAATGGGGTTTCTTGCTGATCATAAGGCTTTAATTATTTTTACCACTTCCCCTACCGGCCTGGGGCACATCAGGGTCATGGATGCTTTGAAGGACGGGCTTCCCACAGATACAAAATCTGTGGAAATCGGTATAGAAAATATTTCGGCCGCAAAAATTCATTCTCTCGGCAGCAGGGTGCCATTTTTTACTAAAGTCACCGAGTTTTATCAAACAAACCCGATTGCCGAAACAATATTTACAAAGTTCTATATAAATTATTTAAAAAAGGGCAAAAAAGAAGTTCTCACCAAATTTTCCGAACTATCAGACAAATTTCCTAACCAAAAAAGTTGGGTAGTTGTTTCAACCCACTACGCCCTTGCCTACCCAATTACCTTTTCGCGGAATGTGATAGAGAAAAAATTCGGCGTTAAACTAACTATCTGCGTTGTTATGACAGACGATTCTCCTCAAAAAATCTGGGCCATACCAGATACCGACCTAATTTTTTGTCCCAGCGAAGCTACAAAAAACATAATCGGCAAATTTCTAAAAAACCAGACTCTTCCTAAACTTTCCGTCGTTTCTTTTCCAGTTTCTCCAAAATTAACCAGAAAATTAGATAAATTTGAAATCCAAAAAATTGAAGACCAGATGGATCCGGAAAAACAAAAGTCACTCCATATCGAAATACCAATAAGCGGAGCCGCCGTGCAATTGGATTTTTTCCAAAAATTAATAAAATCTTTATCGCAGGATAAATTTGAGTTTACAGTCGTCGGACAAAAAACAATTTACAGCCAAACATTTTTTGATGAAATTAGAAAATTTCCAAAGGTCCAAATAAGTATCGGTTCAGATACCCGGCAAACCGTAGATCTTTACGAATCTTTATTTTACCAAGCTAGTAAACCGGCTGTTGAAATTACCAAACCTTCAGAGCAAGTATTTAAAGCTATTTTAAAACCAACCGAGTTGGGGGGAGTAGTTTTATTATTAACTCCGCCAATAGGACGGCAAGAAAAAGATAATCTTCAATTTTTAGTTAGGCATGATTTGCTTCCTAATAATGAACTGCAAAAGGATCTTGAGGACCATTTATTAATATCAGAAAATCTCCCGGCAGAAGATCAGGCACAATGGCTCTATCGGGCTTCACATTGGAGAGCAATCAGGCTTCCCTTTGAGCCCAAAAAGGCAGCCACTTTCATAAAGAATCTTAAATCAAGCGGAATTTTATTATCGATGCTTTCTTATGTCCCCGAGGGCCGTCCTGAACTTACATCCAATGGTGTTTCCCAAATTTGGGAGGAAATTGATAAGTATCTTTCAGCGGCTGGTAGTTAACTCTTCATTTGCTTTCTCGTCTAGGTATACTTTCATCAAAGATTGATAGGGTACATCTTTTTTATTCGCAATTCTCTTAATTTTGTAAAGAAGCATCAAAGGCATGCGTAAAGTAATTGTTTTTGATGTCGGTTTAAGGTTAGGGAATTCAATGTTTAAAGGCTTTCCGGTATCAAAATATTCAGTTGTATCATGAATTGTCCAGAAATCTCTTTCCTCATCTTCATTTTTAAATCTTGGTATTTTTTTAAGTGCTTTCATAATACACTTTCCTTTCTTTTCTATTTTGATCCCTAACCGAAATCACTCTTATTTTCTTACTTCTTAAAGTAAATATAACTGCTAAATTTCTGTTATTATTTGTAATCCCGTATCCAACATACCTATCTTCAGCTTGAGAATGTTTCTCATCGTAGAAAAAAACAGGTTCATCATAAAAAACTTTTTCACATTCGTCAGGCTCAATATTATGCTTCTCTCTATTTTTCTCTATATTTCCACTGTCCCATTCAAAAATTAAAATCTCGTTTAAAACAAGCTTCTTTGCCATTCAACTGTACATTATGATAATATACATGTCTTTATTTGTCAATGTGAAATTCACCCTGTATAATTAGAGTTTATGAACTGGTTTCAAAACTAGTTCATATAACCTAGCGAAGCTCTCAAAACGAGCTTACCAGGCGAGTTTTGAAACAGGTTCTATATCAAAGGGGTGTAGTTAAATGGCAGAATAGGGCTCTCCAAAAGCCTTGATGGGGGTTCGATTCCCTCCACCCCTGCTTAGTTAAAATTCCAGATTTGTCTACCCTCGAGGAGTTGATAAAACCGCTGGATGTAATTTAGATTCAACTACATCATTTACAGATGTCACACTTTATTAAAAACTATTAACAGCATGACATATGCCAAAGAAATCACATTGATAATCCATTTTTAGAATTTGGTTTCTTTATATTCACGCAGAGGAACGACTTTTATACCGGGTATTCGCGTTTGATGCTTGGGATTATCCGTTATCAGAGTTGCCCTTTCCTGTTTAGTCAGAGCCACAAAAGCCGCATCATAGTAAGTTATCCCGCTTTTAACCCCAATTCCAAAAGCCTGCTTAGACAACTCAAAAGATTCTGTAACAAAGTGAATTGGTATCGAATAAAAAACACTCAGGGTCTCACGACCTTGATCTTCATATAGTTGTTTGGCCCTTAATAGTACATTCCCAACTTCATATTTAGCCAACTCAGGAGCTAGTAAGGCAACTTTCCCATCCAAGGCCTGCTGAAGTAGAAAGTCCGCTTGCTTAAGAAATTTCTCATCTTCCCTATATAACCATTTAAGTATCACTGAACTATCCACTACTATTTTCTTAAACATAGTTACTAGTGATTTTCTCGATCCATCATGATAAATTCTGAAAGACTTATGAGCTTGCCTTTACCTTTAAATGAACGTACTAGTCTTATTCGTCTCCATAAATCATCAGCGTCTACTCTCTTTTGAGTTGTCCTGGGTCTAATGACTATCTCATCCGCTTTTACCTGAGCTACAGTGACAACAGAGCCGGGAGACACCCAATCAGTCCTGCTTCTTATCAAATCGGGAATGGTCAATTGACCTCTATCTCGAACAATAGATGTTGTTTGTAATTGCATATTTCTGAAATTCAGATTATCAGAAAGTTATTCTTTTGTCAAGATCTAACTATTGTTACTGTAAAAAAACTGCGCTTTCAAGTTTCATTTGGCTGATTCACCACCCAATTTCTTAGCCTGCTTCCTGAAAAATTTTTTTAATGTTTGTAATTCCAGCTTTTTGTACATTTTAGGCAGGTTTTCAAAGTTCTCCACTTTTATATAATCTGCAGCCATCAAAAATGGCTCTATCTCAATATTAAATTTCGCAATTACCCCGTCTCTTAATTCCCAAAAATTAAATTTCTCAAGGATATAATACAAGTCCACGAAGTCTTTGACTTCAGTCCTTTGATTTACAGTTAGAAATTTGTTTACCGCAATATCAAAAAAACTATCTACTCTGACCCCGTCAATAATTTCCAGTTCTTTCAAGTTATCAAATGGGTATTTTGCAAAATCCACTTTTAACTTGTCTCCGTCTTTAAACTTCAGAAGATATATATAAGTTGGGTCAACAAAACTGGATTGGATAGTAAATTCATATTTTTTAGACCAGGAGTTAATAACCTCTAAAACTACTTGCGAATCAAAATTTTCTTTAGTAAAAAAATCCAAATCATTGCTCTCTTTGTGTCTAAGGTAATATTCGCTTAGGGCTGTGCCTCCTGTAAAATAAAAAAGAGAATTCAGTCTACTACTTATCTTAAATTCATTTAAAATTATTTTCTGTTTTTCGTTCAGGATCGTGCCTTTCCCCATATAAGTAGCTCCATCAGGCGTTTATTGTTCGGAAACAAATTCATTTTACCCCAATATTTTTTCACTTGAGTAAGAGATATTTTTTCATTCTTTTCAGGGCACACAAAAAGACCGAACTGAGTCCTTTTACTGATTTGCGTATTTGTGAAGAATTGAGGAGACTAAGGTCTGATAAGGTATACCCTCTTCCATAGCCTTTCTCTTTAATTTATACAAAATCTTTTGGGTAACTCTAATATTAATATTTCTTGTCTTGTCTAAAGTATTTTTTGCAACTAATTTAAGCTCTGTTTTAACCTTATTAAGATCTTTAACAGGTACAAACTTTCCATCCCCATAATCTTTAAGGATTTGCTTTTCTTCTTTCGTTAGTTCGTAATATTTCATTTTTTTACTAGATATTTTTTTGTGGCTTTTCGGCTAGGAATTATTGATTTGAAAAATATTTTCTCTTCATCCTCAACAAATGGCACCAAATATGCATATTTATCGATTTCTAAAATATATATTTTTTGATTGGGATATTTCTTTTTATTAGAGTGATCCTCTTTCCCCAAAACCCGACCTTCCAATATAGCATTGACCACTTCTTCAAAAGAAATTCCCCGTTCAGATTTTAAAAGTTCATTTTTTTCTTTATTCCAATCGAAATATTTCACCAAACATATAGTATGACAAATAATATTATTTGTCAATGGAGAGTCAGGCAAGGCTTATATCACCCGACGGGTGTGAATTTTTATTTTGTATTTAAATTAAAGTTTTTTGGGTATAAAATGATTTAATGAGAATCAATGATAGGAGAAAACTTCTCACCCAACAGGATTACTCCAGGATAAGCAAAATATATGCCGATGACTTCGGTAGAGACCGTTACCATTTTGATTTTATCGACCAGACAATCAAACTCTTCCGAGATAGAAAACTTTATCAGCTTCCAGTAGTTGACTTAGGTTCTGGGCCAGGAGTAGTCACAGACTTTTTGTTCGAAAACGGTGTCCGAAACATTGTCGCAATTGATATAGTGCCGGAATTTTGCAAGATGATTAAAGCTAAACATGGCGATGGTGTCAAGGTAATTTGCAATGATATGGTTGAAGTTCTAAACAAGGAAGATAATTCGAGCATTGCCGCGTATATTGCTAACTTCTCGATTAATCATGTCCCTGAAGAAGAAATAGATCAACTATTATCAAACATAAAGCGATCTCTGGTTCCAGGAGGACTATTTTTAATGTCATGCCATAAAGGCACTTTCAAAGGAATGGAACAAGAATCTTACCAGACACAAAAAGATCCGCGGCTTAATGTAAAAAAAGAACTACTCACTTACATGAACTATTTTACAGAAGATGAGCTGACAAACAGAGTTGAAAAAACCGGTATGAAAATAGTCAGACTTGAAACATTTGAACCCAAAATTGTTCCGGGAGAGTTTCCTGTTCCTAAAATTTGGTTGCTGGCGCAAAAAATGCTATGACATTCTCCCCGCGCTGATAGCGCGGAGTTTCATTTCCAAAAGAGAATGACATATCAGCGTTCGACCTGCCTGCCGGCAAGGCAGGTTCATCTCCGGGCTGAAAGCCCGGAGTTTTCTTGAATGCTGCTATAATGTGTCTATCTATACCACACCTGGTGTGATATCATGATCAAATATTTTAAGACCAGATCGATTCATTTCCTTTCTTTCCTTCAAGCTCTTTGTTTGGCTATCTATATCAGCTTAGTGGGATTTATAATCTCACAGGGAAACAATTGGTTTGGCCCGATTCATTCGATCTGGGGGCCTATTTTATTTTTAACCCTTTTTTCCGTTTCCGCCCTTATCTGCGGACTTATTACTTTTGCCTATCCTTTTTACCTAGTCTGGGAGAAAAAACAAACTTCTGAAGCTATCAAGCTCATTGTTTATACACTTTTGTGGCTCACTGTATTCTTATTAATAGTTTTGATAATCCTTCTGTCAGTGCACTAACTCTCTTAATCTACAAACATCTAGACGATAAAAAAAGTACTATAAAAGCACTTGACAGGTACCAAATTCAGTACTATTATTGAAATTATGTCCGACACTCAAGCTACACAAATCAAAGTTACCTTGCCAAATGAACTTTATTTACATCTTAGAAGTAAAGCTGAAAAGTTTGGTCTGAACTTGGCATCCTACATAAGACACCTTGTTATTAACGACGTTAAAGATATCGACATTCCGGTTTTTAAGATGAGCGAAAAAAGAGAAGAAATAGCTCTTAAAGCCCTGAAAGATTACAAAAGCGGTAAAACTAAACTATTTGAGATATAGATGGAAATTAGAACTACTGCCCACTTTGATAAAAACCTCGCAAAAAAGATTAGGAAAGATCCTCAACTAAAAAATCCAATTAAAAAACAACTAAATTTGTTAAAAGAGAACTTGCGTCACCCTTCTTTAAAACTTCATAAGCTACAAGGTAAAAGAGCTGAAGAATACTCTTTCTGGATAGAAGGAAATTTAAGAATTACTTTTATAATTATCGATAATGTAATCCTATTTACAGATATAATTACCCACGACGAATACTGATCCTTGGCAACTTATCTTCTCTTCCAATATTTTTTCATGAAAGTAGAAATAAACTTGTGGTAGAATTGGGAAAATGGATGTAAGCCCCCTATCAATAGAATTAATCCGCCAGGAACCAAAAAGCGATGACTGCCTACGTTGTTGTGCCTTAATGGTTTTTAAGTATTTCGGGGATAAAATAACTAAAGACCAGCTCTGGCGTAAGCTTCATGTTTATAAAAAACACTCCGGCCTCCAGGGTATTTACCTATCAGATCTCGGCAAATTGTCTCTCAAAAATGGGTATAAAGTTACTTACTTTCTATACGACTGGCACAGCTGGGACAAAGAGACAGTCAGCAAATCTGCAAAAAATAATAAATCACTATTTAAAACATTAGGTAAATTAAAATCTCAAAAAGTTAGCTGGGTTCAAAAAAGGTTAATTCAGAAAGAATTTAATTTTGCTAAATCTGGAGGGGATTTCAAATTTGTTATTCCGTCATCTAATATTATCGACAAATTTCTTTTAAATAAAATACCGGTTATTGTCCAAGTCTGGGCTCAAGACTTATACCAAGACCCTAAAGAAGATTACCGCCAAGCCATCATTGTGACCGGAAAAAAAGATGATAAATACTTAGTTAAAGATCCGTATTTGGCTTTAGAAGCAATTTCAGAGAACGAATTAATTCACGCCAGTATCAAAAACGGCGGCCGGGTAATGGTAATTGAACCATCCGAGAAAAACGTAAAACTTAAACAAGAGAGGTTAAATTTTTAGCTGTGAGTATCAACGAGTTTCATTTGGCTGATTCACCACCCAATTTCTTAGCCTGCTTCCTGAAAAATTTTTTTAATGTTTGTAATTCCAGCTTTTTGTACATTTTAGGCAGGTTTTCAAAGTTCTCCACTTTTATATAAT
>Ga0209541_10012396_pt1 | contig 13190 bp, 15 predicted proteins | sample RifCSPlowO2_01_FD_184027 | JGI IMG/M metagenome (GOLD analysis project Ga0209541, IMG submission 184027) | Groundwater microbial communities from Rifle, Colorado - Rifle CSP2_plank lowO2_0.1 (SPAdes) (version 2) | ecosystem: Environmental > Aquatic > Deep subsurface > Groundwater | place...
TTCCTCGGGTATATCCTTTTGCAAAACAGCGGGTTTCCGATCAGGGTCTTTGCCGCGGCCGAATATCTTCCTGAACATACCCACACCACCCTCCTTCGTTGTAAGAGTTTATGTTGTTAACGACCATCCTGAATACATCCAGTATAACGCTAGGCGTTAGAAAGGTCAAGAGAAAACCTCGCCCCGCAAAACCCGGAATGCTGTTTAAATAACATCCTTAAGATTCGGGCATATAGACAACCCGCCATCTGCGTCCTTCTTCTCTTATGAGTTCCAGGCCGCAAACCGGTCTTCCTTCGTCTTTGCCGTCAGGATATTCCAAAATTACAATCCGATCCGCATCCTTCTCGTAAGCGATGGGAACTGCTTCACATAAACTTGAACAAGTGTGTATCTCTCTTCCGCCTAACTGGGTGTATACCACCACCTTAAGGGACACCACATCCATAATTTGTATCCCCTTCAGGTCAAAGGCGTTATTGTGCGCCACTACTCGCGATAGTATCATGGGAACATGGGAAAATACAATGCCAAGCCGAAGCTGTTGGTAATACTGGGTCCCACTGCGTCTGGCAAGTCAGAGCTAGCGGTCGAGCTGGCCCGAAAGCTCAACGGAGAAATTGTATCCGCAGATTCACGGCAGGTATACCGGGGCATGGATGTCGGAACAGGGAAAGTACCTAAGGATAAAATGCGGGATATGAAGTCCGGCCCTTCGATAAACTCGGGATCGTCCCGAGCAAAGTCGAGGGACGAAATTCGAAACAAGTTTCAAAATTCAAAAATCTCCGCCGAAGGCGAATCCGCCTCTGGCGGAAAAAATAGAAAGTTATACCTATACAGAGGAGTTCGGCATCACTTGATCGATGTCGCAGATCCGAAAAAAACATTTACGGTTGTTGATTATGTACGGCTCGCGCAGAAGGCGATAGATGAGATTGCGCGACGCGGGAGACTACCAATCATCTGCGGTGGAACCGGCCTATACATTGATGCGTTGCTGTATGGCATAACATTTCCGGCGGCCAAGGCCAACAAAAAATTGCGGCAGCTGCTTGAAAAACAATCTGCCGAAAGATTGTTTAAAGAACTTAAAACTAAAGATCCCCGACGCGCAGATACAATCGATCCCTACAACAAACGCCGCCTCATCCGCGCTCTTGAAATCATCGCCGCTACCAACGCCCCCACCCCTTCGTCCCTCACTACTATACACTGTAGTATGATAGTGGGGGATGGAGAGAACCCGCAAAGACGCACGAACCGTCCGTATCTAAAAATCGGGGTCAAAAAAAGTCGAGACGAGCTTCGCGCGCTCATCACCCAGCGGTTAAAAAAACGGCTTGAGGGGGGACTCGTCGACGAAGTTCGCCGCCTCCATGAACAAAGAAGACTTTCGTGGAAAAAACTTGAGTCGTTCGGGTTTGAATATCGCTACGTCAGCTGGTATTTACAAAACAAGCTTCCTGCGCATTGCTATCCGTCAGAGACTGCGAGTGATGCCGACGCACTCGTCAGCTGTCTCGATCAAAAAAACTGGCAGTATGCCAAACGGCAAATGACATGGTTTAAACGGGACAAGGAAATTCATTGGACCGAAAATTATAAAGAGGCAGAGCGGTTGACGCGGCGCTTCATCACGTCGCCGCCAGAGCTAATATTTTAGATCTCCGGAAGGCGTTTTTGTTCTCGAGCGTACTGCATATTGTTGGCTTGTGGGAAGAAAAATTGACTCGTAAACTCAAAATCCCGCCCCGCGCGGGATCTTTTAATCTCCGAATTTTCGAATGCTTTAACGATCGCTTTGCTCGCGATCAAGGCCAGCAGTTTTTCTATTTCGCGCCACTTCTTCGTCGGTCAACGCAGGTCTAAGCGGCGACATATCCGGCCCACCGGCGGTTTCTTGCGCCTTTCTTCTGCGGGCTTCTGCCTCTGCAAGCTGATGCTCCTCCTGCATTTCTTCCTCGGTTAATTGTCGTTCTTCCGGGGGTTGCGATGACATAGTTTTAAATTCCATAATATGTTAATTATACCTTATTGTAACAATCTTGTCAATGCCACTCTAATCTTCTCTGGGCTTCCTCGACCTTTTAACTCCCCCATTGATTTTCCGATAAGAAACTGAAGCGCGTTCGCCTTACCCTTTTTATAGTCGGAAACCGCAGCGGGGTTTGCCTCCACAACCTTTTTTGCCGCCTCCTCAATCTGCGTCTCGTCCGAAATCTGCGCCAATCCCGTATCTTTAATAATTTCGTGGGGGTCTCCTCCGGTCTGATGCATCTCGCGCAACACATCTTTGGCAATGCGGCTTGAAATTTCTCCTTTGATGATCATCGCGACAAGATCTGCCAAGTGGGAAGGAAGTATCTTGAGACTACCGAATTCTTCTCCTGCTTCTTTCATTATACCACGCAGGTCGGACGTAAAATAATTGTACAGGGAAGCAAGGGCCTGCCGGTATTTTTCTTCCGGCGCCGGCCCGAGAACCGTGATCTCATCAATATCTGTTTTCAATTCTGACGCCGACGCTTCAAAAAAATCAGCTGTCTCGCGCTCGCGGGTGAGCAGATGCGCCTGCGCCCAGCTAAGGCCGAGCTCCTTCTTGAAGCGTTCCAATTTCTGATTCGGCAATTCCGGAATCTCCGACCGTATGCGTTCCAAGTCCAACCTTGCCGTTTCAATCACCGGCAAATCCGGCTCGGGAAAATAACGATAATCATGGGCTTCTTCTTTGCTCCGTTGCGATTCGCTGACGCCTTTATCCTCCCGCCATCCGCGGGTTTCCTGCGCGAGTTTTTTACCGGCTGTTAACGCCTTTATCTGGCGGTCAATCTCATGCCGTGATGCGGCCTCAACCGCGCGGAAGGAATTTATGTTTTTCAATTCCACTTTCCAATCAGGGAGTTTTTCTTCGTTCGGAAGTCTTACCGAGATATTCGGTTCAATGCGCATCTCTCCTTTTTCCATGTCTGCGCCGGAAACTTTAAGGTAGCGTAAAATCGTTCGCAGCTCTTCGGCAAACAACCGCGCCTCTTGCGCGCTTGCGATATCCGGCTCTGTCACTAATTCCATAAGGGGGATGCCCGAGCGGTTAAAATCAATCAACGAAGCATCTTTTTCGCTGTCGTGGATCGAACGCGCTGTATCTTCTTCAAGATGAATCCTGCGAATCCTTATGTTTTTATTGATTCCCGCTTCCTCATCTTGAATCACTAGCGCGCCGCCCTCCACAAGAGGCTGGTCGTACTGCGATATCTGATATCCTTTGGGGAGGTCGGGATAAAAATAATTCTTGCGGTCGAATTTTGTGATTTTCGGAATCTTTCCGCCCAGCGCCACTCCGGTTTTTATCACCGCTTCAACCGCTTTTTGGTTGATGGTTGGGAGCACCCCAGGATGGCCGGTGCATACCGGACAGATATTCACATTCGGGTGACGCTCTTCGATGTCATTAAGACAATCGCAAAACATCTTCGTTTTCGTTTTTAATTCGGCGTGAATTTCGAGGCCGATAACTGCCTTATATTCCATAAATAAATCCAAAGCGTGAAATTCGAAATTCGAAACAATATAGAAATTCAAATAACCAAAATATATGATGTTTGGAGTATTTGAAATTCGAATTTAGAATTTGTTTCGAGTTTCGATATTCGAACTTCGGATTTTAGAAATGGCGAAGTGCTGTGGCGTAATGAATTATGCCAACCGTTTAAGCAACTCCCCTGGTGTTGCGACCACTTCATGCACCAGCTTCCGGCACGACGGCTCTTCATAGAGGTCGTGCGGATAGTGGCCCATCAGGAATCGGTCCTCATGCGCGTAGCACAGCTTGCCGGAAATTGCGGCTGCAAATAACTCTCCGCTCGTGTTAACGCCCAGATACCCATCTTTGTTGAAAATATAACAAACGTCGGCAACGCGGACTTTGCGAAATAAATGGTCGTATACTTTGCCCGCAATATCCTCCCGATATGCGCGATCTTTAAGCCGTTCTCGTTCATGAAGGCTTCCAAGGCGCTCTTCTGCTTCGCCGAAGTTCGGATGCAAAACCGTGAGGTGTATATTCTTTTCCTCGGCCAGTCGGCGCAATTCTGCGGTGAACGCCTCTAGATCTTTTTTAAAACGCTGGCTTGAACAAAAAACTATGGATTTCATATATTTGTAATCCGAATCCAATGGTTACAATCACAATATCAAAAAAGGGCTCCTTCATCAATGCGGTAAAGCCCAAAATACAAACCCCCTACGAGATTTGGGGGGTAAATATGTAAAGAGAGTCCTTTATTTGCGCTCTGTAATGCGGATTTGAAACCATCCGGGCCCGCTTTTAGGGCTTCGATTATGCCGCCCTACCGCTTCTTGAGCATTTTTGATTCCCAGGAGAACATGCCGTTCAAATTCTTTGGAAAGATCGACTGCGCCGACCGGTACTTGAATTGATGCCATAAAATCATTATGAAAACATCTTTGGTCAGATGGTTCTCCATTTGATTTCGCAAATACCCGATTATGCTCAATAGAGATGTCAAGCCGGACTTTTCTATTATGCGGAAATAACAATGCGATTACGGATCCTCTTCCGATGCCGTCGGGAAACGAAATAGGAACCGAGGAATGATATCCGCCAAAATCAGATGCTTTGGTTCGCGCCAAAACTCCAGAGTCGGCGCCAATTCGAGAAAGGAGATTCTCGACTTGCGGAAGAATGGCCCCGATGGTCTTATCAATGTCTTCCTTCTCCGCTTTGGGCGGCGGGCCTCGAGGGGGCCTCGTCTCGGTCATCATCATTATCCTCCTCCATGGCTCCAGCTTGATAGAAAAGCACCAATGCTTATTATATCAGCTTAAAAACTATTCGTAAAGAGAGACACGAAAGTTAAACCCCCTTGATGAAAAGGGGGACGCTCCACGATCTAGACAATATCAAGGCGTCTTAAGATAACGTACCACGGCGGTTCTAGTCCGGGATTTTGTTTCCATGCTTCGGATTCATTCGTCGCCCTCACCAACTCTGTTAAATTATCAATAGAGGCCTTCTCCGTCCGCATAAATTGTTCAAGGCGATTAGCCAGTTGCGTAAGCATAAAGGGGGAGGCCCATAGAAAGCTTTTAACTTCTTCGTCAGACGGCCTTAGCTCTCCGTGCCATTGTTTCGCTTCAAACACGGTCCACGCATGATACGACCCATTTTCCCGCTTACACGGATTCTCAAGCACAAGCTTGAGCTTTTTATCGAGCGCATCGATGACGAAACCTATCTCTTCTGTCGATTCTTTGCGCGCTGTCGTTTCGGGGTCGTCTCCGTCGTTATGCCCGGCCGGGGGCGCAAATCCAGGATTATATTTCTTCCGTTCGATCAAAAGCAATTTCCCTCCTTTCCAGAATAAAATCCCAGTAGATTTGTTATCACAGATTTTAGCCATTGAAACAATGCCTCCTTGGAGCACGTTCAAGCACTAAGCATAATTTAGCATGCTTATGCGGGGAGTGCAAAAAAATTATCCGTCCAAACACGGATATTCTTGAAGCTTTCGAACAATTCCGGAAACCACCATTGATCACTGTAATCGTTTAAATAGTTCCTCCGGAGTAGTAACGATTTCGGTAAACAGGATATCTCGGCACACCTCGCCGCCAAACTCAATTGGCCGTTCGGGTTCCAGCGCGTAAATTACCATATTCTTGCCATGGGCAAAGCCGATTTCCAGCGTGGTGTTAACGCCCACGTAACCCTTTTTGTTGTACACATAACAGATGTCTGCCTTGCGTATTCTATCAAAGTGTTCATGTACCAGCGCCGGAATTTTATCTCGGTACGATTTGGATTTCAGTCGTTCTTTTTCTTCTTTTTCAATCATTTTCCTTGAGTGGCGGTTAAAGTTCGGCTCAAATACAATCGGCACCCCAAGCCTTCGGAGCTTTCTGGAAAACGCTTCGATTTCATCCTTGTACCTTTGAGAGCCGCAAATGACGACTGATTTCATAATGTAGGTGTTTAGACCAGGGGGCTTCTATACGCGTAGTATAGAATAATTTCTGGCTGTAAATCAAGCGGCAGGGCGCGATGTAAAACACCATCGAATCTTAACAAAAAAGAGGCTATTCGCCTCACTTGCAGTTATTTAACTTGGGGAAGACGTACCAACATAGAATCCACGCCAGCCCGAAAAGTTTCAGAAATACGCCCTCAGCAAGAACGCCGAAAACAATCATTCCGAGCCCAATCAATAGCGAAACCAAAGAAATCAGAAAACGACACGGTTCAGATAGGCGGTCATACCATTCATAGGCGTTTCTCATTCCGGCATTCTCCTTTTGACGCGGGGATTTAAAACGAAAGAAGCTTACTCTATTATACTTTTGCCCTTGGGTTTTATGCAAGTGTATAATGCAACCCAATTCTGGACTCCACAGGTATTTTTACGACATTCTCTTGCGACCATTGTAACATAAATTGCACGGGCGACAAGCGGTTCTTGAATGCGCCGTGGACCCGTTCGGTGTTATAGAAAATAAGATAGTCCATGAGTTTTCGGTTAAACGAGTCAGGGTCTTTGAGCAAGAAGGAATTGTAATCAACAAACTCTTCCTGGATCGTCCTGTTGAACCGTTCGAGATGCGCATTCATCTTCGGGGTCTTAGGATAAGTGTGAAAATGGGTGAGGTGAAATCGACGAAGCTCCTTGGCAAAGTGTTTCTCGAATTCCGAGCCGTTGTCAGTCAAGACATAAAGGAAATTGTACGAATGAGGAAATGCTCTTTGGCAAAGCGCGAAGAACTCTGCCGCAGCCAAGGAAGCATGGCTCTTCGTACCCCACGCAAACGAGAATCTCGTATAGATATCCTCAAAAGTGATCACATACCTCCGGCAACCATCTACAAACCGCTCCACCGTATCAAGCGCCACGAGATAACCAGGATAGCATGGCGTGAAATCCTTTGGTTTTCTCAACACTTTTTGGCGGTTGGCAATCTTTACCTTGCCGAAGTGGGAGATTTTCTTCGGAAATGTCCTCAATCCGCCGAGATCGTGAATGAGATTGCCGATAGTGCGGGATCCCGGGCATGACAGATTGCGCGCGCGACAGAATTGTAAGAGGAGCGGGTGGAGCTTCTCTCCTCCAAGATTGGGATGAATGTCTCTATGACGGAGGCGTTCCAATTCTTGAATAATCTCAACTGGCCAGAGGCGTTTGCGCTTGGTGTGAGGAGTTCGAGAGCGTTCATTCAGGGCCTCTATTTTCTTGTCTCTTTCTTCCCATCGTTTCTTCCATGAATAGAGGGCCGACCTTTTCGCGGGGAAAGCATCGAGGGTTGCCTCGAGGCCATGTTTTTCCCAAAAGACCAGGATGCGCGCCTTCTCCAGCGCTTTTTTGGGTAATCATATACCCATATCGTATCGCGTCGTTATAGACGGTTAAAAACCCCTTGATACCGGTATATTTGCAATGCCAATGATTAAAAAACTCCATAAGCTTAGGGTTTCATGGAGTCCAGGATGTATCTTGCATTATGCAATGTATAAGTTGTGTAACCTGATTATTAAAAAAGCGAGCCTTCAAAAGCTCGCCTACATCCTCCGTTCAATCACAACGCTCACTTGCCTACCCGGATGATGCTCGGAATCAAAGTCAAAAAGAATGAGCGACTGGTATGTGCCGCAATCCAGTTTATAGTTATGGACGTTCAGGGTGACCGATGCCGGAAATACGCTGGCAAAAAGATGGCTAACGGCGTTACGCGGTTCGTTTTCCCCAAGCGCAAGCATGCGTTCCTCGCGATCATGCATGAACGGCTGTCCCTTCGGGATAAGCTGCCCGAGAAACCGTGGGATATCATATTCGATGAGGCCCATCTCGTTTTCCTGCACCATAAGCCATGAAAGCGCGGCGGTCGTATGTTTAATCTGAACGTTAAGGATTCCTTCTTTAATGCCGTGGCGGTCAATAATGCGGTTTACCTCTCTGGTCAGATCAAGATATTTAATTTTAGGATTCGCCTTCGCTGTCATCAGGCGGCGCGGATCGATATTAAGGGTTACGTAGAGCGTTCTTTTTCTTCGAACAATGCGTCGCGCACGTTTTATCACAGATTCACCCCCCGATCAAAACCGGAGAAGAACTAACATGCACTATATCTAAAAATGGTCTAGGCGTCAAAAACTCCCGAACCAATACAAATTAAAAAAGAACTTCTGCCGCACAAGAGTCCTTCAAGCCAATTAAAGACCGAGCACCTCTTTCCAACTATTCCAATTCAGTCGCCTTTTGTGCGTTATGTGCCTGTTGTACGAAGCGTCAAAAAGTACGTGCTCCCATTCCGGCTCCAAAATGCCTTCCACTTCGGGCCGGTCGTCGATAAGGATATTTCCGCGCACTACTGTTTTGTCCTTCGCCGGCACGATCCGCATAGTGAAATCACTCCCTAAGTATCTTTCAATCCAGGCATACTTTTCCGGAATGCAATGTTCGTAGTGTGAAAGCGGAGCAGTGCATATATATACCCGGTGTCCGAGGCGCGTCATTTCGTTCACCGCTTCAACGCTTCCGGCAACCGGGGGAAAGCTGTAGTAAAAACCCTTGCTGCGCCGTATTTCTTCGATGGCTTCGCTCAAATGAGCCGGGAAATTGTCGGTAAGCGTAAATTGGGTCCGGACGCCCGAGTGACGAGAAAGGTCAGCCGGATACCTCTCCCGTAATATTTCAAAAAGGCGCGCAGTTTCGTCGGCCAACGGTCCGTCTTGATCGATGAGAATAATCATTGATGTGCTCCGCTTAATGGCAAATTCTACCGGTTATTATGGGATGCGCGGGATGTCTTGTCAATTGCGTGAGATTTAAAAGAATCAATTCTCAAGCAGATTTGTTTCCAAAAAGGGCGCGGCATGCTATAGTATTCATAGCACATCCTAGCTTCATGCCCCTTGCCGGCGCGGAGTCTACATGAAAAGATCCTGCGGTCTTTGTTGTCTGCTGTTACAGCTGGGGCTCGCCGTCGCTGCAAAAGCGCAGGTCCAGGATACCGGAAGCGTTACCGGCGTTGTCAGGAATATCATTTCCGATCAGCCGATCACCGAAGCCATTGTCAGCGTCAATGAAACCGCTGCTTATTCTAAAACGAATTCCGAGGGCCGCTTTATTCTCCAGAACGTACCACGGGGCTCTGTAACTATTACTGCGAAGGCTATCGGCTACCATCCAACAACCACAGGATACGATATCCGCTTTACCGGGGGAACCGAGGAAATCGCTATACTTATGGAACCCTTGGCGTATCCTCTGGAGGCGCTGGAAGTAAGCGGAAAACGCATTCCTTCAGCCACAAGTACATTGAACTCTACGGTGTTGACAAAAGAGGAGCTACCCGCTCACGGCAATATTCTCGACGCGCTAGCAGGTTTCGTACCTGGCGTACGAAGCGTAGGACAGCATGGGGACAAGCGACTTGTCATACGGGGCAATAACGCTGACGCCATCTACGTGCTTGACGGAGTAATCATCAAGCCGCCGCTTTTCTTCTATGTCGATGCGGCAGACGTGGAATGCGTTGAAATCCGGCGCGGTACCCAGGCCGCTCAAGAATTTCGTGCAAGTATAACCGATCCGCTGTACGGCGGCGTCGTGCTAATCTGGACGCAAGGATCGTATTACCCCCCACGACCCAAACAATGTTCGTCGTAAGACCATCGACTTTTGCCGATGGTCTTTTGAATTGTGGAGATGGCCGGAGTTGAACCGGCGTGTGGATTCTTTGCCGAATGATCGTGTATAAGCGTAGCCGATTTTGTGTGATCCAAAATTTTAAAACCGGCAAAATAATTTTGGATATGCCTTCTTTATTTTCCCCCGGCTAACGAAAGCGGTTTAGCGGGGTAATCTCGAATGTATGGCAGCAGGGATCCGTATCGAGAATCAGGATTCTGCCGCCGCATTAAGCAAAAGCTAATGCGGGTGAATAGTTTTTGTTGGCAGTTATTCGTTCTGCGAAAGCTGATTAACGAGAACTTTCGATCTCGGCTTACGATTATCCGACGCAAAACCCATCAAAGCCCGTCATCCCCTTAGGTTTATAATGGGCTGTTTTTTAATTCCTATATTATACCATATCGGCAATAGCCTTCAAGATATACGCACAGCTATTGTGCGCAAAAGGGAATTGGTATATATAATTGAGAATAGACATGATCCTTGACAATAAGGAGGTTGCATGGATCCTCCGGGAAAATCAAGAGGACTATTGTCCACACTGTTCGGACCCAGAGACCTCATCGATGTCGTTATCACCAACGAGATCGTAAATTTTCCGTACCGACGAATTTCTATCCAGGTAGCCTTGCCTCCATTCGTGGAGCGGTTCAAAGAACTCTGGTTTACAAGAAATAAAGAAACATTACCGGCAGTGATCCTGACGAACGCCAAGGAGGGTGTATCGCCAACCGAAGATCCATTCTATTCTGTCGGGGCCTTAGCAAACATTGTCGGCGTGTCGATTTATGAAACCGTAAGCACCACAAACTTCATGGGCATTAAACTTGTTACCACGCAACGCGTAAAAATCTCGCATACTGTCTACACTAAAGTTCTTTATCAGAAAGAGATTTGTGCTTTGTATCGAGGGGAGTTTGAAATTTTGCGGGATAATCCCCGCGTATTTGACGACCCAACTTTTTTTATCCAGTACCAGGCGGCCTGTTTCAAGCTTGCAGAAACATATAAAGAGCTCATGGGGTACGCACACAGTGAAGTGGGGTTCGAAGCTTTTCGCGCGGCATATCGGAAACTCATCAGTGCGGTTCAGGGAACAAGGTCAAAAGAAATTCAACTTACGAGGACAGAGGTCGCGCTTTCCGAGCTTTTTGTTCCATTGGAAGACTTCCAGGCGGAAACCGAACAGTGGATCCTGGAACCCGTAGAAAAAAACCTTGCGATTCAAGACGTCTTAGAAGATCTGGACCCGATCAGCAGGGTAAAGAAAATTACAACGCTCTTTTTAGCCGAACTCGGACTGCGTAAAACGCTTTTCGGAGAATCTTCATTAAATGCAACGAATGAAACGGATAATGCAAAGGGTGAAACGGGCATGAACAACGCTCGCGGCGCCAAAAAAGGCGCATCGGAATTGAACATTCCCGAATTTATCGAAAGAGCGCGCAAGCGGCTTCAGGCGAAAAAGCCGGCCGAATCGGCCGTCTTTACGGATGCAGACTCTGATGAATACAAATCCAGCTTGATCAAACTTAACCCGGAAGAAGTTAGCGCGTTCACCAAAGATGCAGAACAGTTCTTCAAATTTCACGTCCTGGGCCAAAATCGGGCAGTAAACAGAATTCTTGACGCCCTGGAAGAAATCCAATCGGATCTTCAAGATAAAAACAAGCCGCGCAGATCTCTCCTTTTTCTGGGGCCCACCGGCGTAGGAAAAACTTCAATCATTCGCGCTCTTGCCAAATTTCTCTTTAACTCCTTCGAGGGGTTCACCAGAGTGGATTGTTCGGAGTTCAGCGAACGGCACACTATTGCCCGCCTTATCGGCGCTCCTCCGGGCTATGTCGGCTTTCAAGAAGAGGGCGAAACACAATTCTCCCTCTATCCGATTCTTTCCCAATTCAATATCGATAGACATCATTTTTACTCGGAAAATGATTCGCCGGAAACGCAAAGAATCCAAAAAGAAATCGAAGGTCTTCACAGGCAGCTCCATAAGATTGAGCGGAGGCTTAGTCGTACAGGATCACTTAACGAAGATATGGCCGGGGAATATGAACGGATCAAAGAAGAACTGTTGAAACTAGAAAAGACGTCAGGATACATAAAGTTTGATCCGGCTAGAAGCTATCTTTCCATAGTTCTTTTCGACGAAGTTGAAAAAGCCGCTGAGGAGCTCCGAAATCTTCTGCTTCAAATTTTGGACGACCGCCGGTTAACAATGGCTAACGGTGAAGAAACCGATTTTTCCAATGCAATAATCGCCTGCACCAGCAATGTCGGCTCGCGTAGAATCATCGACGTATTCGGCGGCAAGGGAGGAGCGATCGGCTTCCGTGCGGCAACCGATAAGGCGTCTGATTCCAAAGACCAGAGAATCTATGAAGTGGCAATGCAAGAAGCGGAGTCTTTCTTCTCTCCCGAGTTTCTAAACCGATACGACGATATCGTCGTATTCCACCCTCTGGACCAAGAAACCATCCGAAGGATATTCGACATAAAGGTCCATCTCAAGCTGGAAGAATACGCCGCTAGAGGATTTACAGTCGAGCTTCGAATAAATTCGGGGGCAAAAGAGTTTATCGTAACCAGCGCCACTGACAAACCGCAATATGGCGCCCGTCTCTTGGAACGCAAGATGAAAAAATATCTCTGGCAAAAGATTAGCCGCCTCAAGAACGCCGGCCAGATTCAATCGGGCGACGCCGTACTTGTTTATGCGGAAAAGGGTCATGACGGAAAACCTGACACCGTATTTTATAAAAACCAGCGAAGGAAGCAGACAAAACTAGACGCATGAAGATTGCCCTCCCTTGCTCCGGCCGGGGAGATTTTTTTAAAAAGCGCTTGCAGAAAAGAAGCGCTTTTTCTTATTTCCGCCGGTTCACTTTATGTCTTTCTTGAAAGGTGCTTTTTGTCCATGTATTCGATGTACGCGTATTGCCGTTGATCGAAGAATCTGTTTTAATGAATTTGATTGTCGACATTCCGCCGGATACTACTCCAATATGCACGAAGCCTTTCCATGGTATAACACCGAAGATGAAGACGGCGAACAAGATAGAAAACCTGCCTCGCCGGAGAGCATTATCAGAAGAGAGTTTGTCAGGCGCCTTGCCCGAGGAGTCGGAGCAATTTCAGTCGCCGGCATTACGGCGCGTGTGTTGAAAAGAGCGCTTTCCGAAGGACCGTTACCCGCGTCCGGCACAGTCGAAACCCGGACAGTCCAAAGGCAAGAAATTCAGGAACTCTCCCAGGTTTTTAGCTATGACGCGCCGGAAATGCGCCTCAGCCTCGAAACTGTTGCCGTGCTCAAAGACTACTGGAAAAAGAAATACACGGAGGATAGGGGATTTAAGGAGGGTCTGTGGCGCGCCTACGCAGAAATGGGGCAGTGGGATCCTTACCTTCGGGAAATATTTAAACAAACGGGCATTCCCGAAGAATACCGCTTTCTTGCTATTCCGGAATCTCATTGGAGCTTCG
>Ga0209541_10012398_pt1 | contig 13189 bp, 13 predicted proteins | sample RifCSPlowO2_01_FD_184027 | JGI IMG/M metagenome (GOLD analysis project Ga0209541, IMG submission 184027) | Groundwater microbial communities from Rifle, Colorado - Rifle CSP2_plank lowO2_0.1 (SPAdes) (version 2) | ecosystem: Environmental > Aquatic > Deep subsurface > Groundwater | place...
AGAGGTTTCAGAAATAGAAATCCAGTTAAATGCTCTTGAACATGAAATTAAAAATTTGGAGCATTCTTTTATTCTAAAAGATTTAAAAAAATTTAATGAAACTAAAAATAAGATAATTTTAATTCAGAGGAAAATCAAAACCTTAATGCCCTAAGGAATATCCCAAGGAGTACCCTAAGGAAGGGCATGAAGGGCATAAATACCCTAAGGAAGGGCATAAATACCCCAAGGAGGGGCATAAACAAAATAAAATGACAATTTTTGGTGAAGAAGAAACGGAATTTAAAGAATTAATTGATGAAATTAGAGAAATAGTCCTAAAGCAAAAAAATATTATCGCTGAAATTAAACGACTTTATGGAATAAAACATTTAGAAAATGAGAAAATAATCTCCCAGCAAATTAAAGAATTAACGCAAGAATTAAGCAAATTAAATGAAAGAATTCCGAAAATACTTAATGGATTTATTATTCCGAAAATTATTTCCCAGAATATTTTAAGCGCGCCAAAATTTTCAACGAATAAAAAAGAAAATTTTGATGAATTAGAAAAAGAAACAATAAGAAGATTAAAAGGAGAAAATAAAATAATAAACCAAGAAAAAGATTTTAAAAAAATTGTAAAAGAGAATTTATATGCGAAATTAGCGAACAAATTTTTTTCAGGATATTCAAAAAAATTAGTTGAAAAAGATTCCTTTAAAGCGCTCCAGGTGGATTTGGAAAAATCAAATTTGATGTATCTTTTTCCAGCGTATATTTCAATAATTTTATTCACAACTTTTTTGGCTGCCGTTGTTGGATTAATTATTTTTACTTTTTTTATATTTTTTAGTATACAACCTCATTTACCGATTATAAAACCTGTAGAAGATATCAGTTTAAGAGCGCTTAAATTAATCTGGATTTTAATTGTCTTTCCTATCGCTGGATTTTTTATTTCTTATGTTTATCCTTCTTTAGACAGAAGAACTAATGAAGCGCAGATAGACGCAGAATTGCCTTTTGCGACGATTAATATGGCGGCGATATCAAACTCGCTTATTAATCCTGTAAAAATTTTTGAGATTATAATTTCTTCCGGCGAATTTCCAAATGTTAAAAAAGAGTTCACAAAATTAATGAATCATATTAATGTTCATGGATATAATGTTGTAACTGCTTTGACAATCACTGCATACAGTTCTCCAAGCAAAAAAATGAGCGAACTGCTTGGCGGTTTGGCGACGACAATAAACTCCGGTGGGAATTTAACTAAATTTTTTGAGACGCGGGCAGAAACTTTATTGTTTGATTATAAATTAAAAAGAGAAAAAGAAACAAAAACAGCCGAAACATTTATGGATTTGTACATCAGCATGGTTATTGCCGCACCGATGATTTTTATGCTTTTGTTAATGATAATGAAAATAAGCGGATTGGGAATTTCTCTTCCTACTTCAACCATAACTTTAATGATGGTTTTGGGTGTTGCTGTGATTAATGTTTTTTTCCTGATTTTTTTACACTTAAAAAAAACTGATTAAAAAATGAAATTTAAAAAGCAACATAAAATAGGAATATCATTAGCAATTTTAATCATAGCGGGAGCTTTTTTATTTAAAGAAAACCAAAAATTTTCTTTGATTATTGGAATTGGAATTATTGTTGGAATTTTACCTTTTGTTTTTTCGACTATTATTGAAACAAAAATTGCAAGAGAAAAAGAGGAAATGTTTTTAGAATTTGCAAGAAATCTTGTGGAAAGTGTAAAAATGGGTTCTTCAATAAGCAAAAGTATTTTGATATTAAAAAATAGAAATTATGAAGTTTTAAACAAACACGTCGGGAAATTAGCAAATCAGCTTTCTATGGGAATCTCTTTGAATATTGCAATGCAAACTTTTTCAAAAGATATTGGTAATAAAAAAATATCAAAAGCAATAACCTTAATTAGGCAAGCTGAAAGAGCAGGCGGAGATATTGGAAAAATTTTAGAATCTGTTGCAGAAGCAGTCAGCATAGCAGATAAATTAAAAAAAGAAAGAAAAGCTGCAGTTTCTGCGTTAATGGTTCAGGGATATATTATTTTCTTTGTTTTTATATTGATTGTTTTAGTTATGCAGTTTCAAATTTTACCTCTTGTCTCTGGTCTTGCTGGCAGCGTTAATGTCGGTGGTGTACAAGTTAGCGGAGCAGGATTTGATCAAAGGGAAATAGCGGACGCTTTTTTGGATTTGCTTTTAGTGCAGGGATTATTCAGCGGATTAATTCTTGGCAAACTTGCAGAAGAGAGCATAAAAAACGGAGTTAAACATTCATTTATTTTAATGGTCTCTGCTTTTTTAATTTCTGCGATTACAAATGCCGTTTTTGGAGGATGAATGATAAAACAAAAAACATACACTAAGGAATACCCCAAGGAGGGGCATAAATACCCTAAGGAAGGGCATAAAGGAAATTTTTTGATAAGAAGCCGTAAAGGTTCGCAGATAAGTTTCATTATTTCGTTTTTATTATTTATAAGTTTTTTAATTTTTTTTATTAGCATCCTTAATCCATTTGAAAAAATTGAAACTGGAAAAAGTTCTCTTTTAAAACATTTAGAAAATGAAATAATAAAAAATGTTACTGGAGATGTCGAGGTTATTTCTGTGAAAGAAAAAGTTGGAAATGGTATTTTATGTGGAGATTTTGTTGACAATAATTTTAAAGCAAAAACAAAAAATGGGATAATTAAATTTTATATCTCAAATGAATTTTCTAATTCCGATAGTTGTCAAGATTATTCTAATGAATACGAACTTGGTTTAATCAGAACGCAAAAATATGTTTTTCAATCAAAAATTTTAAAATTAAATAAAAGCTATGAAGACGATTATGAATATCTTAAAAAATATTTTGGAATTCCAGAAACAAATGATTTTGAAGTTAGTTTATTGAATATTAATAAAAGTTCCATAATAAAAATAAACTCCAAGGAAACCCCTCAAACAGAGGTTCTCGCCGACATAATTCCAGTGACTTATTTTAACAAAACTTCAGAAATAGAAAATGGATATCTCAAGGTGGTTTTATGGTAATGAAAAATAAAAGACAAAAAAACAAGTTTTTTAGCTACAATTTTTTTTCAAAAAATCGTAAAGCCTGGACTGCGGTTATTGAAGTGTTTGTTTCAATTTTGTTGATAGCCGGAATAATGGCAATAGTAGTTAACAGCAACGCAATTCAAAAACCAAAAATCGGCGAGCAAATTTACAAAGAGCAAGCTCTGACTTTAAAAATTATTCAGATGAATGATAATATGCGGTTAAATGTTCTATCAGATTTAGTGAGCATAGAGATAAACAATACTATAAAAAATACAATGCCGGATTATTTAGAGTGCGAAGCAAAAATTTGTGTTTTAAACAGCGAATGTCTTTTAGACAGAGCAGTAGATAAAGAAATTTATGCAAAATCTATTTTGATAACAACCGACGGAGATAACTATTCTCCGAAAGAATTAAAATTATTTTGCTGGGAAAAATGAATATTAAAAAATTTAAATTCCTTGAACATACTGCGGATAGGAAGTTTCAGGCATTTGGAAAAACTCTTGAAGAAGTTTTTGAAAATTCTGCTTTAGCTTTATTTAATATAATTTATGATAAAAAAATTTCAGAAAATAAGAAATTTAAAATTTCTGTTAAAGGAAAAGATTTGGAAAATTTAATGTACAATTTTTTAGAAGAATTTTTAGTTTTAATTGATAGCAAAAATTTTCTTCCTTCTAAAATAACAAATTTTAAATTAAATACCCTAAGGAATACCCCAAGGAGGGGCATAAAGGGCATAAATAAAAAAAATTTTAGAATAAAAGCAGAAGTTATAGGAGATGATGCTAAAGATTATAATGTAAGCGAACATGTTAAGGCAATAACTTACAATGAAATGTTTGTAAAAAAAGAAAAAGGCAAGTGGATTGCGCAGGTTGTTTTAGATATTTAAAAATTATTCAAAAAGTTCATAATCCTGTCCATCATTCCCGCTTTTTTTAAATAATATTTATCTTCATCTTTTCTGGAGATGACATATAATTGCCCATACTTTTCAATCAAAAAAGAATTTCTAAATAATCTTTCTGCTTCTTTTTCATACAAATCATATAAACCTCTTTGAGGATTATTAATTCCTTTTTCATTGAGAATATTATTTATTGTTTTCATTGTTTTTTCAGAATTAAGAATGTTTAAGATTTCATTTCTTATACTCAAAGAGTTTATGTTTTCACCAGCCATTTTTATTTTAGCAAACTTCTTAAATATATAAAGATTATTGTGTTTAATGGAAATAAAAAAAATTTCAGAAAATATTTATGAAATTCAAAAAGAAGGAAAAATGAATGTTCCTGTAAGAATTTATGCTTCTGAAAAAATTCTTGATAATATTAAAAATGATAAAACTCTTGAGCAGGCAAAAAATGTTGCGCATTTGCCTGGAATTATAAATTCTTCAATTGCCCTCGCTGACGCACATCAGGGTTACGGATTCCCCATCGGTGGAGTTGCTGCATTTGATTTAAATTCCGGAGTCATATCTCCTGGTGGAGTTGGTTATGATATAAATTGCGGAGTTAGACTTCTAAAAACAAATCTAACAAAAAAAGATATTTTAAAAAAACAGCTGGAAGTTTTAGAAGTGCTTGACAGGAAAATTCCTTCTGGCGTCGGCAGAGGAAGCAAGTTTCAAATGACAAAAGATGAATTAAAAAAAATATTGCAGGGCGGTTCAAAATATTTAATTGAAAAAGGGTATGGCGTTAAAGAAGATTATCTGCATACAGAAGAAGAAGGCTGCATTAAAGAAGCTGATCCCTCCAAAATTTCAGAGAGAGCAATTAAAAGAGGAATTGGTCAGTTGGGAACAATTGGCGCCGGAAATCATTTTTTAGAAATTTTATTTGTTGATGAAATTTTTGATGAAAAAACTGCTAAAGCATTTGGATTAAAAGAGAATCAGGCGGTAATTTTAATTCATTGCGGAAGCAGAGGATTCGGGCATCAGGTTGCGTCTGATTATATTAAAAAAATGGAAGAAGAATATGGAATTAAAAATCTTCCAGATAGAGAACTAGCTTGTGCGCCGATTAAAAGCCAGCTTGGAAAAGACTATTATTCTGCAATGTGCTGCGCAGTTAATTTTGCTTTTGCTAACAGGCAATTAATAACTCACTGGGTCAGAGAAGAAATAAAACATCTTTTTCCAGATTCAGAAGTGGAAGTTGTTTATGATGTCTGCCATAATATTGCAAAATTTGAAAAACATTTTGTTGATGGAAAAATTAAAGAAGTTTGCGTTCATAGAAAAGGCGCAACAAGAAGTTTTGGTCCTGGAAGAATTGAAATTCCAAAAGCTTATAGGAAAGTTGGACAGCCGGTTTTAATTCCAGGAACAATGGGAACAGCGTCGTATGTTTTAGTCGGCGCAAAAAAATCTGAGGAAATCAGCTGGGGAAGCAGTGTCCACGGAGCTGGGCGGGTTATGTCAAGATCAAGAGCAATAAAAGAATTAAACGGAGAAGAGACAAAAGAAAAACTTCACAAAAAAAATATTGAAATTAAATCAAGAAGTTTCAAAGCAATTGCAGAGGAATCGCCTGAAGTTTACAAAGATATTGAAGAGGTTGTGAATGTTGTAAATAATTTAGGAATTTCAAAAAAAGTTGCAAGATTAAAACCGTTGGTAGTTATTATTGGTTAGTTTTTAAACAGAAAAAATAAATAACAATATTTATATAATCTTTTTTTCTTTTATAGTTAATGACCTAAAGGTCACAAGTAAAAAATGGTGAGTAAAAAAATTATTTTTTTAGTATTTATTGCAATTATCTTAATGGCGGGAATTGTCAGCGCTGTAAATTCTGTTAAAGTGAATTGGGATGGAAATAGATTTGAATGGCCTGATTGGGCTCATAGTTCTGATGATAATCCAGAGAATGCATATGACGTACTTAATCCTTCCACATATATTATTTGTGATGAAGGTTCTAGTTATAGCGATAATGTGGGAGCTTACGGATATTATGTAAATTTAAAACAATCTTCTACTTATTACGGATATTGGGTTAAGGCAAGATGCATGGGGGCAAGTCATAATGTAGGCAGGCATTTTGAACACGATTTCCATTCTGGTTATAGTTCTTATAGTGCTGTTGAACCAAAAAATTATGCAACAGTTTACTGTTCTGACAACGATGGTGATGGGCAAGTTCCTAGTTCTTCTAACAATGTTTGTAAACAAGAATATCATATAGATTGCAATGACAATGATGCAGAAATTAAAGTTTATGGCGTCGGCAGTTGTAATTGTAATGCAGCTGGCAAAAAAACACTTTATCTTTCAGATGTAGATGCAGATGGTTTTGGATCTATGGCGAGAGGAGGTGGTATAGAAGCTTGTTCTCTTCCTGCAGGTTATTCTTCTAATTCACAAGATTGTGATGATAATGACGTAAATAATTTTCCCGACAATACTGAAATTCCCGACGGAAAAGATAATAATTGTGATGGTGCTATTGATGAAGGTTTTGCTTGCTCACCTCCTGGAAGTACTCTATCTTGCGGAACAAATGTTGGAGAGTGTAACGTTGGAACTCAAACTTGTGCTGGTGGTCAGTGGGGAAATTGCGCAGGAACTTATGTGGCGTCTGCAACAGAAATTTGCACTGACAATAAAGATAATAATTGCAATGGATTAAAAGATTGCGCAGATTCTGCTTGCGCCGGACTCCAAGGTCCCGCGGGCCAAAAATGCGAACCTCTTGGTGAAACTCTTTGCAGCGACGGAAAAGATAATGATAATGATGGATTAAAAGATTATGCAGAAGATGATAGTTTTTGTGTTGGAACATATTGGGCAAGTGATTCTTTAGGGAAAAATCCTATGGTAACAATTTCTCCACAAATAGGAGATAAAATATATTTAGTGTTAGCAGAACATAATTTAACAGGCACAGAAATCTTTGAAATTTATGAAGATGATGGTGGGAATGGAAGTGATGATCTTATTTTAACATCTACTGCGCCATTGAATATTTATGGAAATCAAATTTCAACGCAAAAAAATGTTATTTTTAATTGGACAATTACTCAAACAGATATCAATAAAGCAATTGACAATTCTGGAGAAACTTATCCTCTTAAATTTTATTTTAAGACAAAGAATAAAGTTTCTGAATGTAGGGGTCCAGGTATTCATATATTCAGTAACCTATTATTTAATTTTCATTTTGATCAAGATTGTCAGCTACTTTCTACAGAAAATTCATGCAACTACTATTTTCCTGCTTGTAATTGGATGAATTATCAAAGCTCGATTTTAGCATTAGATTGGCAGGCAGTGGTGAGCCAGCCCTCAACAGCCAGTTGCAGCGACGGCATTCAAAATCAAAATGAAACAGGAGTAGATTGCGGTGGAGTATGTTCTGCTTGCGCGGGCCCAGTAATTGATTGTTCTCAATATGTTCTTTGTTCTGATGCAAATACGGAAATAAAATGCGGAGAAGCAAATTCATGCAACATTGGACCGCAAAATGTAGATTGCGCGGACTCAAATGTAGAATGCGGATGTTCTTGGAGCAGCTCCACAAATTTATGTAATTCATATTCTAGTTCGTTAGATCCAACAACGGGCAATATTGTCGGGACATGCGCCTTTCAGGAAAATGAAATAACAAGCTGTGAAAATAGCGATTATTATGAATATTCAACAACAGCGACGTGGAGCGGCGCAGGAACTGCTGAAGCAGCTGGATGTATTGGGGGAACAATTGGTCCAATTACGTGTTCAGCAAAAACAAAACTCCCTTTAGAAAGTAAATATGGGATTTTATTAACTATCTTGGCGATAATGGGAATTTATTTTTTATTTTATAGAAAGAAATTAAAAAAATATTAAATAAATTAAATTTTAAAATAGAAAATAAAAAAAAGATGGTGAATAAAAAATTTATTTTTATAATATTTATTGCAATTATTTTAATGACGGGAGTTTTTGCAAGTTATGTTCTTGGAAATCCAAAAGAGACAATTCGGGAAAAATATTCAAGGGGAGCGAATATTGAGGGATGGATAAACTTAAGTTTTCAGAATGAGCCCGCAAATTCTGTTTTTTCAGATTCTTTTGGAAATTCAATAATGCTTCTTGATTTATTAAAAACTTTCGCAAATTCTAAAATTAATTATACTTGCATTCCAGACAATTGTCAGTCATCTTATACTGAAACCGCACCAGCAATACAAAAACAAATTACTTTTAGTGCAGGAGAAGAAAAAATAATCGGATTTGTTTTAAATGATAATATTGATTCGATTACAAATTTTAAATTGACGATAACAAGCAATGCCGTTAAATCGAATGAGAATCAACTTAAAATTAATTTGTTTAATGATTTAACAAATGACATTGGAAATACAAAATCCTATAATCAAATAGCTGAATGGAGCGCTCCAAGAGATTATTCTTGCTTTGATTCTTATGAATTGCAAATAAAAGATGGTGGAATAAAAAATGGGGATACAATCTGTCAGAGAGCAACTCTTCCGGAAGCTCCAGGATTTAGTTTAGGCGCCTTGATAAAAAAAGAATCTTCATCAGATTTATTAAATTTAAAAATGAATTTATATGACATTGATTTAGGTGAAGAGGTAGTTTCATGCAATCTCCCTGACGCAACAACACAAGAAAGTGGAATTTATTGCGATGTAGATTATCTTGTTACAAAACAAAAAGATTATTATGTTTGTTTATCTGCAGAAGGAACTGGGAATTATAAAATAAAAACATATGCGTATTTAGATAAATGCGGTTTTAAGGGTTTTCCAGGAGATGAAGAAATTGCGGCGTATAAAATTTTCACTCAACCAAGATTTTTTGATGCAATTGGAACTTTAGAAATTTTAGACGAGCTTCCAGCAGGTAATTCTATTTCTTCTTCTATAGAAGAATATGTTGGAGATAAATATAGTAATTTAAGCTGCGCTGGAAGAGATTGTATTGTTCCAATTAAATTAATTTCAAATGTTCAGCAGACACTTGCAATAACCGGAGAGATTGAATATGATTCTCCTTATAGCAGCGGGTTAGAAGAAAAAAATATTTATGATTTATCCGAAGAGCCGGGAAAAATAAATTTAAATTCTAAAAGAATATATTTTGATGATGCTAATTTTATGGTTCCAAACAGCGTTGGGGAGCACACTTTTACACTTTTTTTAAATAATTTACAATTATTAACAAAAAAAATTTCTGTAAATAAGGGCGTGGAAATTCTTTCAATAAATCCTTCAACAACTGCTGCAGGATTTCCAACTAATTTTAAAGTTAAAGCAAACGCAAATAATTTTACAATTTCAAAATACAAATGGGATTTTGATAATGATGGAATAATCGATAAAACAACATTAAGCAATGTTGCAGAACATACTTATAATTCAACCGGAAATTATAATTTGATAATAAGTGTTGAGGATAGTGAAGGAACATCAAATTCAGAAAGCTTTAACATTAATGTTGGTTCAGCAAAAAATATTTTGTCCGATTTAATCGCTGAAAAACAAGAAGATTTATCGGATATCAAAGGAGAAATATTAAATTATGATTTATTTTCTATCAGCGCAATTGAAAATGTTTTAAATTTAAGCGGAATGGAAGGCGGTCTTAAAGATATAGACGGCGAATATTTGTTAATTAAAGATTCTGGAACTGAACTGCAATTTCAAACTTTGCTTTCCAAGGTTTTGAAAATTGAACTGCCAAATTCAGTAAGCAAAACTTTAGATTCTGCGTTTTTAACTTTTTTTCCTAAAAAAGAAAATATAGATTTGAGTGTAATCGAAACAATTGCCGGAGGAAGTTATGATGCTGATTTAGAAGAAGAATATAAAGATGCTATTTTGACATGGAATTTAAATAATGCTCCTACAAAACTTTCTGTGAAAGAATATTCTGCAAATTATAATCTTGGCAATGAGATGCTGGTAAAAATCTTTAAATTAGACATTGAAGATTCTGGCTCTCAAGAAAATTTCTTTGTTTTTATAAATGAAATGGATGGAATTAGATTTAAAGATAATCTTTCCTATGATAATGAAAATGGATATTATTCTAAAGAATTCATCGACGGAAGCATAGAATTTTATGCAACAGAAAATATAAATATTGAAAATCTTCCTATATTTGTTTCTCCATCTCTTGAAGAATTAAATCTTGATTCCGGCGCGGGCACAATTCCCGGAGAAGCAGGCAATAAATTTAAATGGACAATTTTTGTGTTAATAATTCTCTCTGTAATTATTTTTGGAATCGTTGTTTATTTTGTCTTGAAAAAATGGTATAAAGAAAAATATGAAAATTATTTATTTAAAAATAAAAATGATTTGTATAACATGGTGACTTTTATACAAAGTTCTAAACAGCACGGAAAAGATAATCAGACTATCTCTAAAGATTTAAGAAAATCTGGCTGGAGCAGTGAGCAGGTAAATTATGTTATGAAGAAATATTCTGGAAAAAATACTGGAATGCCTGGTTTTGCAGAAAAATCACATAAAATTAAAACACATTAAATATTAATTAAATCATACAAAACTTTAATAAACCTCTTTGGCGAATTTATAATATGGTTATAAAAATTATAAGAAATTTTTTTAGAAATATTTTTGGAGGACTGTTCAAAAATAAAGAAGATATAAAATTAGGATTCTACGGACCACCGAATGCAGGAAAAACAAGTCTGGCAAACAGAATTTGCAAAGATTTTACCGGCGAGGAAATTGGCAAGGTAAGTAAAATTCCTCATGAAACAAGAAAAGTCCAGTTTAAAGAAAAAGTTGAAATTGAATATAAAAATAAAAAAATGACCTTCAAAATGATTGATACTCCTGGGATTGCAACAAAAATAGATTATGAAGATTTTTTAAAATATAATATGAAGAAAAAAGAAGCAAAAGAAAGAGCAAAAACTGCAACCCAAGGAATTGTTGAGAGTATAAAATGGCTTGATGACATGGATTTAGTGGTTATTGTGTTGGATGCTACTGAAAATCCTTATAGTCAGGTTAACATTACAATAATTGGGAATTTAGTTGCAAGAAAAATTCCGGTTTTAATAGTTGCGAACAAAGTTGATCTGAAAAATGCAGATATAAAAAAGATTGAATCTGCTTTTCCTGAATATGAAGTCGTTGGATTAAGCGCTAAATACGGAAAAAATCTTGAAGAGTTTTACGAATCATTATTAAAACTATCAAAGAAGATTTAAAAATATATATTATAATATATACAATGGATAATAACGATAGAGGAAAACTAAAAAATAAGATAAAATAAAAATGGTAAAAAAAGGGGGAAAAAATTTAGGCAAAATAAAAGGATTTTCTATCCAATTTTTGCCTTATGCAGAAATCCGGAATTTGGGCAGCAATGAGAGAATAAAAAAAATTCTTAAAATTGTTTTAGAAAACCGCATTATAATTTTGCAGGGAAAATTAAGTTCTGAAGAAGAAGCCAGATTAATTGGCGATACAATGGCGATGATAGGACATATTAAAAATTTCAAAGGAATAGAATTAGCCGTAATTTCTGACAAAGAAGAAGAGGGTTTTTTTAATCAGTTTAGAACAGGTTTAATTAATATTCTTTCAAAAGGAGATTTAGGGGCAATAACAATTATTGGGCCAGCTTCAATTGTCAAAGAAATAAAAAAGAATCCTAAAAAAATAGAGCTTATGCTTAAGGATTAAAAAAATAAATAAAAGTTAATAGTCTTGGCTAAATTGATGCAGTGTTGGTTCTACACGGACGCACGTTGCATAAACGAATCTTCCTTACACAAAACTTATAATCTCTTTTTCTATCTCTCTTTATGATAGACAAAAAAGATGAGAAAAAGAAGGAAAGAGTAGCTATATTTATTGATGGAAGCAATCTTTATCATAGTTTAGACAGAGTAAAAATTGATTTTGATAAACTTATAAAAGAACTTGCAAAAGATAGAATTCTTACAAATACTTGTTATTACATTACTCCTTTAGATATCACTTTAAATGAAGAAAAATATTGGAAACATCAAAAATTTTTAGCTGAACTTGGAAAGATTTCCAGCTTTAAAGTAGTTTTATGCACATTAAGAAAACATAAAAATAAGGACGGAACTTTTAGCTTTGATGTTAAAGGAGATGATGTTTATCTTGCTAACGATATGCTTGTAGGCGCTTATGAGAATTTGTATGATACAGCAATTTTAATTTCAGGTGATGAAGATTTTGCGCCGATAATAAATACTTTGAAAAGATTAAACAAAAAAACTGAAAATGCTTTTTTTACTAAAACTTCTTCAAAGAAATTAAGAAAACTTTGCGATAAGACAATAAATTTATCTATTATTCTTGATAAAATCAAATTAAATAAGTAAATATAATGTCCGGTATTGTCCAAAGACCATACCGGGATAGTTATTAATATTACAATATTTTCATACTTTAAAAAACCTTTGATTTTTAAAAAATAAAAAAAATAAACAAAAACATATTTATACCTTAATTTATTTTATTATCTATGCCGGTGTCATCCTTTGATATCGGATTAATAAAAAAAACAAATAAAAGTTTGTAATATCAAAAAATGCCCATGTCATCCTTTGATATCTGATTAATAAAAAAAACAAATAAAAGTTTGTAATATCAAAAAATGCCCATGTCATCCTTTGATATCGGATTAATAAAAAAAATAAATAAAAGTTTGTAATATCAAAAAATGCCACACCAATGTGTTAAATGCTCAAGAATTATTCCTGCTGGAAGCGAAGAGCTGTTAAATGGATGCGGAAGCTGCGAGGGAAAATTCTTTTTTTATATTAAACAAGAACAATTTGAAAAGATAAAAAACATACCTCTCTTTGAACTTCCTGAAGATGAAAAAAAGGCTGTGGAATTTGATATAAGGGAAATGGTTGGAATAACAGACGAGGAAACGCCTGTAATTCTTGACCTTGAATCAATAAGGGCAATTGGCGAGGGGAAATTTGAAATTGATGTTGTAAATTTGTTTAATAAAAAAAGACCTTTAATTTACAAAATTGAGGAAGGAAAATATCTTATTGATTTAGCTACAACTTTAAACAGAAGTATAAAAGGCATCAAGGAAATTAAAAAACCAAGAAAATAAATAA
>Ga0209541_10012399_pt1 | contig 13189 bp, 10 predicted proteins | sample RifCSPlowO2_01_FD_184027 | JGI IMG/M metagenome (GOLD analysis project Ga0209541, IMG submission 184027) | Groundwater microbial communities from Rifle, Colorado - Rifle CSP2_plank lowO2_0.1 (SPAdes) (version 2) | ecosystem: Environmental > Aquatic > Deep subsurface > Groundwater | place...
CAAAATAAACCAACACTCTATGATAAAGTATCAAAAGAATTTTTAAGAGATTATTTGAATGATGTATTAGACACTTTATCTGATAGAGAGAAAAAAGTATTGATTATGAGATTTGGTCTTGATGATGGAAAACCAAAAACATTAGAATCGGTCGGGAAAGAATTCAGGGTTACCCGAGAGCGCATTCGTCAAATAGAATCAAAAGCTATTCGCAAACTCCGTCATCCTACACGCGCCAAAAAATTGAGAGATTTTATTGAATGAAAATTATTGTAGATTATCGTATATCAGGAATATTTCTTCTCCTCCAACTACTATTTTTTTTATTTTAGTTTGATCTATATGTGGATTATCAATAAAATTCTCAGGGTAGCCAATATACGAAACTCCATTTTTTGGGATATCAAGATTAAAATTGAAATCAAACTTATCAAACTTCTCAACTTGTCCAAATCCATATTTATCAGGAGGAGATAAATGAGCGATGCGCTGGTATTTATTTGGGTCAATACCTAAATAATAGAGTAAAAAAATATAGGGTTGTCCATGTCTCGGAGTGATTTTAAATTCAGAAAAACGAGTATAATTGGTACGCACGTATTCTGCAAGTTCTTTATATCCACATTGAAATCCTCGTATCACTAAGGGCCTTTTTGGATAATGAAAAAAATAAAAATCCCAACTCATGAATAATAAAAACATGTAGACAATACAAATAACTCCTATGAATAATTTTTTGTGTTTCCCTATACCATATCCAATAATTAAAAGAAGTGGAACAATCATATAAAAAGAGCGTGTCAATGAATATTCCTGCCACACAAGCGAGGCGGAAATCGGAGAAAGAAGTAAAATAATCAAAATAATATAACGATTACGCTCTTTTTGTTTGAAAAGATAGTATAGTCCTATGAAAAGAAATAAATACTCAATAATAGATATGGGAGAAATACCTTGATGTCCAAATCGCACATTAAGATCTCCGTGAGTGATAAGAAACGCTGGGGAGAAATATTTCGCATATTCATTCATAATTTGAATAACTCCAACTACTACTTTATTATGAAGCATTCTTACATCATGTTCTCCTCTTAATTCGTTGATTCTTAAGTTAAACCCAGCAGTGTTGTAAAAGATAAGATTTTGTAATCGTGTTGCTGGGTATTTTAATTCTGAAAATATGAAAAAGAATAATGGAATAAGAAAAAGAGATAAAAAAACCAATTGACGGCGAGTAACTATTTTTTGTCTATTCTTTATCAAAAAAATAATAAAAGCGCAAAAGAAAAAAAGTGCAAAAGTACGGCTGATATGATACGAAAATAGACTCAGTCCATTAAACAGCGAAAAAAATAGACTGTCAAGAAGAGTCCGACGCTTCATAAATCTGAGAAAAAAAATAAGCGCCAGAGTGATGAAAAACGCCGCCAGACTGGCCTCATGTGCTTGTCGCGATAACGTATTCATCCACGGTGATACACTCATCAAAAATGCAGAAATCAAAGCTATTTTTTTATTGTTAAAAAGTTCTTTTGACAAAAAGTAGATAAGAAGAGGAAATAAAATACCGACGACATATGAGAGCAACCGTGTGGAAAACTCATTGAGACCAAACATCCCGATAAAAGGAATACTTAAATAAGAATACAATGGCAGTTTATAATCACCAAATGATTTCAGTCTGAGAGGAAGAAAAGCGCCATATTCATCTTTTCCAGTCTTCAAAATAGAATATGCATTATATCCAAACGCCGCCTCATCAGCATTGATGCATGTCGGAACTTTATTACTCTTATATATATGTAATCCGAGAGAAAATAAACTGAATAATGCAAGACAGATAATAACGAATCTTTTATTCATGCATAAATAATCTCAAAATTTCTTTATCACTGACTTTTTTTTTGAGCAATTCATCGTTTCTTTTTTTTAAAATATGAGGAAGTTTTTTCAGTGCCTGAAAAAAACTGAAAAACAATTCTGTCTGCTTAAATAAAAGCTTAAGTAAAAGGAAGGGAAGAAAAATAAGATGAAAAAAAAATAAGTGGGCATCGGTGATATTTTTCCAGATGAATATAAACTGATTACGAAAAACTATCTTTGATATTTTTTTCTTCACAAAATATTTACCAATGGTGGATTCATGATGATGTTCAACAAGAATGGTCGGATCAAACAATACTTTCCACCCACGCTTGTATGCGCGATACGAAAGATCAATATCTTCCCAATAAAACGGCGCGTACAAAGTATCAAAACCACCAAGCTTGCGAAAATAGGAAGCGCGAATGATTGAGGCGCCGCCCTCTGCCCACGCGTTTAATCCAAAAGAAATATCTTGTGCTTTTCTGTGGTGAAATAATCCCTTTGAAAAATATATTGAATTTTTCCCCACTATGTTTCCGTCCTTCTCTATCTGTGCAAAACTCACTGCAAAAAGAGACGTATCTTTTTTAAGATGAGTCATAGCTTTTTCAAAACTGCGATCGCGGAGTTTCACATCGGAATTGAGAAGTAAAATAAACTCCCCCTTTGATTGTGCCACACCATCATTGACAGTCTGCGAAAAACCAGTATTAACAACATGTTTTATAACAATAAACGAGGGAAAATTTTTGTTTACTTCCTCTTTTATCCCGACTTTTGACGCGTCATCAACTAAAATAATCTCGTATTTTTTCAAGAATTGATAATTATGCGCAAGATTAGTCATCAACAACTCTTTGTTTCTATAAACAGGAATCACCACTGAAAGCTTCATCATTTGAAGATTATACTATTTTGTTGACAATCATGCAGATCCTCTCCGCCAAGTCGTAACCGAACGGACTCTCAATCTGCATGTGTTATACGGGTTTTGGGAAGCCGTAACCACCCAATGCAACCCATCTGGTAAATAGTATCCCCCACTGACAAGTGAGCGCAAACAAAAAATGGTGGCAGAAAAAACTCAAAAAAGCAAAGAAGCAAAGCATCAAAAAGCTCAAGCGCTAAGTTTTCAAGTTTTTCAACTTTCGGAGGCGGAAGACAAAACCATCGACGGGAACCCACTCGTCGCCCGGACACGCCCAACAGTCGCCCAGCCAAAAAACGCCATCGTACCGTACCAAGCCGAAAACGCACGGGTTGCCGCCGCGACCGACGATTGGTTTCATGCCAATACACAACGCCTCGTCAATTGGTTGATCCATATATTGAAACCGATAATGCGGGCCGGTTTCAGGCGGGCAGAGTTCGAGGCCCAGTTTTTCGATGCGCTTGTAGATTTGGTCCGTAGTTGGATATTTATCTTTCGGGAAACCAAGATCGCGGACTTTGAGCCTGACCAGAGAAAAAGTTTCTTGCCTTTGCAATGCCGAGTGTTCCCGCGTTCCGATTTTTTGCATCATGGACTTGGCGTAATTGGAAAGTTGTATATGGAGCGATCTGTCGGTGGAGCTTATGTTGTGTTGTTCTATTTGTTTTTCAAATTCTCTAAGAGTCATGGGCACCACTTCAAAATCCTTTTCAATTCTGATCCTGCCTTCGGGGAAAGAGGTATAGACGTGCTCGATGCCGTATTCCTGGATTTTGTCGAAGATACCGTGGACAAGCTCTCCGACATAGGTCTTCGTTCCTCTTTTGATTTCGTCAGGGGTACGCGCAATCTGATCGGAAGGTATGATGAGCTTCTCAAAGATACGAAGAAGATGTGATACGTCTTCATGTGTAACATTATCAGGAGTCAGTGGTATAGCACCTGCTTTTAATATGAACGGAGTATCAGAGGGGGGAATATCGTGAAAATTTATCTCACCACGGTCAGTCAACAGATGGTTTGGTTTGACATCAAAGCTCTCTAATTCACTTGAGGATATCGTGGCGATCATACGAGGACTGCCGTTATCAGTATGGGTGGTTGACAGACGTCCTAAGATAGCAAAGAAATCAGATGTGTACGGATCAGCGGAGGTCAGATACTGATCGTTTTCTTTTTTTATTTGCGTGATGATGCAATCTTTGGGATGATACTCAATGGTGAGAAAGGGAACGTCTCCTTCTAGTTGTTTGGTGAGGGGATTGTACCACGGTGTTCTTCTGAAAGACAATATCTCAATTTCTCCGCTTTTCATCCGATTAAGGTATGAGTCGCTTGTCCCCACGCAGTGGCGCATATACTCTGACTCTTTTTCAAGGTGATGCATATTGAGGAGTCGAGCAAGATAATACTCGCCTGATGAGGAAGCAAGCAGTGCTTCATAGGGATTGTATTCAGCGTCTTCTGTTATGTTTGCTCTTTTTTTTCTCATCTCAGCTATTTTTTGGAGAGTCTTTTGCTCATGGATGTCAAATAATTTGTGCAATCCTCCTTTTTCAGTGTTGATAAATGAGGGATTTTCATAGATGGCATCATAGAGAGTATTGACATCGCACGCATCCGCTCGCTGAAAGTAGCGCGCAAGCTTTAACCGCAGGATTGCTTGTTGTTTTTCTTTGTAAGCCCACTCTGTTTGTTGGCTCAAGCGTGTATGGAGTGTGTGATACATAGTGGTGATTAACTGTTCTTTGTGCGATCGTTTCTCAGGAGAGAATGTTTTGATGGTTGCAAGATAGGTGTTATTCAATTCTTCAAGCGGAGAGAGACGGGAACCCGGTGAAGAAAGAGGGGCACCGGGAGCGTGTACTTCAATAATGTTTTCGTTCTGTTCCATAGAGAAATTATAAATGCTTTGGCAATTTGAAATAGGAAAACATCTTTTTCTTAAAAACGTTATATGCAAACTGACTCTTTATATAGGTATAGGCTTGATAACGTATTGCTTCTATGCCACTTGCCTCTGTATAAATACGAGCTGTTTTATCAATCAGTTCTTTTATTGTATCATACAAAAATCCATTCACTCCATCGCTTATGATGTTTTTGGGTCCGCCGCTTGCGTGGCAGAAAACAACACATCCTTCAACCATAGCTTCAAGAGGAGTTATCCCCAGATGCTCAACAGCTTCAGGATGGATGCTCTCGTCAACACCATACCCTGCCGCATGCCAGTAAAACAATGCTTTTCTATAATACTCTGTAACAACTTCCTGCGGGGCATTGGGAATGAAAATAATATTTGGGTTGCCCTCGGCAAGACTTACCAATTCTTTGAAATAATATTTATCTTCTTCTTTCAACCCACCGATAAGATATAGTCTAAAATCTTTGAACGATTTATCCTTCTGTTGTAATTGCTTAAACGCTTTTATAAGAATATCCTGTCTTTTTGCGTGAAGATGTTTGAAAAATCTCCCCACTGTTAAAATAATTTTATCTTTTTTATATGATTGGACTTTTTCAAAAGGTAGAATATCTAAATATGGATAGATAACCTCGCTTTTTTTACCCGTCCACTTTTCTATATATGATTGGGTATACAGAGAATTTGCAATAAAATTCCACTGAGTCCATTTCAGTCTATTCAAAAAACTTGAACGGTACAAGGACTGTTGCGGATACATGGAGAAAATATAGTTATGCCGAGCGAGTGAAAAAAAATAACTCCCGTCAGTCACGTAGAAAAAATACTCGTATTCTTTTGTTTTCATCAATTTTCGGATAAATGAAAAAGAAGTAAAAGATGGGATAATGTGTACTTTTTGAAAGGTAATATGCAGTTGCTTTGCCAAATGTTCAAGAATCTTCGCATCATCCCAGAATAAATCAATCGTATATCCACACTGCTCAAAAACCTGTACAATTGACAAAATATGTTTCTCGCCTCCTCCTAATACATCAAGATACGGATCATACACCGCGATTTTTTTCATATAAAAAAAGATAGGTAATAGTTTTTGAAAATGCCTGATATATAGATTCAATAATACCATATGAACCATCCAAAAACCCCAGATGACGAATAAGTCGGCGATATAGTTCTCCTGCAAATTTCCGAAAAAAAGTAAAGATGCTTACCTTTTTTCGTGCATTAAATAACAATAACGCTTCAATGTGTTCATATCTGATGGTTTTTCCAACCATATTTTCAAGAGAGGGATGAAAATAATGGATAAAGGGAGTATGTAAAACCCCGCATAATCCTTTTATTTCCGGTGAACTATGAATCCTCCTATTCCATCTCACAAAAGATGATTTTTGAATAAGGCGTATCTGGTAATCTGGATACCATCCCCCCCACCGAAGCCACTTTTTCCTTCCAAAAATATTTTTCCTTGGTATTTTATAATGAGTACAGTTCTTCTGTTGTATGATTGACTTGATTTCATCTGCAAGTTCTTGAGTCATACGCTCGTCAGAATCAAGAATAAATACCCAATCTGTTTTTGATGTGCTTATACCAAACTCACGACTTGGTTCAACGTATTGACTCGGAGCAAAAGAATAAACTGATGCATGATTTTCAAGAGCAATCTCTTTTGTTTTATCCACACTTTCCATATCTATGATATGAATATCCTCACTCAGCAAACGGGCAGATTCTATGCATTCTTTTATGCTATCTTCTTCATTACGCGTATGAATAATGACTGTGCATGATTTTTTCATAGGATATTTGGTGTATTATGTATAGTATACCCATCGTAGTTCAGTTTGCAAAGCAAAATGAACGTACGAAGGGTTATGCCGCTTACAGATGAAGCACGTTGTTGTAATTTAATCTGAAAGCGGTATATATATTAAACAACAACATCGTTAGCTCATAACTCGTTATGAAAAAAAATACATATATTTTTTTGGGCTTTTGTATTATCCTCGGATTGATCGTACGATTTATATATCTTGATCGTATCACCTTCGGCTATGATCAAGCACGCGATGCATTTGCGGCGCGGGATATATGGGAATCGGATCCAATAAAAATAATTGGGCCAACCACAGATATTAAAGGATTATTTCATGGACCCCTGTACTGGTATCTTATCTCTCCTTTTTATCATTTTTTCAATCATGATCCGCTCTCTGTACGAATTTTTTTGATTTTCACCAATATCATTGGTATTTGTATTTTGTTTTTTATTGCGCTTAAATTATCTAAAAATATAACGATCGCATATATATCTTCTTTCATTTTTGCAGTCTCGTATGAAGCGGTTGGATATAGCCGATGGTTATCTAACCCCTCTCTCGCGCTTCTTTCCATTCCCCTTTTTTTCTATGGCTTTTGGCTTGCTCTCAATAAGAATTATAGAGGATTTTCACTCATGGTGCTTATGTGGACATTATCGGTACAACTTCAATTTTTTCTTGCTTATCTTGTATTATTTATCATCATTGCTTTTATTAAACTGTATGGGAAAAATATAAAAAGGCTGTACATTATTACTAAAAACGATATTTTTTTGTATGTACTCTCACTCGGTTTTTTATCTTCCTTTATCATTGCAGAGTTTAACTTTAAATATCAAGGAATAAAAGCGTTTTTCGGTTTTTTTTCCAGACACACAGACGATCCTATATTTAAATTGAAAATAATGCGTTTTATCCAGAGCTTATTAAACAATATAGGCACTACCTTGACCATCCAATTCAAACCTCTTTCCGTTATTATTTTAATATTTCTGACAGGATATATGATCTATAGTTTGATAGTGAATAAAAAGCATAAAAAAGCAGTGCTTTTTTTGTATGTTTGGTTTATATCACCCTATCTTATCTATCCTTTTGAGAGAAATGATTCATACTTTCTAAACATTGGTAATATATATCCCTTAATAGTAATGACCAGTATCATCATTTATGAGTTTTCTATTCATTTTAAAAAACTGAAAAACATAATCATTATACTTATAATGATTTTTATTCTTATAGGAAATATACAGTTAATCATTGCTCATAATAAAAACGGGGATGTGCTTTTTTCCGTACAAAAGAATATGCATCTTTCCGATGAAAAAAAAGTCCTTGACTATCTCTATACAGAGAGCAATAAAAAAGAATTCTATATAAATACAGTGACCAACCCGCTTTTTACCAACACGACGTGGTCGTATTTGTTTGATTGGTATGGAAAATCAACGTATGGGTACATGCCAGTATGGTATGGATACCCTCAAGATGGAACCTCTGGTGAGAATATAGTATATAAAAAACCAGCTCATCAAATCAATAAAACTCTTTACCTCATTATTGAACCTTCCATAGGCATTCCTCTTGAATATATTAAAGGGTATATTGAATATGAAGATATGCGATCCAAAAAAATAGCTGAAAAAAAGATTGGCAAATTCATCATAGAAAAAAGAATAATTATAAATAATAACTATTTTTCGCTTGAAGAACTTTTTTCCCTGGTCAAAAAATGATTATTTCTCTTCCCAATGTTCCACTTGCGTTCCCGAATCCATGATTTTTGTCCTGACAAGACGCGCTTTTGAAGAGATATTTTCACTTCTCCACTGAGTGATCCGAGCCTTGTATCCATCAGAATCTTGTTCCTGTTCCACTATATACCAACATTTATGATTCACATATTCAGTTGATACTGCGGGATATTTTTTTACTCGTTGGTAATAGTTAAATAAATAATTATATGTATAGGGGATTACCGGTGGAGTATAAATTCTGACGCAAAATGGCTGGTTCTTATTCTGTGCATACAAATAATTAAGTACGTTTATATGGGCTCGTAAATCTATATTCGCAGTTTGAGTCGTATTCATCAATGCTTTATACATCTTGTATCCCGTCATCACCAAGAATATACCCATAACGACAATAGGAATATATTTAATCATTTTTACACGAGACTGTGATGCTGCATAAAAACTTATAGATATTATCACAAGATAAAAAAGGGGAAATCCTTCATAATAATGTGCCCAAAAATTGTCTTTATAGAGAAAAGATATTAGAAACAAAAAAATCGTGAATAAAGTAACAAAAAATAGATATTTTTTATGTAAGTGCTTTAATTTTTTAAAACCATAAAAAAAACCGAGTACAGTAATGAATAAAAAAATCATTGCAAAAAGAGAATTATCAAATACTAAAGATTTATAATAGTTAAAAAATAAATTCACTCTATCAAAAAAAATAGAATCAAAAGACTTTTGAATGAAAAAATGTGGTTTCAAAAAAAAAGTAAGGGCGGTGCGAGTCTGAATAAAATTGTGTCTCATCTCGAAAAAAATTCTGGGAAGAATAGGAAGTATAAGAGCAACAAAAGAATACAATATGTATGATTTTTTGCTGAAAAATTTTACTATCTGCTTTGTCGCAATAATGGTTAAAAGATATGAAGGAATAATAAAAACACCAAAAGAAAGCTCAGCCTCAAAAATAAATCCAAGACTTAAAAAAATTAAAAACTGGTATCTCTTTTTCTGAGTATCAAAAAATTGATATGTTGCATACAAAAGTAATAATAAAAACGGCATCACTAAAACACTACTGGTAACAAAAAAAGAAGTAAAGATAAAATATGATGAATTGGTAACAAGCAGTAGAAAAATAAACGACGGCACACTGCCCATCTTTTTTTTAAGATAAAAATAAAATAAAAAAACTTGAGCCGCACTCATAAAAAAAATAAAAAAAACAAAACCAGATGGATTTCCATTAAATAAGAGATATGGAATGCTCAAAAAATAATACCACCATACCCCATGAAATATACCCATGATGCCAGTTGTTGGACCAATAAGGGTAGGTATTTTGTAGCGCACCATTTCCTCTATTTTCAAAAAATCTCGCCCCTGATCATAGGTATAGGGAACAGTTTGAAAATAAATCGGTTTTAATCTCAGGTAGCAAAAAACGACAAAAATGAAAAAGAAAACTATAAGGGATGTTTTTTTGTTAAAATATTTCATGAGTTGTAAAATAGTATATCATAGGATTATTCCCTTCATCTATTCTCTATTCGTTGTATGCTTTATTTTTTATTCATATGTTCTCGTTGATCCAAATATTACCTTTGTCAATCATAACTGGTGGAACATCTTACGAAGCTTTCTCATTCCTATAGGATATTACCATCGTGATATCTCATTTTTGTTATATACTTTTTTCGTCATATTTTTATTTGTATTCCATTTTTATTTTTTAAAAAACTACAAAAAGATACCACTGCGTATCATCATTATTACTGTTTCTGTCCTTACTGTCATATCATACCCACTCCTTACTCATGATTTTTTTAATTATCTTTTTGATGCAAAGATATTTACTTTCTATCATAAAAATCCCTATCTGTTCAAAGCATTAGACTTCCCTCATGACCCATGGATAAGGTTTATGCACTGGGTGCATCGTCCCTATCCCTACGGACCTTTTTTTCTGATCGTTTCAATTCTTCCTTCTTTCTTATCACTTGGAAAGTTTATATTGAGTTTTTTCTTTCTTAAAATACTGTATACATTTTTTTATTGCATCAGCGTATTACTTCTTAAAAAAATGAATAGAAAATGGGCATTTTTTTATGCAACTCATCCGCTTATTCTCATTGAAGGGTTAGTAAACGCACATAATGATTTTATCGCATTGTCACTTGCCATTATTGGTCTTTATTTTTTGCTTAAAAAGAAACAGACTATGTATGGATTGATCAGTATTCTATTTTCTGTCGGAATAAAATATATCACTATTCCGCTGATTGTACTAAAAAAACAGATGTCGCAAAGGTTTGTTTTGATTATTTTTATATTTCAAATCAGTATTATCCTTATACTATCTTTACGAGGTGAAATTCAACCATGGTATTTTCTTACTCTTTTTGCGTATATCCCTTTTTTTGAAACAATTCTTTTCCATTTGAATATTTTTTTTGCAGGATTATTATTCTCATATTATCCGTACATTCGCTTCGGCGGATGGGACAGTGTAGAGAAAATACAATTAAAACATACTCTCATTCTGGTTTTTACTACAATCAATTGTATCTACCTCATCTTTATTTTTGCAAGGAAAAAATCTTTGACCAGATGAATCTTTGTGCGAAAGGGCGCATACTTTAAGCCGAAAATCAGACGATTTTTTTCTTGATAACGCTTGTGCACTGATGAACCAGCGCCGCCAGTTGACTGTGCATTTTTATGCCAGATGACGACTGTTGGATCATAATAAAGAGATATATTTTTGCGCTTTGCACGTTCGCACCAATCAGCATCTTCATAATAAAGAAAATAGCGTTCATCCCACGGACCCACTGCATCAATAACTGCTTTATCAAAAAGCATCAAACAACCAGTAATAAACTCAGTTTTTTCAAAAAGATCGTAGCGACCTTGATCAACTTCATCAACACCTCTGTGAGTCGTATATGCATTTTTCCAGTCAACTAACCCTCCTGCATACCAAAGAACGTGTCCTAACTCTTGTTTTTTATAACGCGTTGTATGATACTCATATCCCGCTTCATAATAGATTTTACCCGAGACTAACGCCCGAGGATGTGTATTGAGGCTCTTTTGAACCGTATTGATAAAATCCTTTTCTACTCTCGTATCATTGTTCATCACGACGAACTGATTATATCCTTGGGAAAGAGCACGTTCAATACCGACATTAACTCCCCTAGCATACCCTTTATTCTCAGACAGAATAACTTCTAACCATTTTTGGTGAGATATGATTTGTCTTTTAACTGAAAGATCAGAAATAAAAACCTTAAAATCTGGTGAATTCATTTTCTTAAAACACTCAATAAATTCTTCCGTAACAGCATAATTTTGATAATTAACAGTAATAACAGCAAGTTTTTTTTTCATAAAGTATCTTTTTTGAATACGAACAATTCTCTCATTTCTTGGTAAAATGCTTTACCCTTTAATAGAAATATAAATAAGAAATAGAGCACCACTGCTCCAATAATAGAAAAGACAACGTGCAATAAAACAGTATGAAAATAGGATACCATAATTTCTCGTATAAAAAATAAATATACTCCCATAACGCACATTGAGATAAAAGAGGGATAGAGAGCCTTTTTAAGAGAAAAATGTACATACCGATGAGCGACCTTAACCACAAATATGAAAGTGAGCGACATAACGAAAAAGGCAATAGATATACCATCATAACCAAAAAAACGCATCAACACAATAACTAATCCCCATAAAAGAGCAGTCCATAAGACCATGAACATAAGGCTTATTTTCAACTTTCCAATTGCATTGAAAAGATTGATAAACGGCGTACTCATACTGACAAAAAAAGATGAGACGGAGAAAAAATAAAAAGAAAAAAGAGCTATATTCCATTTTTCATAATATCCTGGAATGATTTTTAATAAACTATCAAAGATAAAAACAGCTCCCATAAGAATGGGAAAGATAAAGAGTGATTCATAAAATAATACTTTTTCAAGGCTTTTGGCAAGCAATTCTTTTTCTTTTTGAAAACGGGCAAAAAGTGGAAATGCGACGCGATTTATACTATCCATGACTATACGTATAGAAAATTCTGCATATTTTTTACCAAAAGTCACATATCCTAAGTTTGTTAACCCTATCGCAGATCCAAGATAAATAATCAGAAGGTCATCTTTGATAAGCGCCAAAAATGAATTTCCCTGAAAAGGGATACCATAACGAAGTAATCGTTTTGCAGAGTGCAATGAGAAAATCAAACGAGGAGACCATGGATACATGATATAAATAGCGATCACTCCTGTCAGTGAACGAAACAATACTGCAATAACCAATCCATATATCTCAAAACCAAGAAGAGAAAAAATGATGACACAGGCATAAAAAACAGTATTTTCTAAAGCTTGGACAAAAACGACTTTATAAATAGCGATTTTTTTCTCAAGAAGGACAGAAGGGATTGTTTTCAAAGAAAGTAAGAAAAAAGAAACCAATACCGCCCAATAAAGATATATCGCAGTATGGGGAAGATCTTTATAAAAAGTGAATAAATGATTTGTGAGTAAAAAACCAATTATAATTGCAATGATCGTAAGAAAAAACTGAATAAAAAAAGCCGTATGTATGTCCTTTTTTTCTAAGTCTTTTTTTTGAAGAAGTGCAGCCGCAAGTCCTAAATTGGTAAAATAGTTAAAAAAAGAAAGCATCGCAAGCACGGTATTATAAATCCCCAAAAGATGTATTCCGGACTTCAAAGTCAGAATAAAAAAAGCACCAAAACCTAAAAAAGCCGCATAAGAAGTCTGAGCAACTAATGTGAAGGCGCTTAAAAAACTACGCGACTTGATCTTTTGTACGTCTTCAACCATAGAAAAATGAAGCGTGATAAATTAAAATAGGT
>Ga0209541_10012402_pt1 | contig 13188 bp, 17 predicted proteins | sample RifCSPlowO2_01_FD_184027 | JGI IMG/M metagenome (GOLD analysis project Ga0209541, IMG submission 184027) | Groundwater microbial communities from Rifle, Colorado - Rifle CSP2_plank lowO2_0.1 (SPAdes) (version 2) | ecosystem: Environmental > Aquatic > Deep subsurface > Groundwater | place...
ATCAAGAGTATAACCTTTCTCAAGATTTTTTCTAACATAGTCTATCAACTGTTCAATAACTGTTTTTGGCTGAAATTCCATAAAACTATAAGGATTAAATATTTAAAAAATCTTATGTAGTCAATCCCATATTTAGAAATCTTTTTATAGACACATATCCTCTATTAATAAAAGAAGTGAAAATGATATCTAATATTTTACAAACTTTTATGCTTGGACTTCCAGAAGACTTAGCAATATTATATGAAATAGGAATAATTATTATAATAGCAACAATCCTTGCGTTTTTTGTGAGATTTTTCAAACAGCCTTTGATTCCAGCATATATCTTCACAGGAATTCTAATTGGTCCTTTGGTTCTTGGTTTAATTAAAGACCCTGTGCTTATTCAAGCGCTTTCTCAAATAGGAGTGGCATTCTTAATATTTACAGCAGGTCTGGAAATTAAATTCAAAAAATTAAGAGAAGTTGGAAAAACTGTTTCTATAGGAGGAACTATCCAAATAATAATTTTATTTTCATTAGCTTTCTTTATTTCTTCTTTGTTAGGTTTTGCAGGCAAAGCTCCTTTTTATATTGGACTTGTTGTTGCTTTCAGCTCAACAATGATTGTAGTTACATTATTAGTTGAGAAAAGGGAAATTAATTCTCTGCACGGAAGAATAATAATTGGCCTACTATTAGTAGAGGACATTGCAGCGATAATTGCACTGACAATCTTGGCATCTGATTTTACAGCAGGAAGCATCTTAACAGTATTATTAAAAGCAGGAGTATTTGCAATAGTTGCAGTTATTCTATCAAGAGCAGTTAATCCAGTTTTCAGAAGCGCAGCAAACAATCCTGAATTGCTGTTATTGGTTTCAATCTCATTTTTATTTTTATTTGCAATAGGTTCTTTTATTTCAGACTTGTCTTTAATCATCGGAGCATTTTTTGCAGGAGTTGCGCTGGCAAATTCTGATTTTAAAACAGAGATTCAGGGAAAAATAACTCCCCTTAGAGAATTTTTTGCAGTAATATTTTTTGTTGCTTTAGGAATGCAGTTGAATTTAATCTCTCCAAAGTTTCTTGCACTTTTTTTTGTTCTATTAATCTTTGTTCTAATATTCAAACCATTAATAATCATGTTCATAGTAAGAATCTCAGGTTATAAAAAAAGGACATCCTTTTTAGTTGGAAACGCACTCGCACATATCAGTGAATTCTCTCTTATCATAGCAACAATCGGATTAACCTTAGGGCATATAGATTCAGGATTATTCAGCACCTTAGTTCTTTTAACAATTCTAACAATGTCAACAACACCTTATTTTATAACTTATGAAAAAAAATTAGAAAAAGAATTAAACTGGCCATTAAAAATTATGGATAGTTTTCACTCAAAAAGCGAGGAACTTGAATATCATGGAAGAGATGGGAAAAAGATGATAATATTTGGATGTCATAGAATGGGAAGTCTGTTTCTAAAAGAATTTGAAAAAAAAGTTAATGAAATTTTCGTTGTGGATTATAACCCGGAAATTATAAAATCTTTAATGGATAAAAAAGTCCCATGCATTTATGGAGACTTTATGAATGACGAAGTTTTTGAAAAAGCAGATATAAAAAATATTGAAATAGTTATAAGCACAATACCTGATTTTGAAGATAATCTTTTGTTGATAAGAAAGATTAAAAGGAGAAACTCAAGGGCGAAGATTATTGTTTCAGCCTCGAGAATTAGTGAAGCTATGGATTTATATAAGACAGGAGCAGATTATGTTATCTTGCCAAAAGTAATTGGAGGGCAAAAAGGAACCGATATAATAAAAAATTTCAAAAAAGACAAAATAAATTTCAAAGAAATAAAAAAAGAACACTTAGATTATTTAAAGTCACTTCATCATCTGATGTATTAAGAGTTTGATAAAAATTTTATAAATTTTTTAATCTTCAATTAATAGCTGATTTTCCTCATAAAACTTTTTTGCCTGTTTTAACTTTTCAGAAGAAGTTGAATAAACAGTGAGAATTTTTTCTCCTTTTTCAGCAGTTTCACCTTTCTTTTTATGAATATAAACTCCTGCTTCTTTATCTTCAGGACATCCTGCAGTTCTTCCGAGTTCATTAATAATCGCATTATCAATGTGCCTGATTACAGTTCTTTTCTTTGCTTTTACATCAAATGAAAATTTAGGCATCTTCAATTTGTTCAAATTATTGATATCACCCTTTTGCGCCTTGACTATTTGAACAAATTTTTTGAATGCCTCCCCAGAGTCCAATATTTCCTGAGCCATCTTAACTCCCTGCCCTTTTTTTGCTTTTTTGGAAAGTTCTAATAATTTTCCTGCTAAAAAAACAGATTTTTTTTCTAAATCTTCAGGAGAATCTTTTTCACGCCTTAAAACTTTTATAACATCTTTTATTTCCAAAACCGGGCCTATTCCATTTCCAATTGGCTCGCCTCCGTCAGTAAGCAGAACATTAATTTTCAAACCAAATTTTTTTCCGAGTATAATAAATTTTTTTCTCAGCTCTCTTGCTTTTTTTAGATTTACCTTGGCAGAATTTCCATATGGAATGTCTATTAAAATGTATTTGCTCCCTACTGAAATCTTTTTTGATAAAATACTAGCCAATAACTGTGCAGTAGAATCTATGTTTGCAATTTTTTCTATTCTTATTATTTTATCGTCGACAGGAGCCAGCCCCAATGCACCGCCCCAGACAAAACATCCTCTGGTTTTTAGGATTATTTCTTTTATCTCTTTTACAGAAAAATTAACTTTAGCAATCGTTTCAATAACATCTACAGTTCCTGCTGCACTTGTTATTGCTCTTGACGACGTCTTTGGCATTACCAATCCTGCAGCCGTGCATATGCTTATAACAATCGGTGTTGTTCTGTTTCCTGCAATTCCTCCAATAGAATGCTTGTCAACAACAACACCTTTTAATTTCATTTTGTTTCCGCTGGAGACCATTGCATCAACCAGATATTTTGTTTCAGATAAATTCATCCCCTTTGAATAAACAGCAGAGACAAAAAATGCGACCTCAACTTCAGTTAAAGAATTATTTGCTATATTGTCTATAATCTCTTTTATCTCCTCTTTATTTAAAACTTCTCCTTTTAATTTTTTCTTGATTAAACTAATGCTGTGTGGCCTCTCAGCAACTTCAACTTCAACAATATCCCCTGCATTTAATTCCAATCCTTGAATTATTTCATCAGAAACAGCAATTTGTTTTTGCGTCAGAATTTTTGAAACAGTGTCAACAATTGAAATTATTTTTTTTTTGCCCCTCATTATTAAAACTCTGTGTCCAACATGAAGACTCATTTCTTCAGCAGTTTTTTCATGAATCATGCAAACAGGCCTTCCTGTTAAAAATCTCAGCTCTTTTATTTTAAGTTTCATCTTACCTCCGCAGTTTTATTAGCAATTTAATCTTTAAAAATTCTCCTTCTCTGTCAAGCAGCATTAAGATAACTCCTTTTAAAAATTTAGCTTTAGATAGTATCTCCGATATTTATAAACCCTTGTAACAAAACTTTATTTTCCACCACCCATTATCCTTTAATTTTGTCATCTCACAATAATTTTACGAGGGAGAAAGAGTAATAAATGGTAATGGTTCTATTAATTAGACCCTAGTTAAATATCGTCGGAGATACTCCTAGATAAAATACAAAAATAAATTTAATCCTCGCATTTCTTAAAAATTAGGCTCTCTCCAAGAGTATGTTTTCTGTATAGTTCTATGACCAACAAAACATAAGCAAGTATTAAAGGCCCTATTATTAATCCAATAACACCAAAGACAAATATCCCTCCAATCATTCCAATCATTACAATTCCTTGATTAATCTGTGTTTTTCTTGAAACAATTATCAGTCTGATAAAGTTATCTACCAAACTGATTAAAAAAATTCCATATATTAAAAGTATAAAACCTGCAACAACATGTCCTGTTGCAAATAAATAAATATCAACAGGAACCCAAATAAGCCATGAACCAACCACCGGGATAATACTTGCAATAATAGTTAGGATAGTTAAGAATATTGCATTAGGAACTCCTAAAATAAAGTAGCCTAATCCTGCAATAAGCCCCTGCAAAACCCCTGCGACAATATATCCTATCAAAACTGACTGGGTTATTTCTTTAAAGTGCTTGAAAAATTTTTCCTGAATTTCTCTTTTAAATGGAATAATTGATTTCATATATTCAAATGCCTCTTTTCCATCTCTTAATCCAAAAAACAAAACAAAAAATACAACAAGAAGCTGAAGCAGTATTGAAGGAGCATCAACAAGATGATTTCCAATGCTCTTGGCAAAACCGTCAAGCATGCCTGAGAAAGAAGTTTTTAGAGTTGCTATAATTTCTTCAGATGCGCCAGAGGAAATTAAAAAATCAGGCAGTGTTTTGTTAAAGAGATTGTTCAAATTAATGTTTCTTAGATAAACTGAAAAATCAATTACCTGTTTTAGAAAAGAACTTATAATCACTCCAAAAAGAACTATTACAATCATCAGTAATCCCATACAAATTAAAAATGCAGCAAAATTTTCACTCTTAACTTTTTTTAAAATCCAGCTATAAATCGGAAAAAAAATGTATGCAAGCAAGACACCGTAGATAATAGAAAAAATAATTGGCCTTATAACTAAGAAAGCCAATACTAATAAACCTATGATTAGAGCATAAGTTATTATCTGGTTAAATCCCTCTCTTTCCATTAACAATATATGCAGTTGTTGTTTATAAGTGTTTGTTTGGGTTATTAAAAACTTGAGATGAAAGAAATATTTTTGAGATTTTTATTTATCAAATAACCCGCTTTTATTTACAACTTGCTCCAATTACTTTTCTAAGTTTAGCATCAAATTCTTTTAATATTCTTTCCTGAGTATCTCCCATAAAAATTCCCATGCTTTCTGGAGAATCATAAGATAATGGTTTCTGGATATATCCAGAACATCCTGCCTTTTTCCATGTATTTTCAGGAATCATATTTTTAGAAAGAAGATATACGGGAACCTTATTACCAGAACTTCGTATTTTTTCTGTTGCAGTAAGACCATTCATTTCTTTCATTTGATTATCAGTAAATACTAAATTATATTGATTTTCAGAAACAACATCAACAAGTTCTGTTCCGTCGGATACTTTTGTAATATCAGTATCTATGCCTCTTTCTAAACAAACAGATTTTAATCTTCCAATTAAACCAGAAAGTTCAATCTCATCATCGTCTGCTAATGCAATTTTTAATGTTTTTGTCATTTTATTTTATCAGAACTCTCTTTCCCTAGGTTGATTTTAATAGAAACAACTTATTTAAAAATCTTTGCTTTTCAAAAATATTCATTGATCAATTTTTTCTCAAAATTTTTTGAAAAGATTTATCAGAAATCTTTATAAACCATTTTCAAGACTTAATAGTATGGATTCGTTCATTAAAAAAATTTTTGAAGGAAAAGCAAAAGAAGACATGCTTGTTCATCAGCAGTTTCAGAAATTTTCAAAAGGCGAATTCAGAGGAAAGGCTTTAATTGTTGGAAAAAATTCCAAAGGAATTTTTTCAATAGGAACCACTGTAGAGTTTGCAAAAGATTTAGTAATGAGTTTTGCAGAAAAATTAGGAAATGAAAAAACTCATGTGACAGGAGCATTAATTTCTGTCTTGGACTTGACTGGATTTAATTATGTTGAAAAGAAAATCGCAATTGGAGTAAGAAAATATATAATTGACTCTGAAATGAGCGGAAATGAAATTTTAGATTTGTGCAAAAAAGTGGACAAAGCATTTTTTGGATTGTCATTCAGCGTCAGAGATTCTGAATTGAAAATCCAGCCAAAATCTCCTAAATCTGCAAAAGGAGTTTCATCTGCAAAAAAAGAAAATGAAAAATTAAAAGCAGATTTCTGCAAATTAAAAACTTCTGACAGGTCTATTATAGACAGTTTGATATTCGACGCCGAGACTGTAGTGTTTAACAGAATAGAAATAACTCATGATTTTATTATACAGGACATTGTAATTCCTGAATCGCTCAGAGGTGAAAAAGATTTTGCTGTTATTCGCGAAAAATCACTCCGCAAAGGAAAAATTATCAGAAAGCTTAATATCGACGGAAAAAATACAATTAAGGAAAAAGAGTTTGAGGCGTAAACATTCCAAGAAGGATTGAAGGAGATTAGACTAACAAACAAAAATATTTAAATTGAAAAAACTAAATAATGTTATGGAAAAAGAGAAGGATATAAAAGAATTTGAAAATAAGATTATTTTAGGAGACTGCATTAATGTAATGAAAACTATGCCTTCTGGACAAATAGATTTAATTTTTGCAGACCCGCCCTATAATATAGGCATAAAATATCATAATCATAATGATAAAATGCGATATGAAGATTTTGTTAAATGGTGTGAAGAATGGATTAATGAATGTGTAAGATTATTATCTGATATTGGTTCTATCTATATAGCAATTAATGATGAACACGCCGCAGAAATTGTTATGATTTTAAAAGAATTAGGATTAACTATGAGAAATTGGATAATCTGGCATTATACTTTTGGGCAAGCACAAAAGAAGAAATTTAGTAGATCTCACACACATTTGTTATATTTTACAAAAAACAAAGAAAATTTTATTTTTAATCCGGACGAAATAAGAATTAAATCTATTAGGCAGAAAATAGGGGATAAAAGAGCAAATCCAAACGGAAAAATACCAGACGATGTCTGGGAAAATGGGATTAGCGAAGAAGATGATGTCTGGAAAATATCGAGGGTAGCAGGCACTTTTCACGAAAGAATAAAAGGATTTCCTTGTCAAATGCCCATTAAGATATTAGAGAGAGTTATAAAAACATCCTCTGATAAAAATAGTATTGTTTTTGACCCCTTTTCTGGTAGCGGGACTACCCCTTACATTGCTAAAAAATTAGGTAGAAGATTTATTGCTATTGATAAATCTCCAGACTATCAAAAGGTTTCAGACAACAGAGTTAGATCTATTCTTAATTTTTAAAAATTCTTTAAAAGAATTTTTAATCCACAAAATTTTCAGAAAAATTTTAATTTTTAAATAAATCGCATGATTTTATTTTAAATTGTAACATATTAGCAGTTTTTCTACCGGCGTCTCCGCCTTTCCTTTGCATAGTTATTCTACCAATATATAAACTTCCTTGAGGGCTTATTTTAATTTCTCCTTGAGAAAATGTGTTCATAGCAGTATTAATGTCTGCTAAAACCCAAGAGGTTTCATTTTTCTTTGTCTCATATCTTGTAACCAATATCCAATCTGCAGCAAATTTATCATTCCCCTTTATAATGTCTGTAACAATTAATATTTTATTTTTTTTAAAGAAATTTAGTAATTCTTCTATCCTGTTATTGTTAAATTCATCAAGAAAAAATCTCCTTTTATCTCTGAGAGTCTCGTATTTCCGTTTTGTTATTTTTCTTTCTTTTAGTAATTGTTCGGGTGAAATTTCCCCAGTAAAAATCATGAGCATTTTTACAATTTCTGGAGGTATTCTCCACATTTCTTTATAGCTCTTTATCCATCTTTTATCAACCTGATTGTAATCTGCATCATTATTTGCTTTTTTAATAGAAATATTCTGAATTGAAATAGCTTCTTTTAATGTTACTAAAACTTTAATTTGAACGTCCGTTTTATGTCCATGTAATTTAATGGCTTCAACCTTCTTTATCTTTTTAAGATTATATCCCATAATCTCAAGCCATTTTTTAGCTTCTCTATCTTTTTTCCAAAAATTAAATTTCTTCACTATAACATCTTCATTAGCAAATCCGCCTTTAGCAGTTTCCGAGCCAATTCTTACTAAATCCTTCATTAGAAATTTAAGAAATACAAATTTAAAAACCTAACTACGATTTTAACACGCCAATATTTTCCTAAACCTTAACCAGAATCTTTATAAACCCCATATTTCTCACATAATCAAGTTATTACTGGGATAGACGTATCTCAGCATAGTTTTTGATAGCGTTCGGTTTTTACTGAAAGGCTCAGAATAAATTTAATTCTGAGTTTGCTATTAATTACTTAGAAGTTTAAATTCCAAAAGAAATTTAATTTAAGAAAGATAGAGAATGACAAAACACGGAACTACAAGACATGGGAGTTTGCAGTTTTATCCTAGGAAACGTGCAAACAAAATTCTTCCTAGTGTTAATTGGAATTCTATTTCTGATAAAAAAATAAGAGGCATGTTAGGATTTATCTGCTATAAAGTTGGCATGAAGTCTGCTTATGTTCGTGATAATCTTTCTACTTCTCTTACAAAAGGACAAAGAATAACAATTCCAGTTACAATTGTTGAATGCCCGCCATTAAAAATTCTTTCTGTACGATTTTACAAAAACAATAATGTTACAGGAGAGATTTTAAATCAGAATCTTGATAAAGAAGTTAAAAAGAAAATAAAGACTCCAAAACACTTTTCAAAAAAAATCGAAGATTTCAAAAAGGATTACGACGATATTAAACTAATTGTTTATTCTCAGGCTAAAAAAACCGGGATAAAGAAAAATCCTGATTTTATGGAAGTCGGTTTGGCAGGAAATACAGAAGATAAATTAAATTTTGTTAAGGAAAACCTGGCAAAAGAGCTGACTATAAAAGATTTCTTGACAGAAGATTTAATGAAAGATGGATTATTGGATATTAGAGGGGTTACAAAAGGAAAAGGGACTCAAGGGGCTGCAAAACGATTTGGATTAACTTTGAGAGCTCATAAATCTGAAAAAGGAGTAAGAGGTCCTGGTTCAGGGGGTCCATGGCATCCAACAAGAGTTGAATTTACTCAGCCAATGATGGGGCAGATGGGATATTTTACAAGAGTTATTTTTAATAACAAAATTATTGAAACAGGAAATATCAGAGAAAAAAATATAAATCCTTCTCAGGGATTTAAAAAATATGGCAGGATAAACAACGACTATATTATTATCTCTGGAAGCATTCAAGGCCCTTCAAAAAGACAGCTTATTCTGACACCTGCTTATCGCCCTAATAAAAATCAATCTAAAAAGAACTTTGAGTTCTTGGAGTTGAGATGAAAGCCCAAATACTAAACACCGACGGAAAAAAAATAAAAGAAATAACCACAAGATTATTTGAAGAACCAATCAGAGAAGACATTATAATGAAAGTTGTCGAGGCTGAAAAAATAAAACATCCTTATGCTCCAAAATTATATGCAGGAATGAATCGTTCTGCATCAGGACTTGCAAGAAAAACAAGGCACGTTTGGAAATCTGATAGAGGAAAAGGATTAGCAAGAATTCCTAAAAAAATAATGTGGAGAAGAGGAACTCAGTTTAACTGGGTCGGAGCAATAATCCCTGGAGCTCGTGGAGGAAGAAGAGCACATCCGCCTCATGGAGCAAATGCCTTAAAAAAAATAAACAAAAAAGAATACATCAAAGCCTTACTGAGCTCTTTAAGTTATGTAAATTCTATAGAAGAAATTAAAAAAAAGTATTTAAGATTAAGAGACAAAGACATCAAAGCAGAATTGCCTTTAATTGTAGAAGATAAAATTTTAAATCTAAAGATCAGAGAATTTGCAGCAGCACTGGAAAAAATTTTAGGAGATTTATCCGAGGTTGCAAATAAAAGTAAGTCTATAAGAACAGGAAAAGGAAAAATGCGAGGGAGAAAATACAAAATATCTGCAGGAGTATTATTGGTTGTTGGAAAAAATGAAGGCAAAAAGATAATGGGAGTTGATATAATAAAAGCAAATGAGCTGATTGTAAGCGATTTGGCTTCAAATGGAGCAAGATTGACAATGTTTACTGAAGATGCAGTAAAAGAATTAGAAAAATTAACTGATAAAAAAGAAAATAAGGAGGAGAGAAAATGAAACCGCTAGCAACTGAAAAGGCTGTAAGATTAATTGAATTAAATAATACTTTAATTTTTCAAGTGGACAGAAGAAAATCTAAAACAGAAATCAAGAAAGAGATTGAAGATGCTTTCAAAGTAAAAGTTGACAGCATCAACAGCCTGATAAGATTGAACAAAAAATATGTTTATGTTAAATTAAATGCAAAAACTCCTGCAATTGATGTTGCAACAAAGTTGGGGATGATATAAAATGGGAAAACGACATAAACATCATGAAAGACCTTTAAGCGGAGAGGAAATCGTTGGATATTTAGCAATTGGAGCATTAATTGGAACCTTGTTTTATTCATCAATATATTTTGGAATAGTTGGAGTAGAAAGATCCAATAGAGATTCTCCCTCGGTTAATTACAAAATAAATGAGAAATCTCTTGATTCAGAGGAATTTTTAAATAATTAAAATGGGAAAACAACTAACACAACAGGCACGAGGAAAAGGAAGCTTTACATTCAGAGTTAGAAGAAGAGGATACAGATACAGGATTACATATCCTTCTTTAAATGCAAGAGGAAAAGCAAAAATAATTGAATTGCTTAATTCTTCAGGACATACAGCACCTCTTGCAAAAATTCAAATAGAAAACGAAATTTTTATTGTACCGTCGGCAAGCGGAGTTTATGAGGGACAGGAAATTTACATTGGAAAACGTCCTGAAAATCAAAAATCAGAATACGGAGATATTTTAATGTTAAAAGAAACAAATCAAGGAGACAAAGTTTTCAATATTGAATTATCCCCTGGAAAAGGAGGGAAGCTTTTAAGAAGCGGCGGAATTTCAGGGTTAATTGGGATAAAAGATGAAAAAGGAGTTGAAATAATAATTAAGAGAAGAAGAATAATACTAAATGAAAACTGCAGGGCAATCTTAGGCAGCGCTGCTGGCGAGGGAAGAACAATGAAACCTTTTGTTAAAGCAGGAAAAAAACATCATTTAATGAAATCAAAAGGCAGAAAATGGCATAGAACATCTGCAATTAAAACAAATGCAATTGACCATCCTTTCGGAGGAGGAAGAGGCAAAAGAATTAAAAGCAAGATTGCCAAGAGAAATGCACCAGCAGGAGCAAGAGTCGGGCATATCAGGCCAAGCAGAACTGGTAGGAGAAGATAAAAATGTCAGAACAAGAAAATCAAGAATTTAGAAAAAAAGAATTCACCTATAGAGGCAAATCTCTTGATGAATTAAATAAAATGGAAATCAGGGAATTTGCAAGATTATTAAAATCAAATGAAAAGAGAACTTTGTTAAGGCAGTCAGATGAACTTCAGAAATTTGTTTTAAGAGCAAACAAGAAAATTTCAGATAAAAAAAATATAAAAACACATTCAAGATATCTTGTTATTATTCCTCAGATGATTGGAATGAAAATAGGAGTTCACAACGGAAAAACATTCCTTCCTCTTCAAGTTGAAGCAGAAATGTTAGGGCATAGATTAGGAGAATTTTCCGTTACAAGAATGAAAGTTAAACATGGTGCAGCAGGAATAGGAGCAACTCGTTCAAGTGCATCGCAGAGCGTGAAATAAAATGGCAGAAGAAACACTTAAACAAGAAACTAAAGAATCTAAAATGAAAGAGCAAAAATTCGGCGAAAAAAAATCAGAAGAGACTAGAAAACCAGAAGTGGCTGAGCAAGAAACCAAACCTAAAGAAGCAAGCCCTAGTAAAAAGGTTTTAGGAGATCACAATAATACAAATAAATCCGACGAAAAAAAATCTGCTCCAAAAAAAGAAAAACCCGAAGTTGTCAAAGGCCCAAAAAAAACAGAGGTTGTTGTGAATGGAAGGGATATTCATGTATCACGCAAAGTTGCGATTGCATTATGCAACTTCATAAAAAACAAAAACATTGACAAGGCAATTGAAGAATTAGAAAAAGTTACAAGATTAAAAAGGGCTGTTCCAATGAAAGGAGAGATAGCTCATAGAAAAGGAAATATGATGAGCGGAAAATATCCTGTAAAAGCATCAGGAGAATTTGGAAGATTATTAAAAAGTCTGAAAGCAAATGCAGTTTATCATGAATTAGAATTAGAAAAAGTTAAAATTGCATGCAAGGCAAATAAAGCACCGAGGCCTTACCGAAGATTTGGAAGACATCAGTTCAAAAGATGCCATGTTGAAATTAAATTAATACCAAGGGTAAAACATAAATAAAATGGTTATGATGTATGGTGAATCAGAAGTTGGAGAAAGATGCAAAAAACATTTAACAGAATTAGTTGGGGATATAGATAACGACGAATTAGTTTTTTTGCCTCATAAATCTAAACTTGTTGTTAATGATATAGAATTATTTAACAGAGTAATTCAAGCATTAGATATTCAAGAAATTTCAAGACTTGGAGGATTACATTATACAATGGATATTTATAGAGCAGATAATATTCCTGAACACTGGTTAATTGTATTGAATAAAGATAAAACTCAAGAATTTTTAACTAAATATGGAGAACAATACAAAATAATTTAAAATGGCAGAACAAAAAACAGAAATTGAATGCAAGGACTTTGCATGTCCTATTCATGGAAACATAAGTTTAAGGGGAAGAAGCTTTAAAGGAAAAGTAATAAAAAAATTTCCAAAAAGAGTAGTTATTGAATTTGAAAGAACAGTTTACATAGATAAATATGAAAGATATTCAAGAAGGAAAACAAAACTTCATGCTCGTCTTCCAGACTGCATGTCTAAGGACATTGAAGTTGGAGATTATATTGAAATTAGAGAATGTCGTCCTATTAGCAAAATAATTCACTTTGTTGTCGTAGGAAAAGTTGTAAAAGAAAAAACCGAAGAAGGAGAAGGAAAATGAAAGGCATATCAGCAAGACCTACAAGAGCATTAAACCTTGGAAGTTATGTTTTAGCAGCAGATAATAGCGGAGCAAGAATTGTAAAACTAATTGGAGTAAGGCATGGAAAAACAAAACGAGGAAGACAGCAATATGCTAAGATAGGAGATTTAGTTAAAATATCAGTAAGAGTAGGAGACCCTAAGATGAAAGGAGAGATTTTCGACGCTGTTGTGGTAAGAGTAAAAAAACCATACAGAAGAAACACTGGCGAAAGGGTTGCATTCGAAGATAATGCAGTTGTTTTATTAAAAGATGAAAAAGGAAATCCAAAAGGAACTCAGATTAAAGGCCCTATTGCAAGAGAAACAGGAGAAAGATATCCTTTTGTAAATAAAATTGCGAAGTATGTATTGTAAAATGGGAAATGAAAAATGTCAAGGA
>Ga0209541_10012403_pt1 | contig 13187 bp, 15 predicted proteins | sample RifCSPlowO2_01_FD_184027 | JGI IMG/M metagenome (GOLD analysis project Ga0209541, IMG submission 184027) | Groundwater microbial communities from Rifle, Colorado - Rifle CSP2_plank lowO2_0.1 (SPAdes) (version 2) | ecosystem: Environmental > Aquatic > Deep subsurface > Groundwater | place...
TGATCCCGTTGTCCTCCGATGGGCGCGCCTGCCAGGACTTGAACCCGGAACCTCGTGGTCCGAAGCCACGCGCTCTATCCAATTGAGCTACAGGCGCTTTTATGTTAGCATGATAGCATGGAAGAATTAAAAATTCCAGCTAAAATCCAATCTATATTAGGCAAACTTCAGGAGGCCGATTATAAGGCCTATTTAGTTGGCGGCTGTGTTAGGGATCTGCTGCTGGGCAAAACGCCCCAAGATTGGGATATCGCCACCTCGGCTAAGCCGGAAGAAATTCAAAAACTTTTTCCCAAGAATTTTTATGATAATCAGTTTGGAACCGTCACAGTTTTGCCGGATTTAGTGGAAATAACCACTTTTCGGAAAGAGGCGCAATACAGCGACAAGCGCCATCCGGACCAAATAGAATTCACTGATCAGATAGAGGAAGATCTGCAAAGAAGAGATTTCACTATCAATGCCTTGGCTTATGACGGCAAAAACCTGATGGGCCGATTAGAGCCGATTATTAAGGCAGTGGGGGATCCGGATAAGCGATTTCAGGAAGACGCTTTGCGTTTGTTGCGAGCGGTTAGGTTCGCCGTGCAATTGGAATTGGAGATAGAAGATAATACCTTAAAATCTATAAAAAATAATTCTCAATTATTGAATTTTGTTGCCCCAGAACGGATCCGCGACGAATTGGTTAAAATTATTATGTCGGAAAGCCCTAAAAAAGGAATTTTGTTGTTAAAAGAATTGAATTTGCTGAAATTTATAATTCCGGAATTGGAATTAGGAGTGGGGATTTCGCAAAACAAGCACCATATTTACACGGTTTTTGAACACGCCTTGAATTCTTTGCATTTTGCCGCTTTAAAGGGATTTAATTTGGCAGTGCGTTTAGCGGCTCTATTTCACGATATTGCTAAACCCCAGACCAAAACTGGAAGCGGAAAAGACGCCAGTTTTATCAATCATGATATTGTAGGAGCTAAATGGGCTTCTCGGATATTAAAGCGGCTTAAATTTGAGAACAAAATTATAGACCAGGTTTATTTATTAGTCCGGCGCCACATGTTTTTATCCGACCCAGAAAAAGTGACTGATGCCGGGGCTCGGCGGCTTTTGCGCAAAGTGGGGCAGGAAAATATAGGGGATTTAATTAATTTGCGGATTGCCGACCGATTGGGTTCCGGAGTAGCCAAAGATCGGCCTTATCGCTTGCGTCATTTTGAATATATGCTTAGCAAAGTTTCCCGAGATCCGATTTCCGTCAAAATGTTAAAAATCAACGGCAACGACCTTTTGCGGATTTTGCAAATTAAACCCAGTCCGCAAATCGGATTGATTTTGCGCGCCCTCTTAAACGAAGTTTTAGACGATCCGAAAAAGAATAGCCAAGAATATTTAGAACGCCGCGCTAAAGAATTAAATAAACTTTCGGAAAGAGAATTGAATAAGAAGACTAGAGAAGTAGCAGAGAAAAAAGAAGGAATAGAAGAAAAAGAAAAGAAAAAATTTTGGCTTTAGCTTGACTTTAAAAAGCTCGGAGTTATATTTGATATAAGGAGAGGGGCATACAGCTCCTTGAAAAACAGATAGGAGGTGCGGTCATGAACCGCATTTTTTTAATTCTTTTGACGATCGTTTTTGTTATTATTCCTTCATTGGCGACTCACGCAACTCAAAGTTTCGCGGTTTCAGATGTTACTGCTAATGCTCGTTTTAATCCTCTAGCATCTGAAGTCGGAGAGCATCCTTGTTGGTTTGAACAACAAGTTTCACTTACGCAAATAGCTGGCGACAACACTGCCGCGGTCCAGTTGTATGCCAGCTTTGATGCTAATGTGTTGCGGGTAGCCGATGTTCGCATGGGGAACACGGCTACTAAAACTGCTGGCTGGACCATGTTACACACTCAGCTAGCGGTGGCAAATGAAAAAGGAGCTCTAGGTATTAGTTTGTTAGCTCCCAATGCCGCTGGTCGTTTGACCGGCGTGCAGACCGCAGTAAAAATCGTAAGGATTGTTTGGGATACCAGCGGGCTAGTTATCCGAGATAATCCGCAGATAGTTGTGTTCACTGGATATTATAGTACCGATGACACTGGTGAAACAGCTATTTCGGACATAAAAACAACTTTCACGCCAAGTTATGTCACCGGCAACTTAACACCAGATAACTTGGTGTCAGCGCTAGACGCCTGGTGTGCTACGCAGGTGGCGCTTGAGAATCCGGTCTTTGCCGGAAAAACCCTTTGGGAGTGGGGAAGCGCTTTAGTTTGGCCGCTTATGGTTACCGCTGATCATCGGGTAACCGCATCAGATGCTTACGCTATCTTAGAGGAGGTGTCTGATGTTGGCGTGGATGTTTTTGCCATAGATACCGCCAATTTAGCAGCGCCATCTATGGCAATGTTACCTTACGTGTTTAATATTTCCAGGGTTCAAGAAGTTTCGGACGGTCTAGAGTTAATTTTTGAAGCGACTATTGAAACTTCATTGAGTTCTCAAATGGTCGCCGGGCAACTTCAGTTGGCAGTTGATCCGCGGGCCTATGATATTCAGGTTTCAGCATCAGGCGAGGTTCAAGAAAATCTTGCTTGGCGCTATGGTCAAACCGGAAAACTTCCCTTTTTTCGCGAAGGAGAAGAGGAAATTTCCGGAGAAATGTTTCGTGTGCGTTTTAAAATGCCGATTGATGCTGATATCCAAAATCCGATTCGGCTGGTTGGTGCGGAGGTCAACGAGCAGCCGGTGGGATTCGGAAATATCCAGTTTCGGCGAGCGGCCTGGGAAAATTCTGCGCTTCTGCAGAATTATCCCAATCCTTTTAATCCCGAGACCTGGATACCCTACCGACTAGCAGTTGCTAGTGACGTGACGATCAGTATTTTTAATCAGACTGGTCGTCTGGTTCGGGAACTTGCATTGGGAGGGAAGGCGCCTGGGTTTTATATTGAAAAATCTCGGGCGGCCTATTGGGACGGACGCAATCAAGCCGGAGAAGAGGTTGCCTCTGGTATGTATTTTTATCAACTGGAGGCAGGAAGATTTTCACAGCTAAGGAGGGCGATTATTGTAAAATAGTTTTAGAGATTCTCCCCATCATCGTCAAAGCCCGCTCCTATAAGGAACGGGCTTTTTAAATTGGGGTCAAATCGTGGATGACGTTAGAACTATTATACAACGGCAAAGAGAGTTTATCTATATCCCAGATTTAACAACGCGAATATAAAAAGGCACCTGATTTTCTCAAGTGCCCACAAAGTCCATCAAATGATTCAGGTCTTTGTATTTTCTCCAGTAGACTGCGAAGTGAAGAATCTTGAACTCAAATCTCGAGAGATCCGAGAGAAACTTATCTTTTTTTACAAAAAGTAAATTTCTTAACGAATATCGCGAAACAACAGTTCTGTTTTCTTCGGTATCAAGAATCCTCACTTCATCAAAACCAGAAAAGGCCTGATTAAAGTCGTTAATTTGCAAAAGAACATTTTCCTCGCCGAAATCAAAACTATGGATCAGTAAAATGCTACTTGAATACCGATGCTCTGATAACGCTGTCATTCTTTCGCTACCGGTTACATCGCCCTCAAACAACACCTTTTCGCCGAGAATATCTATCCAGTTAATCCTGTGCTCTGCAGGCCTGAAACCTTGCAGGGCATCAGTAATTAACTCGGACGATATGCCAAGATAACTCCCCAAAAGCCCAGCTGCAGCCGCTTGATAGTAAAACAGGCTTGTCTTGATATAGGGCACAAATCGAATTACCTGATTTGTGTAATTCAAGAAAAGAATTGTTTGACTACCTTCGCTTGAGATAAAAGCATCTGCCCTTAGATCAACCAAGGAAAATCCTAAGTCCCCATTTCTTTTCAAAACAGAGACAAAAGAATCATCCAAATTGAGCAGGCCTATCTGTGATTTTTTGACAAGAGCAGCTTTGCCCTCCTGAATATCGTAGAGTATATCGCGCTCCGACAAGCCGGTCATCGGTTACTCTGTCATCTACTACAAAAACGATTTTCTCGTTTGCACTCAAATTTTTAATGTTGAGTGAACGATCAAATGGTTTGTTGTACCATCCCATGTGCTCGGGGTGGTCTTCGTAAACGACAAAATAAAGAATTCCTTCTTTTGGAGATAGAGATTCAAACTCTTTCAAGTGGGCGACATTGAAAACATCAAAGTTCTCGGTGCCGCTTAACCCAAAAAATTTAGCGTCCGGAAGAATCCGGTTCAGGGTTTGTAGATTCAAAATCATTGTTGGCCTCCTATGCCTTCATGATCAGAGAAACTACTTCGTTTGTGTGAGAGTTTGCGATGTCATGTCCGCCGCCGGAAATGATGTGTAGGTTGTGATGTGTTGCCGAATGTTTTAAACATTCTTGCACCAAGTCCGGAGGCGTGGCAGAATCATTTTTGCCGTAGATAAGCGTAAGCGAATCACGCATATCCAGTAAATCCTCCCTAAGGTCAAGAGAAACAATGTTCCGGTATGTTTCCCTCATAACCTCGGTCGCGTTGGCATAATGGGGATTTTTGATTATCTGCGTGAGATAGAAATCCCTTAACAAAGAAATAAATCTTTCGGGAAACATTGTTTTGAATGCTTTCCGAACAAAACTTAAATCTCTGTGTCTGTACCTACGGAGAATCGCCGGAGAAACCAGAAAGGCTTTCATTCGAGTATCGCCAGTCACTTTCTTCCAACGAAGGACAATTGCTCCTCCGAAAGAGTAACCGAGGATATAGTTGGGTTGTTCTTTTTTGATGACTTGGTCAACATGCTGAACAAAATCATCAAGAGTCCAAGGATGTTTCGGGTCTTTTTGACCGCAGAAACCCGGCAGGTTAACGGTGGCGACATTAAAATGTCTTGACAGTGCCTCCACAAATTTTGATCTGCTAGCCCATGCATCTGTACATCCGGAAGATGTATAGTTTGCATAATTCCAGCCGTGAACGAGGAGAATCTTTTTTGTCGTCATAGCTTTGTTTTCAAGCAACCTCCGTTCAATACATTAACATAAAGTATATTTGTGTAAATACTTGGGGTCAAATCGTGGATGACGTTAGAACTATTATACAACGGCAAAGAGAGCATATCTACATTCCAGATTTGAGACAGATAAATCATTGCTGACCTTGTTTATCGTCCGGGTATATCTTCCAATCTGCAATTAAACTTTGGTAATGCCAAATCTCTTAAATAGAGAGAGCCAACAAAAAGAACACTATCAACATCTACGCCAGTATCAAAAGCTCCTTTCTGAAGATTGGGTAAAATTTCTGGATTACTCTTTATATTAAACATCACTTCCTTTGCAAATTCCTGAACTTGATAGGCGTTTTTAGGATTTTTCTCTCTTATACTTTCAATTAATTGAATAAGTCTCCTATCTACTAATTCCTTAACGCCACTTTTATTTAGTATATCTTTTCCTTTTTCATTGAGGGTAAGAGGAGATTTGCCACCAGCAAATTGTAATTCCCATAAAATCTTTACTTTCGGTTTTATGTCAGCAACATCATCACCTATTTTATCGGTCTTGTCTAAAATCCTTTTAATAAAATAACCTATTGTTCCCAATAGAATAGCGATGATTGATAAGAAAAATTCTGTATTCATATTATTATTAAAATAAAACAATTAAATTATAGCAGATTTTACCCCATCTTGCTACTCACTATTGTTTGATACTCATAATCTCACTCAACCACTTAATTTCTTCCTCGCAGGTTTTTTTATATCTTTTCGTAAAGTCGCCAATTCTCTTTTAGATTTATTATCACGCAACTTTTCAACTTTATTCGTTAAACTTTCTAAAAGGCGTTTTCTATATCGCCATTTTGTTATTAAGTGGTGAGTGTTGCAATTATCATCTGTGCAACCAAGAGTTAAATACTTGCCACAATCGGCAATGCTAAAAAGGCACTTTTTATGATGAAAGTTAATCATATTTTATCCCGCCCCGCTACTTAACTATATCTCGGTTGGGGTGACTGGTGGGATTTGAACCCACAACCGCTGGGACCACAACCCAGAGCTCTGCCAATTGAGCTACAGCCACCATTGCCCGCGTCCGACCGGACGCGTCACTCGTTAAAACAGAATAAATTCTGCTACCCGCGTCCGACCGGACGCGTCACTCGTTAAAACAGAATAAATTCTGTTTTAACTCGTGTACTCTATTCTGAAAATAGTTCGAATGCATTTCGCCGCCTGTGGCGGCGACGACCAGCCCTCTAAAATTTGAGTGGCTTCATCGCGAACTTTGACAATTTCAAATTTTTCTACGAGTTAATCATAACTCATTACAGTAAATTTTTCAAGCTCATTTTTCTTGAAAAATTTACTGCTTTGGCGGCAAATTCTTTAGCCCTTTTACAAAAAGAAAGAGCGAAGCTCATACGAATCTCTAGTCAAAAACTCCGAAACTTTTTTGTGTCTACACTCTAAACAAAAAAGGAGTAATGATGCTTCACTACTCCTCATATATACTTGCATCTCTAACAAATCTTCATGCCAAGAGATAATCCCATCTTGGCCAGAGCTTCTTTAATATTTCTTATGGCTTTGATGCCGAGGTTTCGGTAACGCAGAAGTTCTGTCTGTTCTTTGGTTACCAACCCCCGAACCATCGTGATATTCGCCCTTTGAAGGGCGTTTTCGATTCGAAAAGGAAGTTCAAGTGCAGAGATTGGCTTGGACAAATTTTCTGTACGTGATTCAACTTCTGTTGCAATAGACAGACCGATCGGGTTTAGCCGCTTGAGCTCACTAAAAGGTAGCTTTGTTACCTTAAGCGCTCCTAACGCATCAAAGAGTTTGGTATATCGGTCGGGAGAACGCAGGGTGATTATGGCAGACATCTCCATTTGTCCGATATAAGGTTCTGCGTACGGGCGCGGCGGTATTCGACTTTGCCCTAAGACGACTGCAATAACGCGCTGCGGCAAAACACCCTTGTCATGAAGCCACGGTAGGCAATGGTGCTGCAACGCAAGCTCATCGCTTTCTCCGTATAGATTAAAACGGAGTTCAAGGACTCGCCTATATTTTTCCGGAAGTCCCTGCATGACCATGTAAAACTCGTCACAAAAAATCTGCCACTTGTCTTTTGTCAACTCATAGTCATCAAGGCACCGATGAAGAGCCACTTGGGTAATCTTCTCTACAGCAGAGAGATTCAGGGTTTTGCTCATGATTTCACCTCTGTTATGTCAAAAACGAATGCAGGCCTATACGTCTTATCTGCATTCGGATCAATAAGTCTTGCCTGCTTCTTAATGACTATGAATCTAAACTCTTGTGGATTCATCTGAAGTTACCTCCAAACTTGAGTTAAATATGATATTGTCAAAGTAAGGTGAATATAACAAATCCAACCTGTCTTGTCAACTTTCTGTACAGTAACTACTAACCCTACGCGCGTTGGGCTAAGACCATTCCCCATTCTGTGAGCAGTTATTCAGAGGATAAAGTACTAAAATTGGCTTAAATACAACAAAAAACAGAAATTTCAGGGAATTTCTGCAATAATTTCCTACGTGGTGCCCTCGGTAGGAGTCGAACCTGCATTCCCAACTTAGAAGGCTGGTGTTCTGTCCATTGAACTACAAGGGCTTTTTATTCCTGATCCAGGCAGATTTTTATCCTGATCCGACCGGATCAGGTTGCTCGCAAACCACCCGACCGGGTGGTTTGCTCACAATATTATAAATCATCTTGGCTGTAAACCTTAATTAAAGTTTGAATGAGATAATTATCTTCCGTTTCTTGATATCTGATGCTGGCCTCTTCTAGATTAGAAAAAAAGTTTATATTTTCCAGGTTTTGCATAAATTGCAAAAGTTCCGGGAAGGAACCGGAATTTTCCAATCGGAAACAAGTCCCGATTTTACTGTCTCCGGAACAGGAAGACACTTTAACTGAAGTTTTTTCTCCAGTTTTTTCCAGAGCCTCTATTAATTCCAGGGCCCCAGTTTCTTCCATTAATATTTTTTGCCAATTGTTAGCTTCGCCATTGGCCTTGGCTAGCCTTTCCAGTTTTTGGCTTTGTTCTATTTTGAGATTAGAATAGTTAAGATTTTTGTTTAAATTTCTGGCATTAGGATACAAAAAAAACATAACTGAAATCATAAATATCAGGAAGCTGGCGAGCGCCAGTATTTTTATATTTTTATTTATCATTGGTTTTTAAAAGCAAACTGAAATCAAAATCTTGGGGATTAGTTAAATTTTCCAAGGGCGACTCAACCGAGTAAAAATAGTTTAAACTTTCTGCAAAATCCAGCATATCTTTTCTGGTTTGGGCATGGGCTTTGAGCTTGATTTCTTTTTCTTTTATATCCAGACTTAAAAATTTAATATGGTCTGATTTCAGGCGATAAATATTGGCTATAATTTCCGTTTGAAAATTACCCGGTATTTGTTTAAGCAGGGCTTCTTTTTTTTCTAAGATATCAATTTTCTGATTCAAAATATCCAGAGAAGAAAAGTCGTAATCATAGGGAAATTTATTATTTACAATATTCAAAATTGAACTGGAAAGTAGGGAGGCGGTGGTTAAAATTATAGTGATTAGTATTCCCAGCCGCAAGCTGTGTTCTTTGGCGATCCTTTTTTTGCTGGCCAAAGGAAGCAAGTTGATTTTTTGATCTTTTTTTAAGCTCAAGCCAATAGCGGTTACAAAAAGGCGTTTTTTGGCTTTTTGGGTTTTGATTCCGGTCCTTTGCTCAATTTCTTGCTCCAGATTTCTTTTTTTGGCTTTGCCGCCGCAGAGAATAATTTTTTTGGCGCGTTTTAAGAATTTTTTTTCCACATAAGATACGTATTCCAGGGCCTGTTTGGCTAGGGTTTGGCTGTCCGGAACTTCGCTTTGAGGCCGATAGGCAGTGAAATAAATTGCGTCTGAAGAGCAGATTATAAAGCTGGGGCCGCGAAGACCCATATCAATAATCATAATTACTCCCTGGTCTGGTTTCAAAGCCCGCACTGTGGCCACTGATTCCGGCTCCACTGCTTCCACTATTAATCCGGCTTGATGAATAAAATCCAGATATTCATCCACAATGGTTTTAGCTGCGGCCACCACCAGCCACCCGTATTTGGTTTTTTCCCAGTCATAATAAATTTTATCAATCGGCAAAGGTATGTTTTCTTCGATAATCTGCTCCAGGTTTTGGCCTTCGGGAACTAGCTGAATAAAAGAATATTTTTCCGGAATTGAAGCCACGGCATACATATTGCTGATTCGGGCCTGCTTAATGGCCTTTCTTAGCGCTTCTATCCTTTCCTTTTTATTGTTAATGGGAATACGTACCAGTTTTTCTCCGTCAGCTAATTTAATTGAGCTTTCCGAAACATCCAGGCCGAATACTTTTGGCTTTAAAAACGATTGCATGAATTAATTTTAACACACTAATATTCTTCTTCCCAATGTTCAATTTCTACAAAAGGGGAATTAGCGGGCTCTCCCAATGTATTTTGAATTATTTGGGGATCGTGGATTATATTATAGGTTTTATAAGTAGAAAAAAAATCAATTTCCGGAGATATCATTCCTCCTTTAAGATTAAAACTGGTTCCGGAATCAAAATTGGCAAAAACAATTTTTTGCAAAGAGTAGACCAAACCTTCAATATCAATAGTTCTGGTCCAATTGCCAAAAGAAATAGTTTCTTTGGAGATAAGGCCAGATGCTTGGCCGGGAATATTATTTATAGTTATCCCGGCGGGATTTCCGTATCCTGCTCCTAGATTAATTTTTTTATCGGCTAATAAGAGCCCGTTTATAACCGGATGCTGATCATTTTTTAAATCTACGTCTCCTTCAACGTAAATAATGCCGCTAAATTCGGCGCTAGGATTATTTTTTAAAATATTCTTAAATTCATCTTGCGAATAAACCTGAGCCTGGTTTTTATAATTAGCAAAATCCAGCATGGGAAAACTTATTTCAGCATCGTTTTCTATAATTTCGTTAACATACAAAGCAGAAAAAGGGTCAACAAATATGTTATTAACCGCCCTGGCTTTTCCCGGAGTAGATACTGTGGAATTATATAATTCGATATCGTCGCCGCTATAAATATCGCCGCTTTCAGTTATTAATAATCTTGATACCCAAAATTCTAAATCTTTTTCTAGGCCTCCTGAATAAATCGCAATATCTTCTGGAAAGGTGTTGGCTAAAGCCTTGGTTAGTTTGACCCTAACCACTCTTCGGGCATTTTCTTTTTTACCAGTAGAAAAAATTTCCGCTTTTCCCGGCGCAGTGCTTTGTATATTAACTAAGAATTCGTCGGTTTCCAGGTTCTGATTCAAATTTCCGGAAATAAAATCATTTTTCCAGATCGCGTTGTTTTTTATTTCCCAAATCGCTTGGTTAACTCCGCCTTCGGCCAGATAATAGGCCTCTACTCCTTTGATTTGGCTTTGGGTTATTTTTAAATCGGAAACTACGATCACGATAAAAGAGCCGGAAAGCAGCAAGAGCAGGGAGGATAGGAGCAGGACCGTGATTAAGGCAAAACCGTTCATAATTTAATTTCGTGGATAGATGGCGGTGGAATAAGTTTTATTTTTAGTATTAAAGCTAAGTTCTATATATGACCCTTCATTGGGAATTAAACTTAAAACGTTTATGTCGCGGGATACTATTTGCTCCAGTTCAATAGTTTCGGTGGCTTGAGGCATGTCAAAGCGGGTTAAATTTCCTTCCAAGAGATAAACAATCTGCTGTCTCTTAAGCGTGTTGTCCGGGGAAATGAAATATTTTATATACTGCAAACGTTCCGTGTGGCCGTCTTCGATCATAAATTGATTGGAAGCGATTAACGCCACTTCATTGGCCTGCCGCAATTCGCGGGAAATTTTATCAGTGACGACCCGGGCGTTCTGCAGTTCTTCGCTCAATTCGGTTCCCTGAACCCAGGCGCGCGAACCAAATAGGTATAAAGCAGTGGCGGCTCCGATAACCAGGGCCAGAATTAGGGCAGAAATTACCACTTCGTTTAAAGTCATTGGCTGATATAAGTTTTAATTAAACCGTTGATATCCACTTCTTTCAGTCCGGGCCGGATTTCAATTCCATTCACTTCATTATAGGGCTTGGCGATTTCTTGTTCTATTAAGGCCTGGGCGTTAAACATTTTCAAAGTCTCTTCTTGATTATTTTTTATAATTCTTAGGCCAAAAGTTATTACCCCCAAAATTGATAAGAAACCGATAGATAAAATTCCCACGGCCATCACTCCTTCAATTAAGGTGAAGCCCCTACTTGATATATCCGGCGGAAGTGATTTCAATGATTTTAGTCTCACTTTCATGATTTATAATTATGTTTTTTTCACTGTCCGGAGTCCCGTCGGCCTTGAAAGTCACTGAAACTCCATAAAGCTCTATTTGTTGATTGATTTGCGTTTCCATGGCTCTAAATTGCGCTTCGCGCAATTGAGCAATCGCTTCTTTATACATATTGTTGAGCTCTATATTGGGAATTATGGCTCGATATAACGGTACGCTTAAAACTGCTAAAATAGCCAACATTCCGATTACCGTTAAAATTTCTATAAGAGTCATTTAGCCTACGTTTTGCAATATAGAATACATGGGTTGCAGCATGGAGAGAGCAAAAAAAGTCACTAATCCGCCGATAAAAACCATTAAAACCGGCTCGATGGTAACCGACAGATTTCTGGTCGCCTGATCCAGCTCTTCTTCATAATAATCAGCAATATGAGAAAGCAGTTCGTTTAATTGACCGGTTTCTTCTCCCACTTCTATCATTTCGGTAACCATAGGCGGATAAAGTTTGGGGTAATCCTTCATTATTTCAAACAATGATTTTCCGGTTTGAACTTTTTTGGCGGCGGTTTCCAGCGATTTTTGATACCAGTAATTATTAAGAGTATTGGCGCTGGTTTTTAAAGCTTCCACAATAGGAACTCCGGATTCTATCAGGGAATTCAAATTTCTGGCCAGCATGGCATTATTATATTCCCGAGATAATTTTCCCAATATTGGGCAGGTTATAATTATTTTGTGCCAAATCGGTTTTCCTTTTCGGCTTTTAAAAAACCAGATTAGAGCGGTTATAAGCGCTATAAAAGCAGGAAATATTATCAGGGCCCGCGAAGTTAAAAATCGGGAAACCGCGATTATCAGTTTGGTGGTCCAGGGCAGTTGCGTGCCGAATTGCGAAAGCATATCTAAAAGTTTAGGAACCACTGCTATCATCATGATCACTCCGATTATTATCATGGTTATTATAATAATAGCCGGGTAAATCAAAGCGCCCTTGGTTTTGGATTTTAATCTGCCGGTTTTTTGCATTTGTTTATGAAGTTCTTTGGCAATTTGGTTAATAATGCCACCCTCTTCGCCAACCCGCACCATGTTGATATAAAATTGGGAAAAAATACGAGGATAAAGAGCCAGAGAATCAGCCAGAGAATGCCCGGATTGCACTTCTTTTTGTAGATTTAAAATAACCTTTTTGAATTTATGATTCTGACTTTGTTTGGATAAAATAGACAGGGATTGATCCAGGGAGAGCCCGGCCTTTAACATGACCCCCAGATTTTTGGTGAAGTTTATTTTTTCATTCTGGCTGATGGGTAGTAAGTTTTTTAAGTTTTTCATATTATTCTCTGGTTACTCTTAATATTTCGTCTATGCTGGTTAAGCCTTGGATTGCCTTTAAAAAGCCGTCTTGAGCCATAGTTGCCATGCCTTCGCTTTGGGCTTTATTAGATATTTCTTGGGCGGTTGCCTGATTGTTAATTAAGGATTTGATGCTGTCAGTTACTTCTAGAACCTCATATATTCCCAGCCGGCCTTTATAGCCCTCATTGCATTTGTTACATTTATTATGAGGCTGGTAAAATTCAATATCTTTCCATCCCACCTCTTTTTTTATTATTTTTTGCGTTTGCAAATAATGCAAAATGTTGTCTAGATTAAATTGTTTTTTTAAACTCAAGATTTCTTTTTCGCTTAAGCGGTATTTTTCTGGCAAAGCGTTTTCCTGACAAAGCCGGCGAACCAATCTTTGGGCAATGATTAAGTTTAGGGTGGAAGAAATTAAAAACGCCTCCACTCCCATGTCTCTTAATCGGGGGACGGAGGTAGCCGCGTCGTTGGTGTGCAGGGTGGATAAAAGCAAGTGGCCGGTTAAGGCGGCATTG
>Ga0209541_10012404_pt1 | contig 13187 bp, 16 predicted proteins | sample RifCSPlowO2_01_FD_184027 | JGI IMG/M metagenome (GOLD analysis project Ga0209541, IMG submission 184027) | Groundwater microbial communities from Rifle, Colorado - Rifle CSP2_plank lowO2_0.1 (SPAdes) (version 2) | ecosystem: Environmental > Aquatic > Deep subsurface > Groundwater | place...
AAATAAGCAATAAAACAACTAGCGGTGGAGCCAAGTGAGGTAATGTAAATGAAGCAAAGCCTCTTTGCTCCGCAAATAAAATATTTGATAAGACCTTTTGGCAATAGTAGATGGTGTGACTAACTGTCATCAGAGGAGCAATCTTATTTATCAAACTAAAGAGAATATACACACCAAGGGCAAAAAATCCAAAAAGAATATAGAATGCCTTGTTAGCACTTACTCTACTTAGCATTTGCCTCCTTTAATAACTTAAGCAATTTACGTTTTTTATCTACTGGGATCTTGTCAATCTCCTGGACAAAGCTGGCAATAGCAGCCTCACCAAAGCTTGAAACAAAGTTTTTAATTATTTGCTTAGACATTCTAGTCAAGAATTTATCTTTTGAATATGCAGCTTGATAAAAATAAGCTTTACCATCAGTCTTGCGTTTAAGAAGCGATTTAGCAGTAAGTCTGCCCATAATGGTCATGACAGTTGTATAAGCAATCTTGCGTTTCTTCTGGAGAATTTCAGTAACCTCTCTTACAGAAATTGGACCTTTTTGTTGCCAAACAATTTGCATTACATCTGATTCTAATTCTCCTAAAACCTTACCGTTATTAGCTTGGTTCATATACTACTTATTGTAGTGGTAAAATCATATTTAGTCAATTTTATATTTTTATTAGTGTAGTAGATAATTAGTTTATCTGTCAATATTATTGACTTTTTAAAGATGAAAAAGTGGAATTTTTTATTATTTTTTGTTTTACTTGTGGTTGTAGCAATATTTCTCTTCCAACAAAAAATCCCTCATAAGCTAATCGGTCAATACCTATCTCCCTCAGATAACCTGACGAAGGCTGATGCAATTGTTGTAGTTAGCGGCGATACTGACCGCATACAACATGCCATAGATTTATACAAACAAGGGTATGCTCCCAAACTTATACTTTCGGGTGCTGCAAAGGAAGGTTTTACTTCAAATGCTTTAGCCATGCAGATTGAAGCGTCACAATCCGGAATTCCCAGTGAGGACGTGATCCTAGAGGAAAAAGCATATAACACCTATGAAAATGCTACATATACCAAAGAAATTGTTTTGTCACAAGGAATTAAAAATATCATTCTGGTTTCCTCTCCATATCATCAAAGACGGGTTTATGAAACTTTTAAAAATGTATTTAAGGGGTCAGAAGTCAAACTACAAAACAACCCATCAACTTATTCTAGTTGGAGATCTGATAGCTGGTGGAAATCAGATAAAAATCTTCACCTGACCCAGGAAGAATCTTTAAAAACTCTTTGGGCAAATATTAGTGGAAATTATAAATAACTACATAAAGTAGTAAGATTAAATTATGAGTGTCGTACAAGGTAGTCAGAATTTAGAGAACAAATTAAAAATAGGTATTGTTTTAAATACAGGTTTTACTATCTTTGAGTTTATTGCAGGTTTTTTATCTGGAAGTTTAGCCCTAGTCTCTGATGCAGGGCATAATTTAACAGACTCTTTAAGCCTAATGATTTCATATTTTGGTAATAGGGTGGCAAAAAGAGATGCCAATGAGGAACATACCTATGGCTATGGAAGAGCAACAATTTTAACAGCTCTTTTAAACGCATTAATTCTTCTATCACTATCAATTTTTATTTTTTATGAGGCATATAAAAGGATACTTAATCCAGAGCCGGTACAGGGAATGCTGGTGGCTCTAGTAGCCTTTGTAGGAATTTGTGTTAATGGAACCATTGCATTTATTTTTCATAAGGAACAATCAGATTTAAACATTAAAAGCGCATATATAAATATGCTCTTTGATGCTTTAGCTTCAGTAGGTGCAATGCTTGCAGGTCTATTAATAGTTTTTACCAAGATGGCTATTTTTGATCCTATTGCCAGTATTGTAATTGGTCTTTTTGTGCTTAGAGCTGGATGGAGTGTTGTTAAGGATACTGTCCATGTACTTTTAGAAGGGGTCCCATCGGGAGTTAATATGAAACAAGTGAAAGATGCTATTACTGAGAATAACAAATTAATTAAATCTGTAGATGATCTACATATCTGGGCAATCTCCTCACAATATGCTGCTTTAAACTGCCATTTGGTAATTGAAGAATGTGATTTAGAAAAGAGTATGCAAATTGTTAATGAAGTTAAAAGAACTTTAAGAGAAAAATATCAGATTCATCATGCAACGATTGAAACTGAATTAGTTGAATGCTTGCCAGATAAAGAAGAAAAACAGTTTTAGAAAATCTGCAAACTCTATGGCATAGAAGCCGTTATTTTAATTTTTTTAAGTAAGAGTGAGTTGGATACTGCAGAAATAGAGATCTTTTGGACACAAAAACATTATACAGAAAGTAGGCTACTTTGTTTCTTGCTCAAACTTAAGTTTAGCTTCTTGTATAAGTCTATTAGTAAAATTTTTATCTTTAAGCAAGAGCTAGAAGCGGAGTCTTTTTAAAAGTAAAGAATTGAACACAACTGAAATAGAACTGGTTGCCATAGCAACAGAAGCAAAAATTGGATTCAGAAGTATATGGAAAAATGGATATAAAACTCCCATGGCTACAGGAATTAAAATAATATTGTAACCAAAAGCCCAAAAAAGGTTTAATTTGATAGTTCTCATTGTTTTTTTGGATAAATCAATAGTTTGAGCAACCGACTGCAAATCCTTATTAATTAGGGTTATATCTGCTGCCTCAATTGCAACATCTGTCCCTGTACCCATGGCTATTCCAATATCCGCAGCTGCTAATGCCGGTGCATCATTAATTCCATCTCCCACCATTGCCACTTTTTTACCTTCGGCCTGAATTTTTCTAACCTCAGCGGCTTTTGTATCAGGTAAGACTTCTGCCAACACTCTCTTAATCCCTACTTTTCTAGCAATAGCATTAGCAGTTCGCTGATTATCCCCCGTAATCATAGCTACCTCTATACCCATTTTCTCTAAAGCTTCTACCCCTTCTCTCGCTGTCTCTTTAATCATGTCAGCTACAGCAATCAGTCCTGCTAATTTTCCATCTAAAGCTAGCATCATTACAGTTTTTCCCTCACTCTCTAATTTTTCTATTTGTGGGATATATGAAGTTATTGATACATTCTCCCTCTCCATTAACCTTCGATTGCCCAAAAAGACTTGTTTACCAGCCGCAACTCCTTCTACTCCGTGTCCTGCTATAGCTTTGAATTTAGTTATTATTTCAAGCTTTACATTTTGTTTTTCAGCTTCTTGGACTATTGCTTCTGCCAAAGAATGCTCTGATCCTTTTTCCAAACTGGCAGCAAGGCTTAAAACATTTCCCACAATATCAGTTACTTCTGGTTGTCCCTTTGTTAGGGTCCCTGTTTTATCAAAAATTACTGTATTAATTTTATGAGCTGTTTCTAAACTTTCAGCATCTTTAATTAAAATCCCATTTTCAGCACCCTTTCCCGTACCAACCATAATAGCTGTAGGTGTAGCCAAGCCCATGGCACAAGGACAGGCAATAATAAGTACAGCTACAGTATTTAGAAGAGCAAAGAGAAGTACCGGAGCTGAGCCAAAGTCGTACCAGATAACAAAGGTTAAAATTGCCAACATCAAAACTGCTGGGACAAAGTAAGACGAGATTAAATCAGCTATCCTTTGAATTGGAGCTTTAGAGCCTTGAGCTTCTTGAACTAACTTTATAATTTGAGCTAACATTGTCTCTTGTCCAACTTTGGTTGCTTTATAAGTAAAGGTTCCGGATTTATTAATGGTAGCTCCAACTACTGTATCGCCCTTGGCTTTATCAACTGGAATACTTTCTCCTGTGAGCATAGATTCATCAACTGATGACTCACCATCAACTATTACCCCATCTACAGGGATTTTCTCTCCGGGCCTTACTCTAATTACATTACCAATTAATACTTGATCTATAGGAATATCAATTTCCTTCCCATCTTTAATAACTCTGGCGGTTTTAGCTTGCAAACCGATTAACTTTTTGATTGCATCAGAAGTTCCGGCTTTAGCTCTGGCTTCAAAATATCTGCCGAGAAGAATTAATCCAATAATAATAGTTGCAGTATCAAAGTAGGGAATAGGATCAATGCCGATGCTTTTGACAATACTTGGGAAAATAGTGACAAAGGCCGAATATCCGAAAGCTACAGTTGTACCTATGGCAACTAGGGTATCCATATTAGCAGTCCTATGTTTTAATGCAGAAATTGTGGCTCTATAAAAAGATAATCCCGCCCAAAACTGAACTGGAGTAGCCAGAAGCAGTTGAACCCAAAAGTTTTGCAAAATAGCAGGGGCAGTACTCATTAACCCAGGGAAGCTTCCCCAAAGAATTAATAATCCCAAAAATAAACTAACTATTACTTTATTTCTTAAATCATTTAATTCTTTTTGCTTTTCTTTTTTCTCCTGATCTTCCGATTTAACTTCTTCATTAATTGAGGCTTTATATCCAACACTAGCTACAGCTGATTCTAGCTTTTCATTATCAACTTTGGCAGAGTCATATTCTACAGTTGCTTTATTCGTGGCTAAATTGACATTACAAGAAGTTACTCCATCTATTTTGCCAACTGATTTCTCAATCAGCCTGACACAAGAAGCACAGTGCATCCCTTTAATATCATAAGTTTTTTTAACTTCAGCCATAGTTTAGGTAACAATGATTTTGCCATGGAACATATTCATTCCACAGGCATAGTCATACTCGCCTGGTTTTTCAGGTTTAATCTCAATTGTTACTTTTTTATTCAAGGGTAAGTATTTTCTAATTTTAAAATCCCCTAAAACTATTTCTTCTAAACAACTTGATGGGTCTTTTCTGATAAAATTAAGTTTGGTAGTTTTAGCTTGGGGGACAGAAATTATCTCAGGTTTATAACCACCATCAACAATAATATCCACCTCATTTTCCACAGCTACTTCTTTTTCCCTCCTCATCAAAAAAAACCAATAAGTAAAAATTATTCCCACAAAGCCAACAATACTAACAATGACTTTATCCATATTTATTGCTTCCTTTTAAAAACATTCATTATTTCTTCTATCGATTTTTTGGCCTGACCTTTCTTTATATGATCAACCACGCAACAATTCAGGTGATTTTCCAGTACCAAACTATCAGCTTCTTCCAAAGCTCTTTGTACAGCGCGGGATTGATGAATTACATCAATACAATATTCATCATTTTCTACCATCCTTAAAACCTTAGCCAGATGACCTTGAGCTATTTGTAATCTATGTTTAATTCTTTCTTCCACATTTTTCGGTCTGTATGCCATACTTATCTCCCCTTTCGGGATATCCCCCCATAGGGGATATAATACTATAAAAAAATATAACTGTCAAGCAAACCGGAGCCTTATCAAAACTATCACCCCCACAAGTTCAATTAAAAACATTAATAAATTTAATCCATCAGTTGAAACATTCGTATAACCAAACCCAAACCAAAAAATTGTATTTAAAAACATTCCTCCCAACAGTCCGGCAATAAGTAAAAAAGTCACCAGTCCATTTTTAGAATTAAAAAATATTAAATATGCTGATGCCAAAATGATAGAGAGAGCTGTTAAAAATTCTCCCCACATAGATAATTGACCAAATAGTCTGGCGTTTGGAATGGCAACGCTTTGTAAAAAGGATTTAAAAAAAGGATATGGATTTGTGGGAGAAATTTTAGTAAGGGTTGAACCCAGTGAATCTACAAACTTCCCCCCTGCAATTTTACCCAGGCTGCTTCTTAGCCAAAGCAAACCTAAAATTAAATTTATTGCATAAAAACCTTTTTCAAACATAATTTTATTATTCTACTTTTTTAACTCTTCTGCAATAGCCAACTTTAAATCAGTAAAATTTTGCAAATTAAGCTTCTTCCCATTCATATAAAAAGTGGGAGTTGCGTCTACCCCTACTCTATTGCCTTCTGCTAAATCATCATTAATCTTCTGATCAAATTCTCCCTTGGAAATAGCTTCTTTGATTTTATCTTTATCTAAGCCAAATTGAGCTCCTAAATTAACAAAATAATCTGAAGGGTCTGAAAGAGTAGACCAACTATCCTGTGTTTCAAATAATTTATCATGCACCTCCCAAAACTTTCCCTGGGTTTGAGCATACTCTACAAAGTTAGCAGCTTTTCTTGAGTGAATATGTTGAGTCAGCGGAAAATGACGGTAGATAAATTGAAAACTGTTGTCTTTATTTTTTTCCACAACCTGTTTAACAATAGGTTCAGCAGCTTTACAGGCCGGACATTGTAAATCTGAGAATTCCACCAATTTCACCTTAGCGCTGTCACTGCCAATTTTTTCGCCTTTTGAATAATCAATATTTAAAGTTTGAGTATTACCTAAATTACCACCATTTTCACTTCTGCCCAGAAAAAATACTGCCCCCAAAACCAGTACCAGACAGGATATCAAAACTCCAATTAATATTTTTGTTTCTGTTTTCATATTAAATACTTTTCCTTCGAAACTCCTCAATACATATTAGAAATATAAACCCGGATATAATAAATGATGTTAAACACCAAATACACCAGGCATGGATTACAAAAGCCTCCAGGAATGTCAAGTATACCCCAAAAGCAAATCCGATAATACTTACCAGAAGTCTTAATCCGCTAACTAATTTATCGGATTTTTGTATCAGCCAAATAGTGATAGTTGCAACAGCAATATAAAATAATATTCCAAAATATGGTAAGTCTATCCCAAGTATTTTGGAGTAACTACTTTTTCTCACCAATTCACAACCAGCACCTGTGATCGGACAAACAATCGGTCCTGTTTGAATATATTCAAAGGCTAAAAATGCTGTGACAATAAGTCCGAGTAAGCTAAGAATAAAGATAATTCTATTTGACATACGGATTACGTATACTATTTTCCCTTCATTCTGATTACCTGAGTAATAACTTTGCTTATTGCTTCTATAGTTAAACCAAATTTTTTTAAGAGTTCATTTGGTTCCCCAGATTCTCCAAAACTATCTTCAATTCCAATAATTTTTAAGGGCACAGGATAGTTTTGAGATAGAACCTCGGCAACTGCTCCACCTAAACCTCCAGTCACTTGATGTTCCTCCACAGTCACCACTGCTCCACAATCCTGCGCAGCTTTTAGAATGGTTTTTTGGTCCAAAGGTTTAATGGTGTGACAATTTATTACTCGAACACTAATCTTATGCAGTTCCATTTCTTTAGCAGCAATTAAAGCTCTATAAACCATCTGGCCAGTGGCAATAATTGCCACATCTTTGCCTTCACGGAAAATTTCAGCTTTACCTATCTCAAAAGGCGTCTCTTCTGTGGTAATTACCCGTACTTTATCCCTGGATAATCTAAGATAACAAGGCTTATTTAATTTGGCAATTGCTATAGTAGCTTTTTTAGCTTCAATCCAATCTGTTGGAGAAACTACCACCATATTTGGCAAAGCTCTCATAATAGCTATATCCTCTAATGCTTGGTGAGTAGCTCCATCAGGGCCAACAGAAATCCCGGCATGGCTACCAATAATTTTCACCGGCACATCGTTATAACAAATAGTAGTTCTGATCTGCTCCCAATTTCTGCCTGGTGAGAAAGTAGCATAAGAGGTAGTAAAAGGAATTTTCCCGCCAAGTGCCATTCCTGCTGCTACTGTTACCAAATTTTGTTCTGCTACCCCAACTTCAAAAAAGCGCTGCGGGAATTTTTCGGCAAAAGCTTGGGTTCTGGTTGACTCTGTTAAATCTGCGCAAAGAGCCACCACATTAGGATTTTCCTCCCCGGCAATTACCAACCCTTCCCCATAACCATTTCTGGATGGCACCATCTCAATATCCTCGTCATACAATTTTGGATTTAAAAATACCTTTGAATTAATCATTGATGTTCACTTCTGATTTTGCCTTGTAAAGTCCGCAGTTCTTCTAAGGCTATTTTCGCTTCTTCTTTGTTTGGAGGTTTACCATGCCACTCATATTTATTTTCCATAAAATCAACTCCTTTACCCGGAGTGGTATGGGCCAGAATTAAAGTTGGTTTGTCATGAACGGATTTAGCTTCCTCAACTGCATCAATAAACATTTGGATATTATGCCCATCTACCTCTAAAACATACCAGTTAAATGCCTCATACTTGGCTTTTAGACTATCAAGAGGCATGATATTTTCTGTAAACCCGTCAATCTGGATATTATTCCTATCCATTACTGCTGTTAAATTATCCAGTTTATATTTGGCAGCCAGCATCACTGCTTCCCAGGTATTACCCTCATCCTGTTCTCCGTCAGACAGAAGAGCATATACTCTCCATGAAGCTTTATCCAGCTTTCCTACCAAAGCCATGCCACAAGCCTGGGACAAACCAGATCCTAGTGGGCCTGAGGTTGTTTCCAACCCTGGTAAAGCAGTTCTGTGAGGGTGACCCTGAAGTCTTGATCCTAATTTTCTTAAAGTTTTTAGCTCTGAAATAGGAAAATATCCGGCATGAGCCATAGTGGTGTAAAGTACCGGGCAAATATGCCCGTTTGATAAAACCAGCCTGTCTCTTTCTTCCCAGCCAGGATTTTTTGGGTCATGCTTTAAAATATGAAAGTACATGGCTGTGAAAATATCAGCCATTCCCAAAGGCCCTGCAGAATGGCCTGAGCCTGCCTCAAGCAGCATTTTGATAATATCCTGACGGAAAAGGTTTGCTTTTTCTTCTAATTTTTTAAGCTCATGAGTAGCTAACATAGTCAGTTGGTAAAATCTCCTCTGGTTGTTTTAATATGCTGGTGTTCACCCTTTGTCAGCTCTTCTTCAAATTCCAAAATGGCCTTTAAAACTCCTTCAGGTGTATCCACAATCTTATAAACTTCCTGTTCCTCTTTTGTCAGCAGCATATTTTCTTTGAAAACAGTAATTATTTCTTCCCAAAATTTACCATATAAAATTAATGGTTTGTGATGCCCAAAATAAAGTTTGGCCAGTCCCCAGGCCATCCCAAACTCTGAAATAGTACCGGTTCCTCCATTAAATACCACGTACACTTGACCCTCTCTCATCAAAGCTAAGGTTCTTTCAACATAGTTTTTGGCTTTAATTTCTATATCAAATAAATTTTGCGGATCTCTACCCTCATAATGCATATTTTCATCTGCTTCTAAAACTATGCCTATAACCTGTCCTCCACCGGTTTTTGCGCCCTCTGTCGCAGCTCTCATCACCCCTGGTCCTCCACCATCTACTATAATATATCTGGCTTCTGCCAATCTTTTGCAGACCGCAAAAGCCTGCTTTGCAAGATTGCTATCAAAAGGCGCATGGGAAGAACCGAATATCGCTATCTGTTCAATATTTTTGGCTTTTTTGTTATCCATTTATCACTTCCCAAAGATTTTCTAAATTTTCCTCCAAGTCATCTTCTAAAAGATATGAGCCTACTATGACAAAATCCGCTCCCGCGTTAATAATTTCGCGGATATTAGTATTCTTGACCGAACCATCTACTCCAATTCCTACCTGCCATGCCAAAGATTTTAGCTCCTTAATCTTTTCCAAAGCTTTTGGAATAAATGGCTGCCCCTGAAAACCCGGCACAATTGACATAAGCAATACTATATTTATTTTAGATACAAATGGTTCTATTTTTTCAACAGGGGTGTCATTTTTTAAGGCTAATCCTACTTCCAAACCTTGAGACTTTATATAATCAATTACTTTTCCTATATCATCTTCACACTCGATATGGAAAATTACCCTTTTAAAACCGGCTGCTGCCAATTTTTCTAACCACTGCTTAGGATGAGCAACCATCAAATGCGCTTCCTTGCGTAGACTTGTCGGGAATTTTTGGGTAACCTCAGGTTCAATAGTTTGATTTTGAACAAATTTATTGTCCGCGAAGTCAATATGTACCCAACCATCCCTGAGAGACTCACAATTATTTAATTTTGTAATATCTTTTTGGTATTGGTCTTCTGATTTAGCCAAAACCGCCGGGATTATTTGCACCATTGCTCACCTTCTTCTATTTTTTTAATTTTCTCAATTCTTCTGATATGTCTTTCTTCATTGCTAAAGGTAATTTCAATAAAAACTTTTACTATTTTTTTAGCCTCATCTACACTAATATAATCAGCTCCCAGAGAAATAATATTTGCATTATTATGTTGTCTGGCTTTTTGGGCCATTTCTTCGTTTAAACAAAGCGCGGCGCGTACTCCTCTGACTTTATTCGCAGCAATAGCTTCCCCATTACCTGAGCGGCCAATAATTACTCCCAAAGCTTGAGGATCAGAGACCACTTTTTGGGCAACCGGAATAATAAAATCAGGATAATCATCTTGCGGATCAAGAGAATGTGCACCCAAATCTTGAAATTCAATATTACTTTCTGTAAGCCAGTTCTTAATTTCTTCTTTTAGCGAATATCCGCCGTGATCAGTCCCAAGGTAAATCATTCTCTAATTGTATCATGATCTATTTTGTACTACTTGACCCAAATTTGTCTATTTGGTATAAATACACAGCTTACTGAAAAGTATGTTTTCAAGAAAACTCGCCTTGCGCGAGTTTTTTTGTGGGTTTAAAGTTCTATCTGATATAATTTGCTTTGCACTGCGGGATCGTCTAATGGTAGGACACGTCCATCTGGATCTGTCTATTATGGTTCGAGTCCATATCCCGCAGCCAAGCTTGACGGGAAGCGTAAAGGCGTATCTTGTCATAGGGTTTTATCTCTAGTCTTAATACTTCCTTTCAGAATTACTTAAAGATAGCTTTCAAATCTTTGTCTTCTATGGTTTCTATCTTTATCTCCCCACTTCCTTCAGGAGTTAAAATAGCACTTGTATGTAGATGAGGGTTATCTAATCCAAAAGTTTTGTCTATAAATACTTTAGGATAAAGAGCTAGATAATCCAAAATTGCTTGTTTACCACCTTTCATATATTCGGGTAATGCCATATGCCCTGAGCCATACAATAGAAGTTTCTTAGCTTTTTGACTTTGGGGATTTACTGGAGCTTGTGTTTCAAGACCAAGATTTTTTGCAGCTATTATGGAGTTACGAAAGATTATAGCAAGATCATCTGGTTTAGCGAGTTCAGCCCAATGATTTAGCTTAGCAGCTTTTTGTGCCCATGGTTCTGACATAGATCTTTGGAGAAAACTCAAGATATCACCTGAAACAGTTCTTAAAGTACCGCCCCAAAGAAAAGAAAATGCTCCTCCGAGCATGAACTTTCTTCTGGTAAGATCCTTTTCTTTACGTTGCATTAGAGCTAAACCAATACCAGAAGCAGTAAAACCAATGGTTACTAAAAATTCAGGATCGACACTTGGTGGAGGTATATCAGTAAGAACCATTGGCAATTTTCTGTCTGTTAAGACTTTAAGTGGTTCTCGCAAAAAATCAACAACTTCTCCAGCGCCATAATAAACCTTGCCAAGTTCTGGAAATATTTGGGGATTTAAATAATCAAGAGTGCCAGATTCTATCTCAAAAATTGTAGTATCGCTCGGAACATCTGACCCTCTAAGGAGGTTAACTAAATTGAATTTACCCCAATCTTCGTTACCATGAGTTCCTCCTAAAAAACGATAATCTGCACCAAGAGTTGAAAAGTCTATCTCTGTCTCTGTATGTTTCATAGACTCATACCCCAGAGCAAGAACAAGAGCAAGAACACCTGCGCCTACAGCAGTAGCTCCTGCAGTTTCTAAAAACCTTCTCTTTGTTATTCCCTTCTTTGGTACTTCTGAAGATTCTGGCATGTCTGGATTATAGCAAATTCACAGGATTGATCACTAATTTTAGATTAAGCTATTCATCCCAAAATAGTCCCTACGCGTAGGGACTAAAATTTCTAAAAACACAGACTCTTTATACTTATATAAATATAAGGAGATGTAAATTACACTTTTAAATAAAATGAATTCACAAAAAACTAACAATGAAAAAACCAACAATCCATAAAAAACTATCAGAAAAAGAAATACAAAATTATTTACTTGGTGTCAAGGGATAAGTGCCGAAAGTTGAAATTATTCTGTTTTACCGGTGAGGAGAGCATCAATAATATCATGAGGCAAAGCAGCAGCATTAAGGAGAGCTTTTCTGACAATGCTACCTGCTTCTGATCCAATTTCATCAGCTGCTTTTAAAATACCCATTACTGCGCTTTTGGCAAGTTCTCCTGAGTCTGCACCAATGTCGCCTGCTGCTTTAATTGCTCCTTCAACAGATGATATAGCCACTTCTCCTACATCTCCACCAACTTTGGAAGCGGTTTTAACAGCCTGTGAAGCTGCTTCTCCTGTTGCTTCTGTTACATTTACTCCTGTGTCTTTTGCTCCATCAACCACACCTCTTACCAAACCTGTAACTCCATCAGTTAAAGAAGCCCCTGTTGAAGAAATGGTTTCCAAACCTTCGCTTACAACCTGATCAACTGTTTGAAGTCCTGTGGTAGCTACATCGCCTGCTCCCTGAAGAAGTTTGACAACATTTTCCTTTGCTACATCTTGAACAGTTGAGGCAACATCACCAGCACCAGAGACTACAGAGGAGAGAGCATTTTTTAAATCATCAGTAAGATTTGACATTGCTAATACACTACCAAACATTAAAATTTCTGTCAAGGATTATTTTTTAGATGCACTTTTATGATTTTCTCTTAAGACTCCTTTTGCCCATTTTTCTCAAAAAATAGAAGAGAAAAATAGGTATCAGGAATAAAAGTATCTTTTTGATTATAATGAACTGAATCATCAGCGCAGCTTTAGTTCGAAGAACGCAAGCTTAGCTTATTTAGGATTTCTCCTAAGCGTTTTATTTCCTCTCCGTATCTCCCCCAATCTCCTTCCCGTTGTGCACGGATAGCAGCTTCATAGCTTCGTGTAGCTTGTTGCAGAAGGCCTTCCTTGGTCATATCTGCCTCGCCGGCAGGTGCTGTTTTAGCGGATGTTTCTCCGGATGGTTTTGTTTGACCACCCTCGGCAGTGCCAAATATCTTAGCAAGGCCTGCTTCTAATGTTTCTTCCATGGCAATTTTGTTCTCATATGCAACAATGACCCGTTTGAGTTCGGGGATTTTTCCTGTTGCTGCCTTAAGGTAGAGCGGACGGACATAGACCAAAGATTCTTCAATTGGAATGACCAGAAGCGGGCCTTGAATTACCTCCGAACCGCCCTGATCCCAAAGGGAAATTTGCTGAC
>Ga0209541_10012406_pt1 | contig 13185 bp, 10 predicted proteins | sample RifCSPlowO2_01_FD_184027 | JGI IMG/M metagenome (GOLD analysis project Ga0209541, IMG submission 184027) | Groundwater microbial communities from Rifle, Colorado - Rifle CSP2_plank lowO2_0.1 (SPAdes) (version 2) | ecosystem: Environmental > Aquatic > Deep subsurface > Groundwater | place...
CCATCGGGATCAGGTAAGCTCCATATTTTTCAACGAGAGGTTTCACAATGTTGACGAATCTCCCTCCTATTACTTGACAATCAAAAAATACGAAAGCAATATCTACCTACAGTAAAGCTCCACGGGGTCTTTTTGTCCATGTAGAAGTAGGCCGCGTCTTCACAGCCATCGCTATTTCGCCGAGTAAACCCTCAAGACAGTTGCTAGCTCGTTACGCTATTCATGCGGGCCAGAACTTACCTGGCAAGGAACTTCGCTACCTTAGAACAGTTTAAATATGTTTCTCCAAACGAAGTTTGGAGCATCTCTCTGCGAGATCTTTCTATCGCTAGAAAGTTCGGACTATATCTTTCCACCTAAATTATGAAATTATTGGTGGATTTAGCGTGTAGTCTCTGAGGGTTCCCCTCGACTCCTTTGAATCGCTCAGGGTCTTCCCTGCTGATCATCCGCACTGTACGATTTATCACCTCAACATATTGAATGCGAGGTATCGACAGATACTAAACGGGGTTTCCAGCATATAGCTAAATTTTGCGTCTCCTTACGACGGTAGGATCTTCGCCTACGTAACTACAACAAATGCGCTTCGCGAGAACAGTTATATGAATTTTGCGTTCCGCAAAAATTCATATATTGCTCGCTGGTAGCTCGCATTATAGTTACTGCTGCCGTTCACCGGAGCTTCAATTCAGAGCAATTCGCCTTGCGGCGAGCCACCCCTCCTCTTAACTTACCGGCACTGGACAAGCGTCAGCCCGTATACTTCGACTTTCGTCTTCGCACGGACCTGTGTTTTTGGTAAACAGTCGACTAGCAAATTTTTATTGCAACCACGTTCGGTGCTTGCGCACGAACGTGGCAACCCATCTCCCGAAGTTACGGGTAGATTTTTTGCCGAGTTCCTTGAGGATTTGTCTCTCGATCACCTTAGGGTTCTCCCCCAGTCCACCTGTGTCGGTTTGCGGTACGGCTTAGCTTGACTCTGACTGCGAATCTTTTCTTGCAAACTGAAAGTTTCAGAATTTCCCACCTCGCGGCAGAATTTGTATCACTGCTTGATTAAACGCATTATGGGATTTTCCACATAACACTGTCTAACAGCTTACACCCTAATTCAATAAAGGGCTCTGGACTTCCAACTTGGTCAATCCCCAGCTATATGCGCTGCGCGCAAATTACAATAAGCAAATAAACAAATAAGCAAATAAATGACTTAATATTTCAATGATTTAATTATTTAATTCATTTTGGCATTTGAAATTTATTTGTAGATTTGTAGATTTGAAATTACAATTTATGTGCAACGCACATTTGTCGATTCAAACCAAATAGTAGAATTTTAACTACTCACCCATCGACTACGCCAATATGGCCTCGCCTTAGGTACCGACTAACCCACTGTGAACGAATCTTGCAGTGGAAACCTTGGACATTCGGTGCGTGAGATTCTTACTCACGTTGTACGCTACTCAAGCCGACATTCTCACTCCCAACCGCTCCACCCGACCTTACAGTCAGAGCTTCACCGCCGTTGGAACGCTCCCCTACCACACCCGTTCTACGAACGGGAAATTCCAATTTACAATTTACAATTTACAAATAAATTCCAAATTCTAAATTTCAAAATTGAAAATTAAAACATTGAAAATTCAATGAAAATTGATAATTGATACTTGAAAATTTCCGTTCGGAGAACGGACATCTCTAGCTTCGGCACTACATTTGATCCTCGATAAATCTTGGGCGCCTGCATCCGTCGATCAGTGAGCTGTTACGCTATCTTTAAAGGATGGCTGCTTCTGAGCCAACCTCCTGACTGTTTATGGACACAAACTTCCTTTAAAACTTAATGTAGATTTAGAGGCCTTAGCTGAAAATCTGGGTTGTTTCCCTTTCGCCGCATCAGCTTAGCCCGATGCGACTGTCTAGCATGATAATTAACGTTAGTATTCGGAGTTTAATTGAGTAAAATTGCTTGCGCTCTCCTACCCATCTAGTGCTCTACAGCCAACATAACTTTACATGCCACGGTCCCTATAGACCTTTCGGGGAGAACCAGCTATCTCCAGGTTCGTTAGGTATATTGCCACTAACCACAAGTCGTCCCATGTCATTGCAACGACAACGGGTTCGGGCCTCCAAGGATATTTCTATCCCCTTCACCCTGCTCATGGTTAGCTCACCTGGTTTCGGGTCTGTCCTGCCTTTCTAGGGCTCTATTAAAACCCATCCATTTAAGGATTTGCTTTCGCTTCGCTTCCCTCCGAATTAGGAGTTAAACTGACGAAAAACAGGACAACTCGCCGGCTCATTCTTCAATAGGCACGACATCACTCGCTCGCAGAGCGAGAAAATCCAAATTTCTAAATCCTAAATCCTAAATAAATACAAATCTCAAAAATTTAAATTTTGAATTTTGATATTAATTAGAGTTTAGAAATCAGAGTTTAGAATTTCCTTGTTCTACGAACAAGCCCTGTCGGATTGTCCGCAAACAGTTTCAGGTTCTATTTCATTGAGTGTCTCACTCAGCTTTTCACCTTTCCCTCACGGTACTAGTTCACTATCGCTCCCTTATCTTATTTAGTCTTGGAGGATGGTTCCCCCGGATTCCCACAGAGTATGTGCTCCGTAGTACTTAGGATACTCCTAGAGCCTATTTTAGTTTTGTGTACAAGATTTTCACTTCCTATGATTGGCCATTCCAGACCATTCCACTACCAAAATAGAGATCTCACATTAGAGTCCTGCAACACCTCCTGCACAGCAGGAGAAAATCCTAAACTCCAAATACTAAATCCTAAACAAATTACAAATAATAAATCTCAAGTTCCAAAAAGCTTTAGAATTTTGAATTTAAAATTTTGATATTGTTTAGAGTTTAGAAATTAGAATTTTGAATTTCCTCATGCCATGCACAAGGTTTAGACTTCTGCCTTTTCGCTCGCCGCTACTAAGGCAATATCTACCCCCACACCAATCCCGCCAATTTAAAAGTCAAAATCGACTTAATTAGTAAAATTGGTGTGGGGGTCAATTGATTTATTTTCCTCGCCCTACTTAGATGTTTCAGTTCGGGCGGTTCCCGTACCAACAGCTATATATCTTGCGCAATATGCGCAAGCGCTGTTGGAATTGCCAATTTACAATTACCAATTTACAAATAAAATCCTAATGTTTTAATTTTGAAATTTTTAAACATTGAAAATTGATTGAAAATTGAAAATTGATCATTGAAAATTCCAACTTTGTGCACACTGTGCAAGATATTTTTACCATTGGACAACCAACAAAGTTGGCTGGGTTTCCCCATTCGGACACCGTCGGATCAAAGCTTCGTAGCAGCTACCCGGCGACTTTCGTGGCTATGTACGTCCTTCTTCGGAGATAAGGAGCAAGGCATTCACTGTCTGCGTTAACTTACTTGCGATCCCGGACACCTCTTGCTCCGCAAGAGAATGACAAAATAAGCAAATAAACCAATAAGCAAGCTTGCCAAATTATGAATTTGGTAAGCAAATAAATTACAAATTATTAAATGCATTAATGAATTGAATCATTCAAACATTTATTTGTAGATTTGCTTATTTGTAGATTTGTAGATTATCAATCTCGTGCGAAGCATGAGACTTCTGGTCGCGGCCTTCCTCATTTAAGGATTCAAGACGCCATGAAATTGTTCATGGTTGAATTGAACCCGTAATATGATTTTCTAGTAAAGAAAATCATATTTATTACAAAAAAACCTTACGTATGTTAAAGTTCTATTCACCGCCGCCAGGCGGATCAGTGCGGACTTAGTAGGATTCGAACCTACAGTAAAAACCTTTAGTCCTAAAATACATTTCTCCCTCGCTTGCATCAAATGGGTGGACCTGGAGGGAGTCGAACCCTCTGCCTCATCATTGCAAATGATGTGTTCAAACCGGGTAAACTTCAGGCCCAAGTTTAACTTGGATATTCCCGCGTTCAACGCGGGCCCAAAAATTACTTTTTGATGCCCATTTTTGACCCTACTGCTTTAATTTCAGCCTTTAAGCTCTGAACAAAATCTTCTCTGACTTTAAGCTCAGAATAAGCCAATTCCCCCATTGCGCTTTCATGGGCAACGCCTCGGAAACGGCTAAGACGAGCCTTATATTTTTCTTCAGCTTCTTCAAGTTTTTTGTAAAGTGCTGCTAATTTTTCTTTGTCGGACAGTTGTTTCATGTAAAAAAATAACCGACCTTTGAGGTCGGTATAATTTACGAGAACTAAATACTATTTCCTTTTATCCACGCAGAGGCCTGCTTTGTTTTTTAGAAATTAGTGTAATTCTCATTAAGTTTTCCGACTTGCCCGCCTTAGCTTTAGCGAAAGTGGGACTCAAAAGTGTAAGGAGAATTATATATTGAATCAAATGAGCGGTCAAGAGCAGTTTAAAAGTCCCAAAATCCCCTAGATTCCCTTAAGTTTCCCTAACTTATTCCTCAAGAGGCTTAAATAAATTGACTTCGAACCCAGACGCGTGTACACTATACGCGATAGTAGTATCAACCAGCAGATTTTTGCGCTGAATATTGCCAAAGGAGGCAACATGTTAGAGACAGTAGCGGTAATTTTGTTAGCATCAGCGGGGTTGGGATACATGGTACGCATAGCTCCAGCGAGCAAAGGAATTAGTACATGGAAGATTGTGGCCTTGAGTGTAGCATTTTTTGCCGTTTGGGCAGCCATAATCCTACCCACACTGAAGTAGTTCCACTGCACCCTTTTGTCCCGAGTTCACTCGTAATAATTAGCCAAAAGCTAAAAGAGTGAACAAAAGATGAAAGGGTGCAAAGAAATTTTCCCAACAAAAAGGTGAGGTGGCACTGTTTTCGATCATTTAATAAGGAGGAACCTTGTCAAACAGTAGACTGGAGTTTCTCAGATAGCCAAATCCGGGAAAGTGCGGAAACACTTACTCCTTTTTTTTTGGCTGCCCTTTCAAGCTTTCTTTTCATTTCTTTCTCAATCCTCATCACAATAGTTTTCTCCTTCTTTTTATCAAGTTCAAAAACAAGATCAACATCTTCGGTTTCATCCTCAAAATCCGTTACAGCATGGGTGTCCCAAAAATTAGCCTCCTCCTCCAAAGAATGAAAGGCCGGAATTTTCCCATAAGCCTCGGTTGGATATTTTGGACCCTTATATATTTTTTTGCTTTTCTTTGTCATACACCCTTCTCCTTTCCTTCTTATTAGAATCTCTGGCCGTCACTAAATAATATGTGCCCGTATCCTTGCGGCTCAAGATTAAAGTAATTAATCTAGTTCCACTCCTCCCGATTGCTATATACCGTTCCTTACGAGTTTTCTGGTGGTAGATCAATGAACTACCGACTTCGGTTACTTCACTTGGAACAATATTATGCTTCTTTATGTGTTTAATGTTCCACTCTTCCCAAATTATTGTCTTTACCTTAATCTTTGTCATTGTATTACAAATGTATTACATTTGTCAACTCAGTCAGTTTCCGAATGTTGAATATATATTAGTAAACTTAATTGGAGAAATCCAGAAGAAAAAATTTGGTGGGTGCGCAAGTCTACGACCCTGAGCTTGTCGCAGAGCTCCCTCGGCTTCGCTCGGGACTATAGCACGGACCTCGTTCTTTAGGCGAGCATCATTGCGAGACGTAATCTCAAGAATGCGCGCTTTCTGTGGGCACTGATGGGATCGAACCATCGACCTCGTTCTTATCAGGAACGCGCTCTACCACTGAGCCAAGTGCCCACGTTATGTTAAAAATTCCATATGTCGCTTCTGCGTCATCAGGAATGCGTTCTACCAGGGCCCCGGCTGGCCAAGCTCTGCTTACCGCTGAACCAACGACCCAAGTCTGAGCCATGCGCCCAAAACTAGTGCATAGTTTACCATTTTTCGGAAACATGGCCAAGCTCTGTATTGAAAGAGTGCCCTCTTCTTAACAAGGTCCGACCCTGTCACCGACAATCTTTCACCAGTCACTAGTCACCAACCACCAGTCACTGTATAATAATTTAGCATGTCCAACCTGACCACCCTGCTTCTTAAGCTCCCCCGTAACCAGGAGGTTACTCCCGAAGCGGCAAAAACTTTCCTTTCGGCCTTAACCGGCATCAATTCCGTCAGTTCATTCCAGAAATTAATGGGCACCCAAGCCCACGCTTTAAGCCTTGAGATTGCTTCCGTCAACCAACAAATTTTGTTTTTAATTACCTGCGACGATGAACTTTTACCCTTCGTCCAAAGCCAAATACAAAGTAACTACCCGCTTGTTGTCATGTCAAAAATTGCAGATCCGCTAGCCGGTCTCCCGACTATCATGATCAAAGAACTAAAGCCAAGTAAAGGAAATTACTACCCTGTTGCCACTTATGATAAGTTTACTGATATTGATCCCCTCTCCTCCGTCCTTTCGGTTTTTAGCAAAACCGAGCCGACCGAGGTATTAATGATCCAAGTTGCCCTTGAGGCAACCGATAACTCCTGGCAGGGCAAGGGTGCTTCCTACGCCGACATGGGTAGTAAAAATGAGGATGGAAGTTACTCCCCGCGTGCGGACAAAACCGTCATTACTGAGAAAATTTCTTACCCAGGTTTCAAGTCTTCCGTTCGCCTTGTCGGCACCCTTGCAAAATCCATTACAGAGCTTTCAAGCGCTTACGGCGTCTTTGCCAGAAGCGACGGAGCTTCTTTCAAAACAAAAAAGCCACCCCTTTTTAACAAGGGACGAACTCTTGCAAACGCTATATCAAGAAATGTGGTCGGCAACGATATTTTAAACATCCTGGAACTGGCCACCCTGTGGCACTTGCCCTCCGAAAAAATTAAAACTTCAGGTATTGCCTGGGGTACAAAAGTCCTTTCCGAGCCTCCGGAAAATCTTCCCAACGCAATAACGGCAACAGAAGAAGATAAAACCCATATCGCCTTTTTTGCCAAAACGCTCTACAAAAACCGCGACACCATCTTCGGAATAAAAGATATCGATAGGCGTCGTCACATGTGGGCAATAGGAAAAACCGGAACAGGAAAGTCCACCATGATTGCCAACATGGCTATTGATGATCTTAAAAAAGACCGCGGAATAGCGGTAATTGACCCGCACGGTGATCTTTCCGAGATAATTCTTGATTATATTCCAAAACGCAGAATTAACGACGTAATCTATTTTAATCCTGCCGACAAAGACAATCCCATCATCATTAATCCCCTGGAAGTTACCAACAAGGAAGAAGCGGAACTGGTTGTTTCCGGAATCGTTTCTATTTTCAATAAAATTTTTGGCTTTTCCTGGGGACCGCGCTTAGAATATATCTTAAGAAATTCACTTTCGACTTTGGCCCAAGTTCCTAATTCAACTCTCAAAGACGTTCCCCTACTTTTGACAAACAAATCATTTAGAACCCGCATCGAAAACGAACTCAAAGATGAGGTCCTAAAAGCTTTTTGGGTAGGTGAATTTGACAAGATGCCTGAAAGGCTTCAACAGGAAGCTATCTCCCCGATTTTGAATAAAGTCGGCCAGTTCGTGGCCTCACCTCTGATCAGAAGTGTTATCGGCCAACCCAAAAGCTCAATCAGCCTTGATGATGTCATGAACGACGGTAAAATCTTGTTAGCCAATCTTTCCCAGGGTCGCTTGGGCGAAGATAACGCAGCCCTTCTTGGCGCCATGCTTATCACTAAATTCCAGCTGGCCGCCATGCATCGGGTGGAAATGCCGGAAGAAGAAAGGCGTGATTTTTACCTGTATGTTGACGAGTTCCAAAACTTTGCCACGGGAAGCTTCATTAAAATTATGTCCGAGGCACGTAAATACCGCCTGGACATTACCCTTGCCAATCAGTACATGGCCCAAATTCCGGAAGAAGTGATAAAAGCCATATTGGGTAACGCCGGAACCGTCATGACATTCGCGGTGGGTGCCGGGGATGCTGACATTTTGACCAAGGAGTTCGCGGAGGTATTTTCAGCGCAGGATTTGATTAATCTTGGCCAATACCAAATTGCTACCAAAATGACGATTGACGGGCAGGTCACCCGCCCGTTTGTGGCCACCACCCTCCCCCTACCAATTTCCTCAAATCTCAATAGAGACAAGGTCATTCAAGTATCTCGAGAAAGATGGACACGGAAATTAAGTAATCCTCCCAGTGAAGTAACTCGTTGAGCACTTCACGGGATCCCGTTGGATGCACAAAGTGCTACCAACCGGGAAAGTCAGTCGTGAGCGCTGGACCAGAAAATTAAATACTTTTCCGAATTCTCAGTCCTCCCAATCTCCATAAACGGCATCCTATAACTTGACAAATAGCTCATAGTATGTTACTCTTACGCACCCTAGAAATAGGGATGCTTTAGAGGCCAGCCACGCTCGAAAAGCGCGGCTTTTTTTGTCCCAGTGAGATAGCCTCAGAGGCATCTCACGGGATCCCGTTAGATGCTGCAAAGCAGCTATCTAACTGGGATTTATTGCGCACATTAAAAATTGAATGGCAAACTAAGTGAAGTCCTTCCGTAGCCTTTGGCGAAGGAGGACAAACATATCCCATTATTGGTGAGGGGAAATGTGGGGGTGAGTTTAAATGTTCTCTAAAGCATATAGACATTCATTCCCACTTTTACCCTCATCAAGATTGGAAAATAATATGGAATTTATTCCATTTTTAGTAACAAACGTCGCAAGCGGATGCAATTTTATAAATTGCTGAAGTAATTATCATATTCAAAAAAAATCAGACTTAATACAAAAAGGAGATTTAAAATGAAAAAGATTTTTGCAAGTTTGCTCGCTATTGTCCTCGCTCTGGTTCAAGTCGGTTCGGCATCTGCCAAACCGCCAGCACCTGATGGTTTGACCTATCCGGTCTGCCAATTCAGCAGTGCTTCAGGCTACACGGGAAATGCGCCGTTTACAGTGACGCTAACAGCACCCGATGTGAACAGTGGAAATTACAACTGGCACTTTGGTGATAATTCCCCTGGCGCGACAGAGCAGACTGTGACACACACCTACAATGGTGTTGGCCGCTATACGATCAGTCTTGTAGTTATCGACAATGGTCATCATTATCGCGGCTGCTCAACTGAAGTAAATGTGACTCTCGGTCAAGTTTCAACTCCTGTTCTGCCAGTTGTTCCGACACAAATTGCTACACCGACTCAACCAACCAGTGTGGCAGGATCAGGAACTACATCAGCTACAGGCTCAGTCGAAGGAGATAACAATATTGCCCCCGTCATAAACGGTGATAACAATAAAGTTATTATTAAGATTGCAGAGCCAACATTGGTTGCACCAGTTCAGACGACTCCTAAGTCGTTTCTCTGGCAATTTGTCCACGGCCTTATGTCACCATTTGTCAGTTGGGACACTTGGATCGTCGAGCATCATTAATATTTGCTATTCGCCCGCTCAATGATATGAGTAAATAGCCTCGTTTCCATCGCGGAAATATTGGCTGTTTAGCTATTTTTTATTGAGTGGTAGCAGGTGCTGTACGGACAACTTTTTGATGAAAATCAAAAAACCCGTGCAGCACCTGAGAAATTTTTATCCTCACTCATATATTCTGCAAACAGATCAACAAAAGTTACGAGCTCCGCTCCTAATTCAAAAAAATCAAGTTCTACTCCTTTTCTCGGCTGGCCGTTTAAGGAAATAAAGTAAGACCGACCCTCCACTTCAACAATTCCGGCGTCAGCCACAGCCACCAAACCTCCATAATTAACATACCCAATTTTGTGATAAATGTTAGAAACATTAAGTCCGTAAGAGTTCCCACGAAGCGTTTCAAGCCATACTTTTTTCTGAGGATCATATTTAGACATGCATTCAAGAAGGTAGTCGTGAGAGCCGGGATATTTTAATATCCCTTTATTGTTTCTATCATGCAAATTTTTAAATAATTTCCAGATATCTTCTTCTGTGGACAATCTTGTTTCAATGTTTGTGTTTACTATGCCTTGTGATGCAATTAATGCCTGGATGTCAACTTTTTCCTTTTCCAAATATCTGATCAAAGTATGGGCGGCGTCCTCATCAGAAGCATTGGACAACATGGCTCTAAACAGGCTGTCAAAAGTGCGCCCCTCCAGATATGTTGTTTTTAAAACTTTTTGTAACTCCTCCGGACTTCCCGCTTTGTATTCAAGATAGGCCAGTGTAGACATGGCAAGCGGTACTTTTGTAAGAGATGCCGAATAGCGAAGCTCTCTACTGTTATTTTCTGCTACTATTTTACCGGAATCCATATTTGAAACCATCACACGCCACTCACCTTTTGCAGATTTTACAGTTAAATTTATTTTTTCCTGAAGCTTTTGGGCCACCTCCGAATGGTCAATCATATCGAAGGCAGATTTTTCCCGCGGTTTTAGCCTAAAAATATCAACGCCATTTTGGCCCGTGACAAAACCAACCGAATTATTTCCGCTTGCGAGTTGTTTTATAAAACTTGACTCGGGATTTTTTGGGTCCCAAGCCGGAACTTCCGTAATTACATATCTTCCGCTTTTGTCAGGAGTATTGGTTACCGTCCAAAGCATGCCCAAAGAGTCACGCCGGGATATTGTCATCATATAGTCAGAATTTAGATCTTTTCCAATAAAATAAAGAAAATCTCCGGGCACAAGGTCCGCAGAATTAAAATCAAAATCGAGGGCTGATGTGGAAATTCCAAAAGCATCAAAACTGGTCCTTGGAAAGGTTCGGAAAAAAGGGTCATTTTCAGTATTTGTGCCTAATTGTCTTATATCCGCAGGCAAAAAATCTTTAGATTTTACTCCAAACGTTGTAATTCCCATAAGTTGTTCAACCGCCAAAGGACCGCTAATTCTATCAGCGGAGGCAGATCTGCCTCCAAGTTTTTTGGCAAGCGTATCTGCGGCCTCGGGAGAAGGAGAAATTAGTGAGCTTGCTTTCTCTGCAAGAGCGCATTTTGTCCGGGAATTAAGCACATCAAACACACTGTAATCTGTTTCGGGAAATTTTGGAAATCCTAAAGCCAAACTGGCCGATGCAGCCATACCAGTACCAGTTAATTTAATAAAATCCCGGCGGGAAAATTTCTCAGTCATAATGCTATAGGGTGAATCTTAACATTTAGGCACAAACATGTCAAGCTGCTTATAATCCTGAGCGCAGCCGAAGGACACCAAAAAACCACCTCGTAAAAGGTGGTTTTTTTTATAAATTCAGGCTCAACCCTCCATATTTTCGCACTCGCCTTCTTATATTATTCATATACGGCTCGTGCCAAAATTATTGGACGGGTTTCGTTTGAACTTCGTTCAAACTCAATACGTGATCGGAAGACTATTGGTTCCGTTTTATTACCCCGCCCAAGGCGGAGAAGCAAAAACGACTACCTAAAAAGTCCCGCTGAAGTAGAGCAAAAGCTCACTTCACGGGACTGCATGAGATGTGTCAAAAGACCTATCTCTTAGCAGCTGGGTGAAATTATCACTCCTTAGAAAGGAGGTGATCCATCCGCACCTTCCAGTACGGATACCTTGTTCATAACTTTTCCTCGTCTTTCGAGAGGTATGGACTATATCTTCATTTTCAAAAAAGTAACCTTTTCGGGATGATTCGAACTAATAGTTTTGGCAAATTTCGAATAAGATTTTGCTCTTACAAAAAATCTCCAATAATTCGGATCAACTTTAATACTTGGATTATGCATTTTACCGCAACTTATTCCAACTTCTTCAAGGTATTCTTTTACTTTTAACAGGTCTTCTTTGTCCTTCTGGCAAAAATAGATGTAAAAACGAACACTTGAATGCTTTGATATACCACCTTCTGCATCGAAATATCCGCGAATATAATCAATTTTATTCTGCCTGGAAACGATCTTTACATTTTTAAGTAAAGATTTGGAAAATTCTGTGATCCAAAGATCACGGTTTTTTCCTTCTTTATAATTCCAAGAAGAATTTCCAAGATTTTTGATTCCTTTAACAAGAAAATCAGAGAAATCTTTTGATTTTGTCGCTATTCGATATGTGGTTTTTCTTTCAGTTGCATCGTGCAATAAACCAAATATGTATTGTTTACTAATTTGAAAAGCTCGCGTGTAGTCTCTACGGAGTCCCCCCTTAACGAAGGGTTCCCTCGGTATTACCATAACTCATTATATGAGCTTTAGGCTTCACCGATATAGCAAGATTTTTTCCCGATATTAGATTCGGGAGTCGCAACAATTTACGACTTAGTGCTTGTCGCTGATTCTACCTTGGTCCCGTACAACGGGACTTAAGGTATCTCCAACTTCACTCACTTGACGGGCGGATTGCGATAGCTTTGAAGTTACTTCGCGTTCCCACTCGGCGAGCGGATTTCCCGCACCGAGCGAGCCCCAGAATTCATCTGCGATTTCAAAAATAGGATTTCTTTTAAACCTTCATTATTTCTGTGAAGGCCTTCTTTCACCAACTTCGCAACTTTTCGAAAAAGAATATAATTCTTCCTCTTCTCGCTCCTAAGTCGGTATTTATCGAAAAATGGAATCAAAACTTCGTGAATATCTTTTTGAGAACTAATCCCAAATCGATAACATGCTGAATGATTTTTCCTTTTTTCCTTCTGATAATAAACGGCCCCACATCTAAAATAATTTCCAATTTCTCTTAGAAGTGAAACATCGTCTTCTCTCAGTTTGATGTAAAAGTGGGTTTCTATGCCTATTTTTGATCCCCGATATCTTTTATCCGGAGGTCTAACATTAACATAAAAACACCCTTCTCCATCGGTTAATCCTATAATATAATCTGCAGTAATCATTCTAGGTTACTCCCTTCACGCTGCGTCAATAGATTATACATCTATTTTGCAAGCGTTACTATGGAAATAGCTGACTTCCTAACAAGCGATTACTTCATTCTTGCTAGGATCTCCCAAGGTCACTTAATAAACAATTCCAGGCATCCCAAACAGATTTTTTTAAGTTCTTCCCTCGGACACACCGGGAGGTCGAACATCTGTTTAATTTTGGGCTGTCTTTTGCCTCAGACCCTCCAGGACATCTGTTACCAGTATTGTCCCTGTCAATTTTTTTTGGCTACCGATATTCATTTCTATATGAACATGGAGTGAATTCAAACCACTTTGTCTAGAAAGCTGCTTGGCGCGCATTTATTCTGTGTACAAGACCCGAGAACGTATTCACC
>Ga0209541_10012407_pt1 | contig 13184 bp, 15 predicted proteins | sample RifCSPlowO2_01_FD_184027 | JGI IMG/M metagenome (GOLD analysis project Ga0209541, IMG submission 184027) | Groundwater microbial communities from Rifle, Colorado - Rifle CSP2_plank lowO2_0.1 (SPAdes) (version 2) | ecosystem: Environmental > Aquatic > Deep subsurface > Groundwater | place...
TGGTAACTGATTGTGATTGTACATCTTGCGGTAAAAAACGTACTTTTGCATATTTGCTACGTATGTCACTAAACCTTCCCTTTCTTAATAAAACCCTCGCTCTAAGTTTCTTTTTGTCCTTTCTTGCAACAAAAATTTCTGCAAATATCGGCATTCTTTCTGACAATTGACCTTCTGATCCAATAATATAATGTTCTTCTCCATCTTTACATTTTTTAAGAATATCATTTAGTACTGTCTTAATACCTGCATATCCCCTAAATTTCAATATGTTTTCTTTTTCTTGCTCAGCTTTTTTCAGCTGTTCAAGTTTAGGAATAATCAATTTTGCTCTTTCTTCTTTTTCTTTAAACATATCTAGAATTTTATTTGGTTCTGCAACGGCAAATACTTTTCTATTTGCCTCAATCACATAAGAAACTAAACCTCTTTCTTGCAATTTCTTTAATGCATTATAGGTACTTGTTCTCTCCAAACTACTTTCTTTAGAAATTCTTCCAGCTTTTCCTCTTCCTATTCTTAAAAGAGTAAGGTATATTTTTACTTCATTATCGGTGAATCCCAAATCTCTCAATTCTTTTTCTATCATACTTAAAGGATAAAAGTTGGATTATATAAATCTTACTATTGTTGAACATATTTATACAACAACGTTCTTAATACTTGTTCAAATCCAGATTATAAAATGGATCAAGAACTAAGACCAACAGAAAGAGAAATACGAGACTGGCTAATCGGGATAATTAGGCATGTCCAACATATTGAATACTACTTAGAAAACCTTCAATTTGGAAGTGAGGATCCTCAAAGACCCCACGACATAATTGGGTACGGAAACAAATTTGAATGGGAGGTTATAAGAGGATTTGCCATCCAATACAGAGATAGAAGTCCTGAGTTCTTTGGTCGCTATGTTGCTCCATCCCTTGAAAGACATAGATGCCAATATCACCACCAGAAATGGAACAATCCTAACCCATATGCAACAGATGAAGATATGAAAGTTGGAGCTGTTGATGCAGTATGCTCTCTTTTGGAGGCAGATAGAGCATATCAGGGTGGAAAACACACTCCTACCCAGATTGATGAAATAATTGAAAAGAATTCGGAAAATAAACGTCCTTGGTTGAGGCAAATTCATACAGAAATTCGTAGAATAGAACAACCTAACCTTCAACTAATAGAAAATTTACGAGATTTCCCAAACATAGGCATTAATGCAGACGCTTACAATACTCTTCGTGGAAGAGTTTCAGATACGAAAAAAATGCTGGAAAAACATGGCTACAAACTCTAGATTTCATAATATTGTATGGTCTGAACTAAAAGATGGAATCACTCCCAGAGATGTTCGCCGATATGTACAACTTGCAAGCGTTCTTGAACCAATCGCAGAGAAAAACGGGTGTACAACAAGATCCAAAGATTTATGTGAATTTCAGAAATTAGAATATTTCTTGACAGCAGGGGTTAATATTGGTGATGCCTTTGAAGATTTAGCTTCTAGGTTACCCGGATTCCCTTGTTTAACGTATGATCTTTGTTATCGTGCACAGGCTGATTCAAAGAAAAATAGACGTGGAAGAAGAACTAACCAGGGAATAATAGAATTTCTTTTTCCATTAGTAATATCACAAGTATCAAATAATCTCACAGATCCCGATCAGATAATCGGGCAAGTTCCATACGTTTTAGAAAAAACTAGTTCAAAAGATGCTTTTTGGCTACAAAAAATGCAAAATTTGGCTTTTGAAATGAGCGGTTATTATCATAGAATTTTTAGTATTTGTGAAGAGACCAACATATTATCATATTATCAGAAACGACTAAATAATTCAGTAAGCCACTCAGATAAGTTTCATAATCAAGAGATTGTTGCTAATTATCCAACATTAGAATATATGCTAAGGATTCTAACAAATTATGAAGTTGCCCCCTTATCTAAATCAATGCAATATGTATATGACAAAGTTAGAGAAGAACAACCAGAAATGCCAACCGGGATAATTGCTGATTTAACTGCATGCTTAATTTTTCTTAAATTAGTAGAAGACAGGACAGGCAAAATGGTAAAATGAAGTTTATTTTATTTGAGGGAATAGATGGAAGTGGAAAAACTACCCTTGCCAAGAAACTTGCTGATAAAGTTAGAGGAGTCTATTATGACAGCCCACCAGAATGTATGAGGGATTTAAGAAGAAGCATTATTGCTTCAGATGAGATACGGCTGCAATATTATCTCCTCGGAAATATTATTACTAGTGAAGAAATAAAAAGTATAATGCAAACAGACCATGTAATCTGTGATAGATATATTTACTCAACAATAGCCGACCATTCTGTTAGACTTGGAAGAGATATTGGTATTCCACAATCTTTGGTTTTTCCTGATTATATCTTATATACTAAATCAGATTTGAGAACTCTTAAAGAAAGACTATTAAAACGCGATGGCAAGATAAAAAAAGGAGAGATTGAATTTCTAGATAAAGTTGCTCAGAAAATGGAATCTCTTCTTAGAAATCGGGATAATGTACTTTATTTAGACACAACAAATAAAAATCCCGAAGAGCTGATTGATTTAATACTAAGGAATATCTCTTTGAATGCATAAATTATGCATATTAGACCTTACTCATCTTAATTAAATCTAACCATCTATTTTCTCCAAAATCTAAATTAACTCCTGCTCTTTCAGAAGGAACTTCATTAATCCTAATCACTCAAAACAACCTTCGTACCCAAGCTCTGTCCGGGAAGTCCCCTCTCAAACTGTACTCTCAAATATCCCTTATTTCCATGAATATTGGAAACAACTCCCTTTATTTCCTTTCCGCCAGAGCTCTTCCACAGAACATTTTTATTAATCAAAGATTTTGCCTTTTCTTTATCATCAACATCCTTAACCCTGATAATCATCTGGTGTTTTTTCTGCGTCCTCGCTCCTCGCCGAAAACTTGAAATAACTCCTTCCATAAAAATTAGTAAAAATAAGGTGTTTAAATATCTAACGCTTTCCTGCGAGCTCCCTTATTTTGTTAGAGTATGCCTCAAGCATAAAAGGGACTCTTAGAAATTCAACACCAAATTCAGCTGCAATTTCGCCTCCCCGGTCATGGCCTGTGGTAAGCAATATTGGAATGTCCAAAATTTCTTTTACTAATGAGATATATTCTTTGTCAAATCCAAAACCAGTATAACTGTCTCTGAAATTCGCATAGTGAAGAACATCAGGCCGCAGAATAATCAATTCAGCAACAGCAGCATCAATGCTCTTTTTTCTGTCTTCAACAATATCAACATGGCAATAATTTATATCAGGAAAAAAACTGGAAATTCTTTTTGGAAGCCATAATATCATGTCTCCATCCCCTCCAGAGGGAAAACACCTGTATCCGACAATAGCTGTTTTTATCATAATATCCATGTATATAATAACAATATAAGCCTTTCTATTTTAATTTCTTAAAAGTAGTAACATTTATAAATAACCGCATATTCCAAAATTTACAATGGCAGGATTTTTAGACAACTCAAAAGAACAAAAGCCAGAAGGACTCTATGCCCAATTGGTAGGCCACTATGTAAAATTATGGGTTCCTGGAGGCACTGTTGCAGGAAAAATAATAAAAGCAGACCATAGATCTCTGCAACTCCTGCCGCATGTTGTTGCTCAAAATTATGAATTTCGTATAGAAGCATACATAGAAACAGAAACCCCGGCAGTTGTATTAGCAGAGGCAGTACACTGCGCACAGCCTATAAAAGATGGAGAAAAATATCTTGAAACAATTGTAAGTGAAATTAAGGGAGAAAACGAGATAAGAAAGTTAAGGAAAGAAAAAGAATTAAAAAATTCACTAACAAGTAGCCCAAAAAATTCGCAAAGTATATAAATATAATCACCTCACAAACTATACGCTACATAGGCCTGGCATGAGAAAGGCCCGAGTAAGCTACGATAAAACTATCAGGCTGTGAAACTTGGGAGTTAATGTCAGGCAACAAAAAGATCATAATCATAAAATAGAACAGGTTGATTATCATTCATTCATCACACAACAAAAAATTGGTTGTATGACATAAATGTATGTAAACGCAGCACTGTCTGCAAAACCTGTTTCTATCTGTAATAGGAGGAAAAGAAAATGGGAAAAGTAAGTCCTGTAACAACAAAATATATAATTCATTCAACAATCAATGTTGAAGGGCTTGTAGACAAGCCTGATGTGATAGGAGCAATATTCGGCCAGACAGAGGGATTTCTAGGTCAGGATTTGGAATTAAGAGAACTCCAGAGAGCAGGAAAAGTAGGAAGAATAGAAGTTAATCTCAATAATGTAAACAGCAGAAGCACAGGAAATATTATAATGCCTACAAGTTTAGACAAGGCTGAAACAGCGATCATAGGAGCTGCAATAGAAACCATTGAAAGAATAGGCCCGTGCAATGCAAAAGTAAAGATCCTAAAAATAGAAGATGTAAGAGTCTCAAAAAGAGGATTTGTTATAGCAAGGGCAAAGGAATTATTAAGGGAATTGCAGACAAGCATAGATTCCCAGGAATTAACTGAAGAAGTTGCCCAGGCTGTCCGTGTAATGGAAATAACAGAGTGGGGAGTTGAAAGATTGCCCGCAGGCCCTGGAGTAAATGACTCAGAGGAAATAATTGTAGTTGAGGGAAGGGCTGATGTGCTGAATCTTCTGAAAAACGGATTTAAGAACACAATTGCCCTTAACGGGACAAGTGTGCCGCAGACAGTAAAAGAGCTCTGCAGGCAGAAGACAGTTACAGCTTTTGTTGACGGCGACAGGGGCGGCGATATGATACTAAGGGAATTAATTGACGCAACAGAAATAGACTTCATAACAAAAGCGCCTGCAGGAAAAGAAGTTGAAGAACTGACAAAAAAAGAAATACATGTTGCCTTGAGGGCAAAGATTGCAGCAGAGCAGTTCAGATTTGAAGTCAACGGCTCAAAAAAACAGCAGTATAACAACCTGCAGAAAAGAAACATAAAAGAAGTTGTTAAAAGGGATTTTCCAAGGCGTGAAGAGCAAAGAACCATGCAGAGGCAGGAACCGCTTGAAAAAGGAGTAAAGGAAAATTTTAGGGGCATGCTGGATGACCTTGTTGGAACAAGAGGTGCATATCTTATAGATGAAAGCTATAATGTGCTCGGCAAAGTTCCTGTTTCAGAGCTTGAAACAACATTAAAGGGCCTGAAAAATGTCTTCGCTGTTGTGCTTGACGGCGCAATAACAAGGGAAATATCAAAATCAGCAGAAGAAAATAATGTAAAGTTTTTGATAGCAGCAAATTCAAATATAAGAAACGAAGATGTAAAGATAAGGATTTTAACATCGCAGGATCTGTAAAATTCTGCTTCCGTTAAAATTATATACTGGAAACAGTTAAATAAAATAATGCTTTACAATCTGGATAAAAAAAGGGTGGTGCTTCTTGCTGTGCTTGCTATTGCAATAGTAATTCTTATAATGCTTAGCATTCCGAAAAACTGCGGATCAGATGCATCATGTTTTGACGCAAAGGCTGCAAAATGTTCAAAGGCAAAAGCAAGTGCATTTTCAAAAGAAAATCTTTACAGTTATGAAATCACAGGCAGCAAAGCTGGATCGTGCATAATAAAAGTAAAGCTCTTGCAGCTCGGCCCGGAAAGAACACCAGAAATGAAAAAAGCCCTCGAAGGAAAATCAATGATATGTTCTGTCCCATTAAAAATATTAAGAAAGCAGTCAATAACTTCAATTGAAAATTTAAATGACTTATGCAGCGGCCAGCTGAAAGAGGCAACGCTCCAGCTTACGATAGACAAAATGTATGAAATAATTGTGCAGAACATAGGGCCTATAGCAACTAGGTTCCAGAAAGGGCTTGCAATATCAAACACAAGCAGCATATCTAACTCTTCCTTATAATATAAAAAACCTCATTAGTCTCAAAAAATTTTGTAAAATTAAATCCAAGTCTCTTTAACAGTCTTTCAAACCATCCTCTGTTAGGATAGTTCATTTTTTTGCCACTTGTATTAAATGTAGAAAAACTAGCAATATAGTATTTTGTTTTTATGTTTTTTAATAAATGCTCTGCAGTTTTATGGCCTTTGGTTTCAATGCCCTCAAGCAGCTTGAACATAAAGCATACATCTGCATCTGGAAAATCATTAAAACTTCTTAAGTCAGCTTTTATAACTTCTCCCATGATATTCTTATCGGCAAATATTTTTTTAATGTTGCTGCAGTCATAAGACGTTAATTCTACAGCATAAAAATAAATGTTTTTATAATCAGGGATTAATTCATAAGTCAGAGGATTCAGCCCGCAGCCAAGATCTAAGACTTTTTTCGCACTTCCAGTAACTGAGAATATTTTTTTATAAACAGAAGAATAAAAGCCAGCCCTCTCTTTTGTGGATTTGTGTCCTTTTAATGATAGGCTATTAAACCAGAACTGGCCGTAAATTTTGTTTAATTCATTTCTTATTTTCTTTACAATTAATTTTATTTCGCTCTTTTTTAATTTTTCTTCATTAAACTTTTTATTTAATTTTAGATTCCTTCTTAAAAATTCATCTAAAAAATCTTTAACAAACCAATCATCCAGCCTGTCAAGTGGTTTCTTCTTCTTTATTAATTTTATAATCTGGTCTTGCATGATAAAAAATGCAGGCGCGCCAGGAGGTGGAAGCTGCTGCCCGGCTGACTTAATCCCTGCCATTCCTCAATTCCGCTACCCTAAAAGCGCCGATGTAATCGCTTAGGGCTGCTCTGTTCCCAGCCTGACCCGTTTCACAAATGCACCAGCCAATCAGGACAGAATATCATCGTAGCTGCCGGGAATCAGCAGAACAACAACTCCGCCCTCCAGACTTCAGCTCTGTCATGATGTCCGTTTACAGTTACAGAGTAGGACAAGCCCTCCAGCCTAAGCCTGCAATTTTATTGATAAAAGAAAGGATATAAACCTTTTCTTAATGGCAGATAAATCCGAATCGCCATATAAAATAAAAAGTGAGATTATAATAGTATTAAACTTACCCCTTACAACCAATTATATTAATGTAAAGGGTAGATTTTATATTGTGTAGTAAAGTGACATATGTCACCAGTACTATAAGTTAGCTATTTTGGCTAATCTTTATAAAAAAAATCATAAGAAAGGATCATATTTAAATATATCTTAATTTTTTACTATTTCATGGAGTTAATTGGGAATACAATAAAAAAATCTTTTTTAGTAAAATATAATAAAAAAAAATATCATATTAACTATTTAAATTCTGATTATCCAGACCCATGCTTATTTAACAGAGATAATTGGGAGATTGTAGATGAAGATGGAGAAGAGTTGAATATTTATTTCTTAAAATCAAATACAGAAAAAGATAGTTCAAAACAAAAATTATTTAGAAAACTATATGATAAACTAATCTCTTTCTGTATTAAGAACTTTGATAATTACCAACCTATGGTTAATAAAATTTAAGAAGCAAAGATAGAACACTATAAAAAATTAGCAGATTTTAATTCAGATGAACTAACAAAAGTATACTGGAATATTTTTTTATAAACCTCAGGATTAGAACCAAGAATCTAAGCCACAATCTCAAATTTATTCTCTAATTCAAACTCAGAAAGACCTTTTGCAAACCCAATCCCGAAATTATAAGCCATATTTCCAAGCAGAACATCAGTCAAACTAATCTTGCGCTTTTTCTCAACAACAGCCAAATCATCCATTCCAAGTTCCTCCTTCATCATCTCAACAGCATCCTCCCTGCTTCCTAAAACATCCACAAGACCAAGATCCAAGGCCTCCTTCCCAAGATAAAATTCTCCGTCAGAAAGTCCTTTAACATAACTCACATTCAGCCCCCTGTTCTCAGCAACCTCCTGAATAAATATCTCATGCATTAAATCCAGTTTCTTCTGCAGAATATTTCTCTCATTTTTATTAAGCTCTCTGAAAGGACTTCCTATATCCTTCTTATCTCCTGCAACAAGGCGCTCATATTCAACGCCGTATTTTTCAAAAAGCTCGCTGAACTGCAGGTAACTTGCTATTACTCCGATGCTTCCTGTAATGCTCAGGGAAGAAGCAAATATTTTATCAGAAGCGCTAGCAACCCAGTATGCCCCAGATGCACCAACCTCTCTTATCACAGCATAGTTTGTTTTGTTTAAATTTCTTATCGCATCAGCAATCTCATTGCTTGCAACAGCCGTTCCGCCAGGACTGTCAATCTCAATTATAATTCCCTTAACTTTTGCATCCGCATCAAGAGCTTTTAGCTCTTTGACAAAATCCTTGGAAGAAACAGCACTGCCTCGCAAAAAGCTGGCACTATCTCCGCTTGTAACTATGACTCCCTCTAATGAAAGAACAGCAATCCTGTCAACAAACCCGTCATCTCTGCTGCCTATAAAAAAAGCAAAAAAACTAGCAATAAAATAAATAACTAGTATAACAATTAAAGCAGTAAGCCACTTATTCATTTTAAAACAACTCCTTTTTCAACAACAGCTGTAGCACTGAAAACCTCAAACAGCCTTCTGTTTCCTCCCTTAAAAATCATGTAAAGAGAATCAATTAATAAAACTATTGGAAATGGCATTAAAATATTCCTGATAAAAGCCTGACCAAAAGCCATATTCTTTCCAATAAGAGATATTGCATAAATCCCAAATATCATTGACCCTATGGTCTGTCCTGTCTTGTATTCCATTATCACAAAGTAAAATAATATGAGAAACAAGATTAAGAAACTAACAATAAGTAATCCTCCGTTGCTTTTACCTCCAAAAAAAACATCGCGCACACCTCCAAATCTACTTTCACAATAACCTGCAAATGGTATGCTTACTATAAGATTAATAAGAAAAATATCAACAACATAAGAAAAAAATCTCTTCCACAAAGGAGTGGCCTGAAACTTACTTTCTATTTTCACCCTCTTCATAAAATTTAGGTTAATTAATTAGTATAAATAGGTTTTCTTTCATCTCAAAGTATCCTTTATATCATCAAGTATTCTTTTTGCCTTATAGCAGTCATCAACACTTAAGTTTCCAAAACCGCATGAAGCTGAAATCATGTCTCCATCTTTTGCATCAGACGGAAGAAACTGTGCAATCCCAAGGCCTTCTCTTATGCTGACAGCACCAAAACATAAAACTCCTCCGCTCTTTCTATACTTCCGATATTCCTCCTTAAAAGAACCGCGAGCATATTTAATATTATATTTTGTGGCATCAAAAGAAACAGCCTTAAATCCAAGATCATCAAAATACCCAATTCTGTCTGAAACATCATTGCAGTCGTGAATCATTGGTATGACCCTAATATCTTTTGGGGGAATAATATTGTTAATGACTCCCTCTATTGCCTCAGATTCTGCATCAGGAAAACGTGGGTAAACATGCCTCCCATTTATCGCCGGCTCATCAAAACAAACGTAGATAGTATCAATAAAATCAAGACCACGTAACAATATATTAACATAATGCGAAATCTCATTAACAGAATCCTCTTCAGACATCCCACAATGCAACACTGCTGTTACAGGACCAACGCTCTGCACCTTAACTCTTTTAATACTCCTTCCCCTTGCAGCTTCACAAAATTTATCATAAGCTGCAGGCATTTTTTTATAAGTTAAATAACTAAACATATTCCCATCCAGCTCAGGAAGTTCAGGAACAGCAGGAATATCATGAGAAAGAGAGTACTCAACAGCCTCATCAATGCTCTTGAAAGGCAGAGAACCAATCATTGTTGTAAGCAATTCAGGCATAAAAAACCAGAACTTAGAAGATTATTTAAAGATTTATATAACTAAAAATATATGAAAACAGCGATACAGGAACTAATAACCAAAATAGAAGAAAAAGATCTCGAGAAACTAAAGAAAGAAATATCAAAAAAACACAAACTAAAAAAATTTCCCTCAAACATAGAAATCCTTGAAGAACTAAATGAAGAACAAAAACAACTATATAAAAAATTACTGATAACAAAACCAGTAAGAACCATTTCAGGTGTAGCTCCATTAGCTATAATGACAAAACCAATTCCATGCAGTCACGGCAAATGCACTTTTTGTCCTGGGGGTCCAAAGTCATTTTTCGGTGACGTGCCGCAGAGTTATACAGGCAATGAACCAAGTACAATGCGGGCAATAAGAGCAAACTACGATCCATACTTAATAGTATTTAACAGATTAGAACAGTACATTCTTTTGAATCAAATTCCTGAAAAAGCAGAAGTAATAATTCAGGGCGGAACATTCTGTTCTTTTCCGGAAGATTATCAGGAAGAGGTAATTAAGTATACACTAAAGGCAATGAACGATTTTTCAGAAATGTTTTTTACAAAAAATATATTCAATTTTAAAAAATTTAAGGAATTTTTTGAACTGCCGGGCACAATAAAAGACAAAGAAAGAACAAAAAGAATCCAAGAAAGATTGCTAAAACTAAAAGGAGAAGCAGATTTAGAAAAAGAGCAGTTAAAAAACGAAACAGCAAGAATAAGGTCAACTGCTTTGGTTATAGAAACAAAGCCTGACTGGTGCAAAGAAAAGCACATAAACCAGATTTTAAAACTCGGAACAACAAGGGTTGAGATAGGAGTGCAGACGCTGAAAGAAAATGTACTAAAGATAACAAACAGAGGACATACATTAAATGATACAAAAGAAGCAGTACAATTATTGAAAGACTCTTTCCTAAAAACAACATTTCATATGATGCCCGGTCTTCCAGAAACAAGCAAAGAAGAAGACATAAAGATGTTTAGAGAATTATTCTCAGAAGAAGAATACAGACCTGACGGATTAAAAATTTATCCATGTCTGGTAATGCCAGGAACTCCTTTATTCGTACAATACCAAAGAGGAGAATTTACGCCACTAACAACTGAAGAGGCAGCCGACATAATAGCTGAAGGAAAAAAATTTATTGAGCCTTACTGTAGGGTTTACAGGTGTCAAAGAGATATTCCATCTACTGTTGTACATGCAGGGGCAAAAAAAACTAACCTAAGGCAGCTGGTAACTAAAAAAATAATAGAAAAAAATATCAAATGCAGATGCATAAGATGCAAAGAACCAATGAACAAAGAAATAGATTTTAATTCCATAAAAATAAAAAAACAATACTATGATTCCAGCGGAGGAAAAGAAGTTTTTATAAGCATTGAAGATATAAAAAATGATATTCTGCTTGGATTCTGCAGACTAAGAAAACCGTTCAGACCGTTCAGACCGGAAATAACTTCAGAATCGGCAGGAATCAGGGAACTACATGTTTATGGACAGGCAGCGCCTCTTGGAGAGGAAGGGAAAGTGCAGCACAGGGGTTACGGCAGAATGCTAATGAAAACAGCAGAAGAAATCGCTAAAGAAGAATGGAAGTGTGATAAATTACTGGTTATCTCAGGCATTGGGGTCAAAGAGTACTATAAAAAATTAGGCTATAAAAAAGACGGCCCATACATGAGCCGGAAAATATAATAAACAAAAACAATGGAAAAAAATTTGGTGATAGCAATCTCCGGACCGCCTGGAGCAGGCAGTTCAACAATATCAATGCTTTTAGCCAAAAAGCTAAAATTAAGGTATCTGTCGCCTGGCAAAACATACAAAAGTTTTCTTGATGAAAAAGAAGCAAAGGCCGCACTGGATTTTTGGAAAACAAAATTTGGTTCAAGCAAAAAACTGCATCATGACTTAGATAATGAACAGATAAAAGAAGCTAAAAAAGGAAGCATAGTAATATGCGGAAAACTATCAATACATTTTCTAAAAAATTTAAGTAATTGCAAGGTCTGGCTGGATGTACCGCTTAAGATAAGGGCAGAGAGAACAGCAAAAAGAGATAATATTCCTGTAAAAACTGCGCAAAGGCAGATTCTTGAAAGGCAGAATCTAGAAAGAAAAAAATGGAAGGATATGTATAGTTTTGATTATTTCAACCAGAAAAAACTTGCAGATATTGTTCTGAAAGGCGGCAAAATGAAAGCAGAAGAAACAGTGCAAAAAATTATAGATTACGTAACATAATTTTTCTAATACAGAATTATTTATATAATTGAATAAAAAAATATTATCAATGTCGCACATAAGAGTAAAAGAAGCTGATGAAATACTTGGTGATAAATTCAGGGTTCTTGATCATGGTTATGTAAGATTAATTGATTACATGGGCGGCGATGATAGAATTCTCGATGTTGCCAGAAGACATTATAGAAGTGAACTGCCTGCAGAAAAAGATAAAGCAATGCAGCATATCATAAATGAAAGAATGGACATAAATGTTCTAGGCATGGCGGAATTAAAATTTCATTTTGAGATGCCCATAGCAGATGCAATGACATTTGTTTATGAACCAAGGGCAAATGTTAATGAATTCAGTCTCAGATATTCTGATGCCCAGGACGTATTTCACCATTTAAGTCCTGAAAAACTTAAGAGGTACCTTGGTAATGCAACAATAAAAATAGCTGAACTTGATGCACTAGTCAAAGAAGAAGAAATATTTTCTAGAGAGGCATTTGAAAGGTATTCCTGGGCAAGAAGTTCTGATGTCGATGTAGCCAAAGAAATAGCAAGGGCCACTCTTAGCAGTAATCTTTATACAAGATTTTACTGGAAGATAAATTTAGCAGATTTGTTGGATTTTGTTGTTAGAACTTATGGAGAATCACCAAGCAGAGAAACAAGACAATATTTAAAAAGGACAATTAGCCTGGCAGGCAGAGTTGCACCATTGGCTGTTAGGAATTATTTGGATGGTGTAGAATTAAAATTCCTATTTGAAGAAAGAGAACCAAATGAAAGAGCAGAACCAAGGCTTCAGCACGAAATATCACCTGAAGCAGAATCATTGCTGGACAAACCAATGTCTGTTTTAGGTAACGGTTATGTTAGTTTAATAGATTATATGGGAACAGACATGTCTGTGCTGAACGCAGCAAGGGTGAGTACTGGAAGGGACGAAAAACAAAGAAGTGAGGCGGAAAATAAAGCACTTATCGGCTATTTAATGAGGCACAGCCATACAACACCTTCAGAAATGGTTGAATTTGCATGGGAACTGTGCCTGCCATTTTTTGTTTATAGACAGGGTGGAAGGCACAGGACTTTTGAAAGAATAATTTTTGAC
>Ga0209541_10012409_pt1 | contig 13183 bp, 15 predicted proteins | sample RifCSPlowO2_01_FD_184027 | JGI IMG/M metagenome (GOLD analysis project Ga0209541, IMG submission 184027) | Groundwater microbial communities from Rifle, Colorado - Rifle CSP2_plank lowO2_0.1 (SPAdes) (version 2) | ecosystem: Environmental > Aquatic > Deep subsurface > Groundwater | place...
TGAGTCATAAAAACTAGTTAATTTCTTAAATCCACCTGCTTCATTACATTTGGATTTGGTGTCAGAGTTATATTTATTTGCCTTGTTAAAAATATCAAAACTAGTTTCTTCTACTTCTGTTTCTTTTGTTTCATAGTTCCCAAATAAGAAATTATAAATTGTAAATATAGCTGTTGTTGCTAAACATACCTTTGTCCATGATTCTACAACAGTCTCTAATCTGTCAATTGTTTTTGTTAGTTTCTCAATTAGTTCTTGTGTAGAATTTATTTTCTTGTCTAAGCTCTTAGGGCTTAAATCAATTAATCTTTTCTCTATTGGTATATCTAGTCTAAATTGTGTCTCAGTTACACCCTTTGTATATCCAGATAATAAACTAACTTCAACAGACCTGAAAGTCTCTATACTTTCTAATTGTATAATTCCATTGCAAAATCTTGAATTTAATGTGTCTATATTTGAGTCATATGGTAAAATAAATTCTTCAGATAAATATCTCTTGTCAGTGTTTCTTAAAACTAATTGTGTTGATGTTATTATACAATTATTAGAATTTAATTGTTTGTCTGGATGTTGTATTATAACTCTGCTTAATTGAATATCTTTTAAAATGCATTTATTATTATCACCTAAATTACTACATCCACTAGTTCCTTCTAGTATCTCTTTCCCTTCTTCTACTGTTTTAGTCCCCCCACTAATTTTAAATCTAGCTATTGGCTTTTTTCCAGAATTTATTTCTTTGACTTCAAATCTGCCCCAGTCTCTTTCAATTTTCAAGAAATTATCTTTAAATAAGTTAAATCTATCATCTTTAAATTCTATACCTACTTTTTTATTAAAATCATTTATATTATTATTATTATAAAAATCTGTTTTTATTTTTTCAGAATCTCCTTCAAATAAATAAATTTCATCTGTTGTTCCTTCTTTAATTAATCTAATATATTTTATATCTTCTGCATTAACTTTTTTGTCAACTATATCAGTAACTCTCCAGTCCAAAATTCTAGTTCCTTTATTTAATACATGTTCTAAATTATCAATAGAAACTTTTGCAATTGCCTGATTTTCATCAATTATTTTATTTAATCTTATTCTTAATTGGTTTTCAGGCAAATTTGAGCCTTGAACTAAGCTTATTGGTGCAGAATCTCTGTTTAATCCAACAGAAGTTGTTGTAATTAATTTTCCTTCTGAATCATAAATAGAAAAAATTGCATTATTAGAGCTTACCTGCCTTAATACAATATGCCCTTTTCCTCCAAAAATATCAGAAGTTTCATCAAATATTACATCTTGCAAAGATGTTGTTGGTGTTTCTTTTAATATTTTAGTCTGCCCACCACCTATTAAAGATGAAGTTATATCAGCCTCATATTCTATTCTTGCCTTTAAGTCAACAAATATCTTGTCAGGAACTTTATGTTCTTTAGCAATGCTTTTTAATCTTAATTCTAAATAACCTATGTCATCCCAAGCCCAAACTTTAGGTTCATGATATCTTACTCCTGTTGTAAAACTTCTGTTGCCTTTTACTTCAGTAATTGTTACTCTTTGTATTCTTGGCAATGTTGTTGAAGATGTAGGTGTAGCAGATAAAAATGCATAAACAGGAACATTTTGTTCTTCTAATAAAGATGAAACTAAAGTAGTAGGTTCATACCTGTTAACTATTATATTTACATCTGTTTGTTGTCCTTCTAAAAAGTCTTCTCCTTCTTCAGGAATTGTAGCAGAAAGAAATCCCTCTGTTTCTTCTTTTCCTACTTCTTTTTTCTCAACTTGTGCAGAACTAAATGGAGTACTAATTATTAAAAATGCTAACATCAAGCTTACAATAATTTTCTCATTTAAATTCTGGTTTTTGTACATTTTGGCTATTAAACACCTTGCTTAATTGGGACATTGTTGTTGGTTTTCCTAAGTAAGGAACATGAAATAATATTTTCTTGCTAAGTAAATCTGATTCTGTAATTGTAAATTCAAATTCACTATATCCAGAAATTATTTTGTCAACAGTAGTTGCAGGTATAATTGTTTTAATGCACTTTTTTTCAGTCTCTTTAGTTAAAGCAGAAACAATTCCTTTCTTAGGCACATTAAAGCAATTCTCAATCTCTTGTTCTTTAATATTTAATCCTTCAGGATAATTTGATATCATGTAAATAACAGATTTATAATTGCCTGGAATTAATTTTATTTTCTTAATATCAGGATAAAGTATTGTCTGATAATGCTCTTTTTCTTCCTCATTTAATTGAATGTAAACTTGTTCATTTTTTTCATCCAACTTTCCGCTTCCTGCTCTTTCAATTAAAACATTAACATCTAATTCTTTATATTGTTCTAAAAATAAACTTGTGGTACTTTCTTCTAAAGTAGAAATTATTTGCTTGCTTTGATGATACCCTTCTTTTGTTCCTATTAATACACCATTTAAGCATTGGGGATATTTTTCAGCAGAAACAGCATCATTGAAATTATTTAATTCAGTTTTTCCAATATCACATAAACTGTTTATGCATTTGTAATTTAATTCAACACCTTCTAAAGGCCTGTTATTTATATCTCTTGTAAACACAGTTAATTTTTTATTCCTGTTATTGCATATTCTTCTGTCAAAACCTTCAAATGAATTAGCAAATATAGTCTGTTTTCTTGGCTCATTATTGTCTATTACAACTTGTGTTCCAAACTGGAATGTGTATCCATCTTTATTTAAAATTACTAAAACAGGGTAATTTATGTCATAAATAAAATGCCATGTATTTGCACATACAAAACTTTCAGCTAATCCCCTTAAAGGCCCTAATTTTTCAGTAACAGATTGTGATTTTAATAAGCTGCCTTCTCTAGGGTTTATGTCAATTTTCAAAGGCCAATTTTCAGAGTATAAAAAATTTACATCTAAATTCTTGTCATTTACTCCAGAATCTAAAACAAAGTATTCATTCTCATTATTTGCTAAAACAAAATTAGTTCCTTTTACTTTCAATGCCTGGATATTGTTAGCTAAAATCTCCTTCAATTTTTTCTCTGTATTTTCTATAGTCCATACTCTTGGCACACATTCATTGTCAGAACCAGAATAAGGTATATCTTCATAAGCTATAAGCATGGTTATTGTTTTATATTCTAAAATATTGTTGCTATATAAATTATCAAATATGTCTTTTGCTGAATTATATAATTCATATAAAGGGCTTTTAATTTCTTGTGAAAACTGGTTTATTGAAAAACTAAAATCTTTTATTTTGATATCTAATGGAAAATTTATGCTTGTTTTTATAATATTCTTGTTTATTGCAGTACTTGCTTTTAAGTCTCCTTGTTTTATATTGTATTCAGGAAAATCCTTGAAATTATTTACACAATCAACAATTTTATCTTCTATATAATTGGATATTTCATTTTCAATAATATTTATTGAAGGTATTTGTGTTTTTTGAATCCCATTTGATTGTTCATAAAACCAGTATGCAACATTTGTGTTTCCAAATATTGTCAAAGAATTTGAAACTAAATTTAATTGTTCAGAAGAATAAGGGTCTCTTGGTATATTAATAAAACCTCCTTGTTGTCCAGCTAATTCTATTGCTTTTTCAGTAGTTTCTTTTAAGCATGAACTTACAAAGGAATTGATTGGCTTTATTTTTTCAGGAACTATTATTGTTTCTTCTACACCAATTTTTAATATTGTTTTAACAACATAATCTCTGGCAAAAAAAGCAGTAACTGTTGTAATTAGAACAATTAAGCCTATAATTACATAAATTGTCACCTGTCCTTTTTTCATTTCTTTTTCAGTTTTTCCTTTAATAATTCATTTATTAATTGTTGTATTGTTTTTTCCTCTAAAGCACAGACTACCTTGAGCTTTTTATGTATTTCAGGTTCTATTTCTATATTTACTCTTCCCATTTGTAAGTTATATTAGTTATGTTATTAAACTTAGTTATATAAGTTATTTTTAGATATTTAAAGCTTTCGCAGAAAAATAAAAATTAGAAAAATATAAAAAGAAGAAAAGCAAAATAAATAAATGATGAAGAAGAGTGGCAAATTAAATCCATTTGTATTAAGGTTTGTTGGTGCTGTAATCGGTTCAATAGGATTTTTCTTAATAGCTTATCAAAGAACAATTTTAGGGACAGCCTTATTGGTATAGGTTCGGTTTTGATTGCTGCAGGAGAAGGATAAAAATGCCAGGATTTGAATTATTAGGTATATCTTTAGTATGTGTTGCAATAGTTTATTCTTTTTACAAAAAGAAAGATAATGTTGCTTTAAGTTTAATAATTGTTTTATTGGTTTTGTTATATTTGCTAGGATATCTTGACAAATTCCAATAAGTTAATCTGATATTGATAATTTTTCTATAGCTTCTTTTTCTACTAGGTTTTTAGAAAAAATTTTCAAAAACTTGGGCCTGACCGGATTCGAACCGATGACCTTCTCCACGTAATCCCAGGATACAGTCATAATCTATATTCTTCAAGGAGATGTCATACTTCTAGGAATATTAAATTCTCACTAGACCACAGGCCCTTTAAAAAAATTTAAAGATTAATTATTTATAAGTTTATTTATATTTACTCTTAAACTATTGTAAAAAGCAAAAAGTGTTAAAGCAAATGCTGAAACTCTATATCCTACTCAAAATTTAGATTCTACAATACCTACTGAGGAAATAATAAGCACAAGAACAAATATTATTAATGATACATGGAATAAATAATCATAAACATTTAATTTTCTCATATGAACATTTAAGTTTTTAATCTTTATATTTTTTGCTTGCGATTTTCCGAAGAATTTTCAATAAACTAATAAATATTTAGAAAATTATTTCTTTTTTATATTATGTCTCTTAATTCTGTTCAATCTTTTAAAATATGATTTCTTTTGCCAGGAATATTTTCTAAGTTTTGCACTGTTTCCATAACCGCAATTACTGCATATACTCTTTTTTTTATGATAAGCATTCTTGCCGCATCTCCTGCATCTAAAATGCAGTTTTGCCCTGCCTTTTTTTCCTTGAGAAGGGGTTCCCTTTGTCATCTTATTTTCTCTTTATATTAAAGTTTACTCAGGTGTTATTAAAATTATTGTGTCTCCCCTAACAAAAGCAGTTCCAATTTTTCTTTTTAATTCACCGTCAACTCTTTCTTCAACATCATCTAATACAATGTTAATATGCATATCAAAAGCCCTTAATTTTCCAATTATCTGCTTTCCATTTTTCAATTCTACTATAATCTTTTTTCCCCTAGCAACATTTAATGTATCTAATGGTCTTTCTGATTCCATTTAAAATCCCCACAATTTATTATGTTTCTTTGACAGGCAGTATATAAACCTTACGTTTATTTTACAAAAAAACAAAATCTTTTTATACAGCATATTTCAAAAATATTTCATGGCAATTTCACAATTTAGGTCTAAAAGAAAAATTACAAGCGGAAGATATAAAAAATTAGCAAAAAAATTACACCATAAAGGTAGTCCCCCAGCATTGACAAAATTAGATGAGCTTAATATAAAATCTCAAAGAACCAGGGGAGGACATATAAAATTTAGAATTCATTCTCATAATATTGCTAATGTTTTTAATCCAAAAACAAAAAAATATGAAAAACTAAAAATAATAACAATAACTGCAAATCCCGCAAATAGACACTTTGTTAGAAGAAATATTATGACAAAGGGGGCATTAATAAAAACTGAAAAAGGTATAGCAAAAATAACATCTAGGCCAGGTCAAGAAGGATTTATTAATGCAATATTAATAGAAGAAGTAAAATAGGTTTCTTAGTTATAAATAAGCTATTTTAGCATTTTAAGGCTTATAAATCAATTATATATCTAACTTGTAAAATCGAAGGATTTATAAACTTTGGGCACAATTTATTTATAAACTTTATTATAATTTAATTAAAAGTAACAAAATATTATTTTTGTTTGGGGGAATAAAATGCCTGAGTATGTAAAAAAATGCCTAGAATGTGGAGGCATTAATTTAATTCTAAATAAAGAAAAAGGTGAAGTTATTTGTAAAGATTGTGGTCTAGTTTTAGAAGAAAGAATGATAGACTTTTCTCAAGAATGGCGTGAATTTGATCATGACCAAGCAGATTCTAGAAGAAGAACAGGGGCTCCTATGACATATTCTTTAGGATCAGATCAGCCTGTTATAATAAAAGAAAACAATGAAATTAAAAAAATTACAATTGGAGAATTTGTAGATTCTTTAATAAATATGAATGGCTCAAAATTAATTAAAGAAGCAAATTTGGAAGTAACTAATATTAAAGACAAAAATTTAGAATGTATTTCATTTGATAAAAATAAAACTATTAATTTTAGAAAAATAAGTGAGGTTTCTAGGCATCCAGTAAAAGAACTTTATGAATTAACCTTGGAAGAAGGAAGGAATATTAAAGTTACTGGTAGCCATAGCATATTTACAATAAAAAATAATGAGTTTATTCCAAAAAAAGTAGTGGATTTAAAATTAAATGATTTAATTGTTTGTCCTAAAGACAATTTATTTAACAATAATTCATTTATATCAAGTGAGCATGAAATAGAAAATTCAAATACATTAGTTTTAATTAAAAAAATTGGAATTAAAAATCAAGAATTTGTTTTTTTAAAAATTAAAAAGATAAATAAAATTTCTGTTTCAGGTTATGCATATGATTTAACAGTTCCAGGTTATGAAAATTTTGTAGGCGGGTATGGGTTTGTTTTCTTGCATAATACTAAGTTTGACCGTGGATTAGGAACTGACGTAGGCCAAAAAGGAGATATTTTTAGATTATCAGGAAAAGGAAGAAACAAGTTTTTTAGATTAAGAAAATGGCAATATAGAATATCAACTGCAATTGAAAGAAACCTCAAACTAGCTTTAGCAGAATTAAAAAGAGTTTCATCCTATCTAAAATTGCCTAAGGCAGTTGAAGAAGAATCAGCAAGAATATATACTTTAGCAGTTCAAAGAGGCCTTGTAAGGGGTCGTTCAATGGAATCAGTTGTTGCTGGCGCATTATATGCTGCTTGCAGACGCCACGAAGTTCCAAGAACATTAGATGAACTAAGTGAAGCATCTGGAATAGATAAAAAAGAAATTGGTAGAACTTACAGGTTTGTAACAAGGGAATTAGGTATAAGAATATTGCCAAGTAATCCAGTTGATTATATCCCAAGATTTTCATCTGCATTAAAATTATCTGCAGAAACACAGTCCAAATCAGTTGAAATATTAGAGATGGCAGACAATTCTGAATTAACTTCAGGCCGTGGTCCAACGGGAATTGCAGCTGCCTCATTATATGTCGCAGCTTTAATAAATAATGAAAAAAGAACTCAAAGAGAAGTTGCAGATGTAGCTGGAGTAACAGAAGTTACAATAAGAAACAGGTACAAAGAATTATTGATAAAACTTAAACTAAAAGATAAAATAAAGAAAGTAAAAAAAGAGTAAATTAAACTTCAAAGCTTTCTAAGTCATTTGCACATGCAACATTTTTAAAAACACTTTTAGCCTCTTTTAATAAAATATTTACATCCTTGTATCTTTGGCTAAAATGAGTTAATATTAATTTTTTTGATCTGCTTTTTTTGGCAATCTCGCCAGCTTGCTTTGCAGTCAAATGTTTGTATTTTTTAGCTTTTTCTTTTAATTCATGAGAATGTGTTGATTCGCATATTAATAAGTCAGAATCTTTTGCTAATTTTAAAATATTGTTTGTCATCCCAGTATCAAGTATAAAACTTATTTTCTTTCCTTTTCTTAATTTTGTAGCTAATTTATTTTTTATTTTCTTTCCATTCCAGATAATGTCTTTCCCTTTTTGCAATTCCTTTATAATTGGGTTGTTCTCTAGCTTGAATTTTTTTAAGTAATTGATATTAATCTTTCTTTTGTCTTTTTCAATAAAACTATACCCTAAGCAAGGCACACTATGATCTAGTTCTATACATTTTAAAATAAAATCATCATTTTCAAAAAATATGCCCTCTTTAATTTCAGTAATATTTATCTTCAGTTTTATATCTGAATAGAACCATTTAAACATATCTTTAAAAAATAATTCAGTTTTCTTTGGGCCATACACATTTAATACATTGTTATAATTATTTTTATACAAGCTCTGCAATAATCCGGGCAACCCGAGTACATGGTCTCCATGCCAGTGTGTTATTAATATCTTTGTTATTTTTACTGGATTTAAATTTGCTATCCTAAATTGTTTTTGTGTTCCCTCCCCACAATCTATTAATATATTTTCATTTTTATAACTAAATAAAATACAACTATGGTTTCTTTTATCTGTTGGTATCATAGAACCAGTACCAAAAAATGTAACTTTCATACTTTTGTAATAGCAAAGCTTTTTAAATAATTTCTGGTTTTATCATAATTAACATGGCAGATAAAGTTAAATTAGAAGAAAGGCCTAAAGAAGAAAAGATTAAATCATTTTTTGTAAGAGAAAGTGTTTATTCAGAAGATCAATTAAGCAAAAATCTTTATGAACAAAGCAGATTTGGCGAATTAAAAGAAACTAAGATTACATATTCTTTAGTTGAGGCATTATATCTTCTTGAAAAGAAAAAAATGGATGTTCTTGAAGGAAAAAATAAATCAATTTCTTTTGATGATTTTGTAAGAAAAGCAAGAAAAATTCAGCCAAACTTTTGGATAAGATATTGTGTTTTTCGTGATTTAAGATCACGTGGTTATATAGTTAAAACTGCATTAAAATTTGGTGCAGATTTCAGAGTCTATGACAGAGGTATAAAACCTGGACAAGATCATGCTAAATGGATAGTCTATCCAGTCCATGAAGCTGAAACATTTAGCTGGTATGATTTTAGTGCAAAAAACAGAGTTGCTCATTCAACAAGAAAAAGATTGTTAATAGGTGTTGTTGATGAAGAAGAAGATGTAACTTATTATGAAGTTCGATGGATTAGACCATAACAATTTCTATATTTAAAATAATCAAAAAAATTTATATAAAAATTAAAAAAAGTTTATTTTATTCTTGATAAATCCCTTATTTCAAATAAATTTAAAGGATATACTTTTTTTAATTCTTGTTTTATATTCCTTTGAATACTGTTGTTTACAAGATCTTTTATAATAAGACCAAAATCAACACTCTTGCTATAATCTCTAAATATTTCTCTAGTATGTGTCCTTAACCTGTTTAAATTAGACTGTTTTGTTTTGTTTTTTGTTATCATCATTGGTTTTACTCTTATTTTTACCTTGTCTTTTGTTTCACATGTAAAAGAATCATCAATCTTGTTTTTTTCTTTTTTTATAATTCTTTTTAAATAAGCATTTAACATCCTGTAATCAACTATTTCTGTATTTGCTTTTTTTTCATCTGCATTTATTATCCTAAAAGCAATTTCTGAGTTTTGTTTTCTTGAGTCATTTGTTAACAAATATAAGTTAATTCTAAGAATTTTCCCCATTGTATTTTTTATCTCAGAATAAGGTATCTCGCCTATTTCAACATTTCCAAATTCCTGAGTACTAAAAACCTGTACCCACTTCTTCTTTATTTCTTTAGGCTTTGCCATAATCTCGAATCATAAATATATGTTTAATTTTTATGAACTTTCAATTGTTTGCAATGATTAATAACACTTTATAAATTTATACTTTTCAATCTTTATTGGACTGCCCAATAAATGCCTGCATCTATTGCAGGTATCTTGTTTAACATCAACTATCTTATCAGGTTCTTTGTATGGTCTTGTTGTCCCTTCATGTTTCTTTGGAGCTCCAACTGGATTTTTACTTGGTTCTCTTTCAGGATATTTTCTGTTATTTGATTTAGAAGGGGGGGTATTTGAATTATTATAAGCAAGAAGCCTTCTTTCTAGTTCATTTATTTTATTAATAAGAACTTCAAATGCTGGTCTGCATTTCTCACAAACTTCTTTGGGGATTTTCATTTTACCTCTTGTTATTCCCCCAATAAAAGAAGACATTTAGTAGTATTTTTAAATTATTGTACTGGACTAGCTAAACACGTACTATTTTTCTTCTATTTCTAATTTATTTAATTTTAAAACTATTTTCTCAATAAACTCTTTTTCTTTATCTAATTGTATTAAACCACCGGCAGCATTGGGATGCCCACCACCAGCACCATTTAAACATTCACAGACATCTTTTATTATGCTGCCTAAATCAATATTAGAATTATTTACACTTCTTAAACTTATTTTTATATTATTATCAATAGAATAAGCCATAGAAACTATTATTGTCCCATTCTCAAAAAGCCCTGACTTAGTTAAAATAGAATTTACAGTCCCAATAACAGTATCTCTTATATTATTCTTAGAATTTATTATAATAAGTTTTTCTCTTTCTATTATATTTTCAGTTTTTCTATTTTTATCAACCCAGTTTAAGCTGTTAATTATCTCATTTTTATAATCTCTCAATAATTCAAATGCTTTCTCTTTTGATCTTTTATCATTTAAACAAGCACCTACGCCTAATGAAGGCATATTAAGTCTGCCACACGCATTTATTAAAGTAGAAAACTCTCTAGCATCTCTTGTAGGCACTCCATCTTCTTCTCTTTTTAATAGATATATATTACCTAAGATATTTTCAGGATTATTTTCAATTCCAATCCTGCTTATTATTATTGCAGTAATTAACTTGTTTGTTTCCTCTTTATTTAAATCAAATATTTTTCTGTAATTTCCATTTTTGTCAATAAGGTCTATCCCTAAGTTATTTAAGAACATTTTTGCCCCATTTTCATCCCCAGTTACGCCTGGGATAAATATTTCTGTGCTAAATTGAAGTAATTTATATAATGGTTTTGTTTGCAATCCAAACATACTCAACCCTATTTTAATCTCAATATCATTTGATTCAATAGAATCATTTAATATGTATTTGTTTAATTCAGAAAATCCATTTATATCCTGCATATCACCTATAGCACCTATTAAAGCTATATATGCCAAAGATTTATTTTTTTTGTTTAAGCATTTGCTAAAAAGATAAGCAATACCAGAACCGCATATAAAATTATCATCAATACCAAACTTGTTTGGGTTTATATTATAAATCTCTGTTTTAACACTTTTTTTAATATCCTGAAATTTATGGTGGTCTAAAATAAATATCTTTTTTTCATTTAATTCTTCATTTATAATATCTAGCAAATTTGACCCAAAATCAGCAAAAAATATAATTTTATAGTGTTCTTTTTTAAGTTCAATAATTGTTTTTTCATTTAATTGCCTGTTGCTTGAATAAACAAATTTTATATTTTCTCTGTAAAATGCTTTTATTAAAATAGAACTTGCTGTAATCCCATCACAATCCAGATGTCCAACAATTCTTACAGGTTCATTAGAAAGATTATTTTTAAAGATTTTAACACATTCTATTATATAAGAAAGAAAATTTTGCATTCTAAATTAATATTTCCTCATTTTTTTAAAAATATAAAAATTATTCTACTAATAATTTTGCAGTTTTTCTGTCAAATTTCCAGTTATCTGGTAAAATATCATTTCTTTTATAATACTTTGCTAGTTTATTTATCTTGCTTTCAGTTATATGCAGCCCCCTCCATACAGTCATGTCTTTTTTATTAGAATCCAGATGTTTTACTAGTCTTATATCTTTTTTAATAAGTGCAACTAAATCTTCTGGTAATTTTGGCAAAAGTTTATTCTCCTTTAATATCTTGTTAATTCTTTTCTTTGCAACTGTTCTTATACTAGGTATACCATAAGTATCTCTTAAAACAATACCTACTTTGCTATTTGTGCCTTCTGTTTTTGCTAATTTAACCACTAATTTCTCTACTTCTTCTCCCTTATACCTTACCCATGATTGAACAACCTTCTTACTAGGCTTAGTTGATCCTGATTTTCCTCTCTTCCTAGAGTACATTCTTGCCATTTTTCAAGTATTTTTCTTTTCCAACCTTTATATATTTTTTCTTAAATCAAAAACTTAATAAATACGAGTATATATAATATATACGGTGAAACTGATTGCAGATATTTATTACAAAGCATGCAAAAGAAAAGATGGCTGGTCTAGGAATAAATATTGAAAATGTTAAAAAAGCAATTATATATGGATCAAAAACCAAACAGACAGATAGTTTTTTATCTTGCTATAGTTATTATTGTGTTGCTTATAAGATTCTTGAAAAGAGAACTTATAAGATCAAGACTGTTTTTATAAGGTGAAGAATATGGATAGAATAAAATGTGAAGAATGCAATAGTAAAATAGTAAAAAAACAAGTAGATTTTAGTATATATGGTATAAGCCTAGGAAAATTCCATGCAGATGTATGTTCTGGTTGCGGTGAAGAAGTATTTGACGAAAAAACTTCTAATGAAATAGATAAAATAATAAAAGAAAAGGGATTATGGGGGTTAGATAGAAAAGTTAAGATAGTAAAAATAGGCAATTCTTTAGCAGTTAGAATCCCAAAAATAATATCAGATTTTCTAAAATTAAAAGAAGGAAATGAAGCATTTATGAAGCCTGAAAAAAACAAGATTATAATAGAAAGCTGATTTTAGTTAAAGTTCTATGCTGAATTCTCTTAAGTACTATAATTAAAAAATAGTCCTGGGAGGATTCGAACCTCCGATCTCCCGGGCCAGAGCCGAGTGTCCAAAGTCGATTATTATCTTTGACCGCTGAACGACAGGACTATAGCTATATTAATTAAAAATAATCAATTTAAGAAGTTTATGAAATTAGTCCCGCGAGGATTCGAACCTCGGTCAACGGCGCCAAAGGCCGCTTTAAGGAAAAGTTTAAACAAACTTATTATCCTTGGCCGCTAGACGACGGGACTATCCAGATTATCTTTAACTAGTTTTTTAATTCACTATTTAAATAATTTTTGCAAGTTAAGACTTTGGCAGATATTTCATTTTTTTTAAATAAACTTAATTATTTTAAATCAATAAACATTCTGACTTCTCAGATATCGTGATAATTATCATAAACAGAAACTTTTCAGAAAACTCGAAAATTTTCTTAACTGTAGAATACTAAAATTTATAAATAAAAATTCCCTTTAAAGTATTCATGATAAAAATCTCAGAAGTGTACAAAGAACTAGAATATTCCTTAAAAGGTTTTAAGAAAGGGG
>Ga0209541_10012411_pt1 | contig 13182 bp, 16 predicted proteins | sample RifCSPlowO2_01_FD_184027 | JGI IMG/M metagenome (GOLD analysis project Ga0209541, IMG submission 184027) | Groundwater microbial communities from Rifle, Colorado - Rifle CSP2_plank lowO2_0.1 (SPAdes) (version 2) | ecosystem: Environmental > Aquatic > Deep subsurface > Groundwater | place...
CTTCTGGGCGTCTAATAAGTATTTAGACGCCCGCTTTTTTTTAAAAAAAATATATGGCCTAACGCCATATATTTTTGGTTTTTGTTTTTCAGTTGTCCGAAACGAAAAAGAACAAATTTTAAATCGCCAATGATTTCATGCTTGCCTGGCTTAAGGCAACGATACTGGCGCTAGTTAATCATTAAAAATAGCAAAAGAATAACCGCTGGGTGATATTCGCTTAATTACTCAACAAACGACTATTGACCCAGCTTGAAATAACCGCGAGTAATCTCCTGGCTGACCAGCTGGCTCGGCTCAAAAGCCGCCGGTTCATTCAAATCCGCCACCACCGCCACTGACCGACTCGGCCTGGACAAAGCTTGAGTGGACAGGTTTAAAACCAAACTGACCGCTAAAATAATAAAAAAAGCGCCGATTAAACTAATAACCAAATTCCGGCGATTAATTTGATTTTTCAGGGCTTGATTTTTCTGGGCCATCCCCAGTAAAGACAGCACCTCGTGTCCGGGTTGAATTTTTTGCATATTTTTGTTTTTGTTTTATTTCTACTACGAATTACGAATCTTTATGAATTTACGAATTCGTATATTCGTACCTATTCGTAATTCGTAGTTTATAAAAGAGAGCTTTTCCAACTCTCTGATTGCAGTATAGCATATCTAAAAATTTTTGTCAATTAAACCCGCCGATGCTAAGATTAATAAGTAATCTACTTACAACCTTACTGACTTACTACCCGACCAATGACCGAAGCCCAAAAAATCGCTCAAAATACCATTATTCAAATTTCAGGCAAGGCAATCACCATTGCTTTTGCTTTAATTGGTTTTGGTCTAATGGCCCGCTATTTGGGCCAAGAAGGTTTTGGCTATTTTTCAACCGTTTACGCCTTCCTGGCGATTTTTGGCATTTTAATCGATTTGGGATTGCAAATGACCACCACCAGATTAATCTCCGATCCGGCGGAAAATGAAAGCCAAATTTTAAGTAATGCCCTAACTATCAGGCTGATTGCTTCAATTATTTTCTTGGGCTTAGCGCCACTCGTTGTTCTATTTTTTCCTTATGCTAAAATCATTAAAATCGGCGTTGCCTTGGCAGCCATCGGCTTTGTTTTCAGTTCTTTAACCGCCACCCTAACCAGTCTATTCCAAAAACGTTTGATCATGCATAAAATTGTCATTGCCGAAGTTGCCGCCCGAATTGTCTTTTTAGCCGCCTTGATTTTCGCCGTTTATTTTAATCTGGGCCTTTCGGCCATTATCAGCACGCTGGTTTTGGAAAGCTTTCTGGCTTTTATTGTTCTTTTTTATTTTGCCGGCAAACTCATCAGCCTCAAGCCCAGTTTTCAATTTCCGGTCTGGAAAAAAATTCTAACCGCCACTTGGCCAATCGCTCTGACCATTGCCTTGAATTTAATTTATTTTAAAGGCGATATTTTTATCATGTCCCTGATCCGCAGCCAGGCCGAGGTTGGCCTTTATGGCGCGCCTTATCGCATCTTAGAGGTTTTAATTAATATTGCTTACCTGTTTTTAGGTTTAATTCTGCCGCTTTTGGCAACAACGGTGGCTGTAAAAAACTTTGATAAATTAAAAGTTGTCGTCCAGACCGCTTTTGATTTTTTAATCGTTCTTAGCCTGCCGATGATTGTCGGGGGCTATTTTCTGGGCCGGCCAATCATGGTTTTAATGGCCGGACCGGACTTCGCCGTTTCCGGCGAAATTATAAAAATTTTGCTTTTGGCCACCGCTGCCATTTTTATCGCCAGCCTTTTTGGTTATGTCGTCGTGGCGCTGGGCAAACAAAAGCAAATGATAAAATTCTATCTGCTCAACGCCGTCATCTCAATCGTTGGCTACTCAATTTTTATCTCCCAATACGGTTATTGGGGCGCGGCCTGGATGACGGTTTTCACCGAAGCTTTTATTCTGATCACGGCCGCTTATGTCATGAAAAAAAACATCAATTTCCTGCCCAATTTAAAACTGCTGGTTAAGGCCCTGCTGGCCAGCTTGATAATGGCGGTGCCGCTTTATCTCCTGCCCCAAATCAATTTCATCATTCTGATCTTTACCGGCGCTCTGGTCTACTTCGCCGCCCTCTACCTCCTCAAAGGATTCAATCAACAATTAATTTTAGAGTTGGTGAAAACCAAAAAAGATGAAACCATTGAAAATTAGCGATAAAATTTACGGCCGTTTCACCGTCACCGAACCGGTTTTGATTGAATTAATCAAATCAAAATCGCTAAGGCGATTGAAAGGCATTGATAATCGCGGCGCTTGGTCTTTTCACCAGTCTTCACCCGGCAGTTTAAGCCGTTATGACCATTCCCTGGGGGTAATGCTTTTATTAAAAAAATTTGGCGCTGACCCAGAAGAGCAAGTCGCCGGTTTGCTCCACGACATTTCCCATACGGCCTTTTCCCACGTGGCCGACTTTGTCTTTGGTTCTCATACCACTCATGATTATCAAGACAAAAAGTTAGCCCAGGCTTTTGAACTGCAGGGCATTAATAAAATTCTGAAAAAACATAAAATTAATCCCGAAAGAATCTTAGACGAAAAAAATTTCCCGCGGCTGGAAAAAAAACTGCCCGACCTTTGCGCTGACCGGATTGATTACACCTTCCGCGACCCTTGGTTTAAAAAAATTACTCAAGAAAACCCTAAAAATATCTTAAAAAACTTGGCCGTCATCAAAAATACCTGGGTTTTTAAAAATAGAATTTGGGCGAAAAAATTCGCCTCAATTTACCTAAAGCTTGACCAGCAAACTTGGTGCACGCCTTTACAAACTGCCTTATATGAAATTCTGGCTCAAGCCATCAAATTAGCCTTGGCAAAAAAAATTATCACCAAAAAAGACCTGTTTACCACTGACAAAATATTGCTGGCCAAACTCAAACAAACAAAAAATAAGGAAATATTACAAAAGATTCAACAGTTAAGGAACCTGAAAGTCAGCCGGGTAAACAAGAATCAAGCTGATTTTTACACCAAATCAAAACCGCGAGTGGTTGACCCTTATTTTTTGGCCAAAGCTAAATTGGTTAGACTTTCAAGCGTTGATTTTAATTATAAAAAAATGGCCAACGGTTGGCTTAAAGAAGCGAAAAAAGGTTTTTGGATTAAGATTCTAAATTCCTAACTCCTCTGTATGTTTTTATTTGACTTCAACTGGCAAATTCAACATTTTCTTAATCAATTCTGGTGGCCGCTGAATTCTTTGCTTTTAGTAATCGCCGTCATTACCGCCTATTTGGCTTATAAAAAACCAATTTACGCCGCGGCCATTACCGTGGTTTTTCTGCCCGGCTATTTATTCAGGTCTTATATCAGCTGGCTGCCTTTTACTTTCTTGGAGGTCCTAATTTGGCTGACTTTTTTGGGCTGGGCGATAAAAACAATTTTCAATTTTCAATTTTCAATTTTCAATTTGGCAAGATACAAATGGCCAATTTTACTAATCCTGCTCGGGGCAACCATTGGTCTGGTTTTCTCCCCTGACCTTCAGGCGGCGGCTGGCCTTTGGAAAGCTTACTTTATTGAACCAATTTTATTTTTTATAGTTCTCAAAAATGTCGTTAAAACCGAGAATGACAAAAAAATTCTGCTCTGGGCTTTGGGAATTTCAACTTTGGCCGTTTCACTCTTAGCCATCTGCCAAAAATTTAGCGGTTTTAGCATCGCCGAACCGGCCTGGACCGGGCCAGAAAACCGCCGCGTGACTTCAATTTTTACTTCGCCCAATGCCGTTGGTTTGTTTTTAGGACCAATTGTCGCAATTTATTTTGGCTGGCTGTTGGCCGAAATTAAAAACTTAAAATCTACGATTTTAAAACTTTTGCTAATAATCCCAGCGCTGTTGGCAATTTTATTCACCATCTCGCAAGGCACTTGGCTGGGTTTGGCCGCCGCGATTGTTTTTTTGGCCTACTTTGGCTGGAATAAAAAATGGACAACAGCGATTATCGTTAGCCTGATAATCTTAGTTTTAATAATCCCGATGACCAGAGAAATAATAATACCAATAATCACCTTCCAAGATACTTCTGGCCAAAACCGCATCACTTTAGCCCAACTAAGTTGGCAGCAATTGACTTCAAGTCCGCAAAATTTCTTACTGGGGGCGGGCAGCTTGGGTTTTGACCAATATCAAGACCAAGCCAGGAATCCGCTTAAAATCGAGGACTTACTCTACCCTCATAACATTATTCTGAATTTCTGGTCAGAGACTGGTTTATCGGGATTAATCGGCTTGATCTGGTTGATCGTTATATTCTTTAAGCAAGGCTTCCGGCGCTATAAGCTTTTAATGTTGGGCATAATGGCGGCGATGATAACCATAATTGTCCACGGCTTAATTGACGTCCCCTATTTTAAAAACGACTTAGCGGTTTTATTCTGGCTGATTGTCGCCCTGATTTAAAACTTTTTTAACCTAAAAACCCCGGAAAATCCCCGGGGTTTTTAATCTTTATTTTAATTTTCTATTTTTTACCCAATCTATCCAAAATCTCTTTAGCCTTATCCTTACCGCCTAAGCCAAAAGCGATGCCGCCGGCCAAGGCAAACGTCAACACTAAGCCGGTGAATAAAATCTGAATCAGTTCAGTTGCCACCTTTAGCTGAATCAAAGCCGCCATGAAAGTAAACACTAAAATCGCCCAGCGGGCGACATTGGCCAGGAAATCAGCGGCCGACAATTTAGCGGCAACGGCGGTTTCTTTAACCAGGGTCTGAATGAAATTACTAACGACAATGCCAACAATCAGAATGACAACGGCGATAATAACATTGGGAATGTAAAGGACGACGGAACGTAAAAACTGAGAAATCTGATTTAAGCCCAAAATTTCAGCCGCAGCCACTAAAACAACCGCATACAAAAACCACGTGACTAATAAACCTAAAGCCTTGCTAACTTCCGTTTTAAAACCAACCCGTTCCAAAATCTTCTTTAAGCCCGTGGTTTCAACCGCTCGGTCAACATAAATCTTTTTGACCAGCTTGGCAATCAGGCGACCCAAACCTTCGGCAACAAACAAACCTAAAATAAAAATAATAACCGCCCCGAGTACATTGGGAATCCAGCTGATTATTTTAAACCAAACTTCGGCAAATGAAGCAGTCAAAATTTCACCCCAGCCTGTCAGATTGGTCATGGGTCACCTCCTTTCGCCTTAGCTCCAATAAGGCTTAATTAGATAAGATTATTGTTCGGCACCAGTGGCAAGAATGAGTTGATTGATGACAAAGGTGGCAATGGCGTAAGAGATAAAGATAATCACTAAGCCGATGATGCCGGCGGTGATAATCTTTTTGGCCTGACCAACTTTTTCTTCATTGCCAGCGGAAGTCAGCCAAACAAAGCCGCCGTACAAAATAATGATAATGGCCACAATTCCCAAAAAGCCAAGCAGAACATTAACAATCGCCATTACTCCTTCGCGCAAATCTTTAGTTCCCAGCCCGGTATAGGTGCCGTACTCCAAACCAACGTCCAGAGTAGCGAGGGCCGGCAAAACGCTAAGAGCAAAAATTGAAACAATTGACACGATCATTAAACTTTTTTTCATAATTTCACCCCCTTTCCTAAAATTTTAAATTATTAAAATTAATCTAAGGTTAAGGCTATTGTTCGGCACCAGTGGCAAGAATCAACTGACCAATGACAAAGGTGGCAATGGCGTAAGAGATAAAGATAATCACTAAGCCGATAATGCCGGCGGTGATAATCTTTTTGGCCTTACCCACGTTCTCTTCGTTACCGGCCGCCGTGAACCAGACAAAGCCGCCGTAAAGCATGATAATAATGGCGATAATCCCCAAAAAGCCAAATAAAACCCGAACAATCGCCATTACTCCCTCGCGCAAATCTTTGGTGCCAAGACCGGTATAAGTGCCATAGCCCAAACCAACGTCCAGAGTGGCCAAAGCTGGCAAAGCACTAACGACAAAAAGCGAAACCAGGGAGGCAATAATTAAGCCTTTTTTCATATTTCCCATATTTTTTGCCTTATTTAATTATTAATTAATAAAACTAAAAAACTAATTTTAAAGGACCACCTTTAATATACCACAAAATAATCCACAAGGGCAACCCGCTACAAAAAACTAATTTGCTCCGCGCCATTTTTCGAAAGAATCCCAAAAATTCCTGTTTTCGAAAAATGGCGCGGGATTTACAAAATGATAAAATTATGATAAAATGAAAAAAGGCGGTAAAGTTATGGCTTTTGCTTATACCAACCAAAAAATGAACCCAACCCCCCACTTTTTTTAAAAAAGTGGGGGGTATCAGGGTGGGTTCTTAACGAGATGAGTCGGCTCCGCCGACGATTATTACTCATACTACCCTCATCCCCGCCCAACTTTTCGTCAGAAAAGTTAGGCGGGGTATTCGGGCAGCAACGTTATAAAAACAAAAACCGTCCGAAAATCTTATTTAAAGCTGGGGATAGGCATCTTGGCTTTTTTTGTTTTGCTAGGGCCAGTCGCTCAAGCCCGAACTTTTAATCCCCACAACATCATCACCGATCAGGAATTGATAGATAAAAATACTCTTTCCCAAACCGCCATTCAAAAATTCTTGGAACGAGAAAATAGCGTGTTATCCCGCTTCAGTCAAATTGTTAACGGCGAGGTTTTAAAGGCTTCGGCCATCATTTGGCAAATCAGCCAAAAACATAACATCAACCCTAAATTTTTATTGACCACGCTGGAAAAAGAGCAGGCTCTAATCAGCCGCAGCCAAGCCACTGAAAAAGCCCTTGACTGGGCCACCGGCTACGGCTGTTATGGCGGCGGCTGCAACGAAAAATATCGCGGCTTTTATAACCAGGTGGAAGCCTCGGCCGAAACCCAGGAAATTTACAACCAGAAAGCCGGCCAGTTTAATTTTAAAGTTGGCGCTACCACTCACACTTTTGACGGCTATCCGGTTACTCCGCAAAATCAAGCGACCGCCAATCTTTATATCTACACCCCCTATGTCGGCAACTCGCCGGAATTGGGCGTCAACAACAACTATGGCGGCAACCGCTTGTTTTGGCGCATCTGGCACCGTTACTTTAGCAATCAAAAATTTCTTGACGGTCAAGTGATCACTTTTAACGGCGAATATTATTTAATCGCTCAAAATACCAAAAGGAAGTTTGCCTCCCGAGAACTCTTCTTAAAAGATTACGACGAAAACGAGGCCATCACCGTTTCTTCTGGCGATCTGGCTACCTACCCGAGCGGCCAGCCAATCAACTTTGCCAATAACACGGTGATTAAAGCGGCCGAAACCGGCCAGATCTTTTTGATTGATGAAAATCAGCGCCGGCTGGTGACGGATAGTTCAGCTCTGGCTTTATTGGCGGATTTTCATCTGGCCATTGCCGAAGCTGAAATTCCGGCCGTCAGCGAATCGCAACTGACCACCTATACTTTCGGCGCCACCATTACGCCGTCATCAATTTATCCTCAAGGCAAGCTTTTCCGCGATGAAACCGGCCAAATCTGGCAGGTCAAAGATGGCTTAAAACACAGCGTTGACGGCGTTGTTTGGCAAAATCGCTTGGCGGACAAAACCCCTGAATTAACAACCAGCTCCGGCCTTAATCAGTACCCCACCGGCGCTCCGCTCAAACTCAAAGACGGCACCTTTGTTTTGGCTAACGGCGGCTATTACTTGATTTCCAACGGCGAAAGGATGAAAATTCAGGACGAGAGCATATTTAATCGGGTTTTCGGCTTAAGCAAAAAAGATAATGCCCTGCCGGTTTCCGCCGCACTATTGGAAGTTCACGCCGCCGGCGAAATGATTGATTACATTGATGATACTATTCAAGACTCAGCTCCCAGCACGGCGCAAACTGGCACCAGCGGCAGCTATAGCGCCAGCTTTGATTCAATGACGCCTGATGGTTTGATTATGGTTAACGGCCAGACCCAATCAGTCACCGTTAACTTTAAAAATACCGGCAGCACCATCTGGGAAAATAATAATGTTTGGCTGGAACTTAGCGACCAGGGAAAAACTTCAAGTTCCTTTGGCGTTGATGAAAAAAATAACTTCAGCCAATCAACGGCGAGTTCAAGCCAAATTGCCAGCTTTACTTTCAATTTAACGGCGCCGACTGACCAAAGCGGGCTTTTAACCCAGGAATTTAATTTATATTACGATAAAAGCGGCACCAAAACTAAAATCGCTTCGGTTGGCAAATTTATAATCGTCAAGGCCGGCCTATCGGCCCAAATCTTGGAGCACAATATCCCGGTTGCCGTCAGAAATACTTGGCGGCCGCTGGCAATTACGATGAAAATCCAAAACACCAGCGCCGACACCGCTTGGCTGGCGCGCAAAACTGCCTTGGAAATTTATAACTTAGACGGCTCAACTTCTTATTTCTATGATCCGAATGATTGGGTGCGAAAAGAAGTGGCGGCCGTGGCCATTAATAAAACCTACGTTAAGCCGGGTGAAGTGGGTGAATTTAAATTTACCATTGACCCGCGCAATATCAAAAAAGGAACGCACTATCTGAATATCCAGCTCAAACTGCTTGATCAGGACGGCAAACAAGTTTATTTGGACGGCCGGCTGGAATGGCACCGTGAGATTAGGGTGGACTAGGGTTAAATTCCAAACTCCATCTTGAGTTAAAATTCTAAGTTCAAAGTTCAAAATTCAAATCATGAAAACACTTAACCTGAAACATATAACAGGCGACGGGTAGTCCTTGTCCCATGTTATATGTTTCAGGTTGTATAACTCACACTTGGACTTTAGATTTTGTAAATCGTAAATCGCCTCTTGACATTAAATTTATAATCCTTTACTCTTAATCTAGAGTAAAAACCAATCAAGCTCTCTGGTCAAGAGCTAACTCAACATAGCGCGCCCTTTTGGGGCGTTTTTACTTATCTAATTATTAACGCCAAACCTATGGAGCAGACAGCAACCAAGCTCGGCGCGCTCTGGGTCAATGAGCCCAAAAGTGAAAAGGGGCCGGTTTTGACCGGTGAACTCAGTGGCCAGCGCGTGGTCGCCTTCAAGAACAAAAGGTGGAGCGAAACGGACAAAAAAACCCAGCCGCTCTATCATGTCTATCCGTCCATCAGAAAAGCCAAGGTTCAGAAAGCCTAGTCAGACACGAAAAAACAGCCTCACCACGACGGGGCTGTTTTTTATTCTATTTTATTGCCAGCGTAGTGAGTGAAATGAAAGCTTGCTTTCATTTCCGAACGAAGCGCAGCAAACAAAGAATACCCCGCAGCTTGCTTCCGGAGTTAATACTTCTTTATTATTTTTATTGCTTCTTAACTTTAAACATCGGGCCGTGACCGGGAATGATGTAATCGGATAATGCCAAAATTTTCTGCCGGCTTTGTTCTAATTTCTTCTGGTCCGAGGCATAGGGATCTTTGTCCGGGCCGCTTTCTTTCCAAAAAACATCACCGACCACTGCCACTTTACCCGACTTAGTATCAACCAAAAGGCTTAAGCCGTCATAATTATGTCCGGGGGTCTCAATAATCTCAATGTCGCTAGTCAACCTAATTGGCCGGTCATCAACTTTATTTTTCTCCCAAACGCCGAAATACTCAACGGTTTTAGCCGCTGCAAACATGCCGATATTGCGGTAATGGTCCAGATGTGAATGAGTGATAAAAACGTGAGTGACATCTTCAATACTTAAGCCTTCGGCTTTTAGCTTCTCCGCTAAAATAGCTTGGCTTTCCAAAATGCCCGGGTCAACCACCATCACCAGATCTTTATCTCTGACTAAAGTGATGGTCGGGCAGGTTAATTCCTTTCCGCTTTCGGGGTTGTCCGCCGAGGTATAGCCTTGAACTAAAATTTTTACTCGGGCCATAGAATTTATTCTACTAAATTATCTCCTACCCTACTGCCCGAATTTTGGAGCAGGCAGCTTTGGACCATTAGCTACTATTCTGCCGCTTCAGACAACATCACTGATGGAATGATTACGAAATACATTCCCCCAGAGGTTTGAAATTCACATTTTAGCCAAAAACTAAAACTTTGTCTGACTTCTCAACCATTTTTAATAAGTCGGACATCGTGGAAACGGAACAAGCCTTGCTTTCCTCTTTGCCGCGTATTTTAAGACAAATGCCGCAGGTACGAATCTCGCCTTTCAGTTTTTTAAATTCCGCCACCTTCGCCGAAATGCCAAAATGTTTGCTGTCGGGGATAGTGTCCAATTCCGAACCCTCGTTTATCAGAAAAATCTCCACTTGATGATTGGCTTTAAGTGCAATAAGACCAAGTCGGAAGGTATTCCAGGCGTGCTCCGGTTTGTTGGATTGTAAAATTATGCCGAGTTTCATAAAGTTATTCTAAATTTAATGTCTTGCATAAATCGTCACGGTCTTACTAACGTCATTAGTGAGTCGGGTTTCGATAGCGAAAACCGTTGGCGGGGTTTAAGCGATTCGAACCAGATGGGTCGCCCTGCTTAGATACCGTTGTAAAATCTCACTTTTCTATCTTGCTTGTCCATTTCTTAAATTGCTTACATTTCGGTTCAAATCCCACTTAGTTTTCATGGCGATAGACATTAGGAAGGATTAGTGCTCTAAAAACCAGACAATGGCAACCGGCACGATTGCAAGCATAATTTGCAGAGCGATTATTTTCCATGTCTCACGCGGCTCGCGAGGGATCCATGTGAGTGCAAAAAACAGAACTGCTAAAAATTCAAGTGCAACCCAAAGTTGAAACGAGTGCGCCATTATTCCTTCGTCTCCGGTCGGATCGGAAGGTATGACGTTTGCAAAATACAGGCTCATCATCCCGAGGATAATAGCGGTGAGCACTATTGGAACCCACGCGCTTGGTTTTTTTATTAGTCCAACCACAAAAATTATTTTATTGGCTTCTTAAAATCCGCCTAAAGAGAAATCAATCCAAGAGCTAAAAAGAGAACCGCCTCTAACCAATTCTGTTTTTGGATAGCCTCTATGAGGGCTATGCCAAAAAAAATTATAAATACTGCAAGGTTTGTAAATTTCAGATTCATAGAATTATTAATTACGTTTATAAAAAGTAGCCATGGCAGCAGCTATGATAGCACCTGACACCATGGATATGAAAAGGAGCTGATTAATATCAAAAGGCGTTCCTAATATCCAATAACCTATCGAACCGACTACAAAAATAATTATGAATTCGAGAACGAAATATTGTAGGAATTTTTTCATAAATTAAATTATTGTTATTTTTCTTTGGTGGCGTATATTTTCGATTAGGAATTTATAGCTTGCTTGATCGCAGTTTCAAGTTCTTCGGGAACATCCGTTCCTATGCGATAGACCTTCCCGTTTTTCATGATTATTTCAATCGCGTCAAAACCGGAAACATTATATATCCACACCTTGGGCCATAGCCATAACCTTATTCCCCAGCCATAATACCAATGATTCTTGACTTGCTTTGCTGATACTATTTCACTAAGCAGGAATTTTTTCCTGAAAATTCCATAGCCAAATTTGATCCGAAGACAGTTTTCATCAATGGATGCTGTTAGTGTTGTAAACAATGCAAGGATAAACAGAATTAAAACCATTATGGCAGTGATGAGAAAATTTGTACCGGAGTAGTACGAAGGTGGTTCAGCCCTGGCCGTAATATATGCCCACGCGAAAAACGCCAGCACGGTCAGTGTAATAACCAGCATCAGATATCCAATTTGGGTGTGTTTGTATGAAGTCATAAATTTATTTTATCAAATCCTGTGCCGGCACGCCCGAAGCTTTTACTTTAACTTTCATAGGCGCTCGGGTCACAGCTTTATCGCTATCACTCGGGTTGCGCCGATAAAAAATTGTCTTGGCGGTGGGTGCAGGATTTGAACCTGCGGTCCCCTTGCAGGGACTTCGGTTTTCGAAACCGATGCGATAGACCACTCTGCCAACCCACCGACATTGGCTAGATTAACACATTTAATCACTTTTTACAATTTGCCAAATTTTTAGTATAATTAATCCAGTAAATCTGAAAAATTTGTCTTTATGCAAAAAATTAGAAAAGTGGTAATTCCGGTCGCCGGCCTCGGCACCCGCTTTCTGCCGGTGACCAAAGCCCAGCCCAAAGAAATGCTGCCGATTGTTGACAAGCCGATTATTCAATACATTGTTGAAGAGGCGGTTCGAGCCGGCATTAAAGATGTAATTTTAGTGACTGGGGGAACCAAGCGGGCGATTGAAGACCACTTTGATCGCAATGAATTTTTGGAAGAAAATTTATTGAAAGCCGGGAAAAAACAATACTACCGGGCCGTTAAAGAAGTTGCCGAAATGGCAAACTTTATTTTTATCCGCCAAAAAGGGCCCTACGGCAACGGCACGCCGGTTTTAAACGCCAAGGCCGTAATCGGCGATGAGCCTTTCGCCGTGGTTTGGGGCGATGATTTCTGGGTCTGCCCGAAAAAACCCCACCTCAAACAGCTAATTGAGGTCTATGAAAAATACGGCGACCCGGTGATTACCGCCCAAGCGACCGACAGCGCAGGCACTAAAAAATACGGTATAATTGAAGGAGTGAGGGTAGAAAAAGATATTTATCAAGTCAAAACCATTACCGAAAAACCCGGGCCGCAAAAAGCCAAGGGCAGAATCGCTTCCTTCGGCGGCTATATCTTTACTCCGGATATTTTTGAGGCTTTGGCCAAAACGCCGGTTGGCCACGACAACGAGCTTTGGTTAGTTGACGCCATTACCAAACTGGCCAAAAAAAGACCGGTTTATGCTAAAATTATTGAGGGCACCCGCTATGATCCCGGTTCTAAACTGGGCTGGCTGAAAGCCAATGTTGAGTTTGGTCTAAAGGATCAAGAAATTAAAGCTGAATTGAAAAAATTTCTGAAAAATAAAATCAACTGAATTATAAATTAGGGACTATAAATATTTTGGTTTATTCATAATTCATGATTCCTAATTCCTGATTCAAAGCGCCTGATCTATGAACAAATCACCTAAATTAAAAATTGTCTTATTAGCGGCAATCGCTCTAATAATAGTCACCACCGGCTTTCGCTGCAAGTGGATTACGCCCCAGCAAAAAGAGCTGCTTAAGCCCATTGAACTTAACTGGTGGGGCGTGGCCGATGACCCGGACAACTTTTCCGAACTGATTAACGATTATCGCCAGCTCCATCCC
>Ga0209541_10012412_pt1 | contig 13181 bp, 16 predicted proteins | sample RifCSPlowO2_01_FD_184027 | JGI IMG/M metagenome (GOLD analysis project Ga0209541, IMG submission 184027) | Groundwater microbial communities from Rifle, Colorado - Rifle CSP2_plank lowO2_0.1 (SPAdes) (version 2) | ecosystem: Environmental > Aquatic > Deep subsurface > Groundwater | place...
CGTCCAGAAGATGTGACGAGGGAACTCGGCGGAAGGTTGCTGGGGTTCATAAGGGGTCGCTGGAACCCCTTATTTCATTGATCGAGTTCTTGATGAAAATGGTTTAACGGAAGATAAAGAAGAGGGATATATCTCTCAAAAAAGTTTTATCAAAGCAAATAAAATTATTGCTCCTGAAGCAAAACATATCTTGGAAAGTGGTATGCCGGTCGTATTTGATGGAAATTTTTATTGGAAATCTCAAATAGAGGATTTGATCCGCAGATTAGATTGTAGGTATTATATTTTCACATTGAAAGCCTCGGTGGAGATGTGCATAGCCAGAGATGCTCAACGAGGAAAGACGCATGGTGAAGATGCTGCCCGAGCAGTATATGAAAAATCAACGGAGTTTGATTATGGAACCATCATTGACGTAAACAAACCATTAATAGTTTGCATTAAAGATATTCTTGAACATTTGCCACATTAATAATTTCGAAAAACTATTGTTCTGTGGTAGCCATTTTTCTTAGTAAATACATACTGAATCCAATCTCGAAAATAGATGCCACTATTTGAAATGCAGCGAACAATAAAATGGTCATTTCTTGCGGATTATCAAATAAATATATTCCGGCAATGGAAAATAGAATATAACCCATCACTTGGTAAATGGGCAGAACATACACTATTTTTCTCACTCGATGATGCCAAAATACAAAAAGAGCCACAGCACTTAGGATGAAAAAACTTAAACTCAACACTGCGGTTATGAAAGAGTATACTGTGGGTTGATATTTTAATAAGAACATAACTACATCAATCAAACCTAATATTCCAAAAGCTATGGTTATTAGTAAATATATTCCCAAAAAACCCTTTTTTATTTCCATAGTTAATATTATATTATTTGAGTTTATATTATTTTCTGTGTCTATCCTATAATTATTCTATACTAAATTAAGCAAAGAATTAATAAATAAGAAGTAAAACTACATTGTGTAATGGGCCTGTAGTCTAGCCTGGATACACGGCAAATCTGCGATTTTCGGGTTTGTATGTGCTGCAAAGGACGACGGGCTTCGGTTGTTTTTAACAGAAGCCACCCGTAAACCCCGGTTCGAATCTATATCTCTTTACAGTAGGAGAACAACGAAAGTCCGGGCAGGCTCGTTTATTTCAAAAAAGGTGATATAAATGGATGTTCAAAGCAAAAAAATTCTAGTAAACCAGTCCGTAGCCATTCTCTGTGATGGAAATAATATCGAAAGAAGTATTCATGAACAAAGTAAAGCCACCAATGTCATGGTTAATTTTGATACTATTATTCCCAAATTGCTCAATGGTCGAGGATTAAATCGTTTCTTTTATTTTAGAGAAGGACAAAATATCTCTTCTAAACTAGCCGAGAGATTACATGAGCATTATTATGGGACAGTTGTTCCCTGTCATAAGTCGGCTGATATTCCACTGACTATTAAAGCCACACAATTGTCGTCTAAAGTAGATACCATTATTATCATGTCTGGTGATTCTGATTATGTAGAATTGGTACGGCATTTGAAATCGGAAGGAGTTAGAGTAGAAATAGCTGCGGTGAAAGAAACAACTGCTCGAATCTTAATCGAAGAAGCGGATTATTTCCATCCTATCACTAAAGAAGATTGGTTTGTGTATAATGTACCTAAAGGAAGAACCAGAAGAGAATAGTAGGGTTAAGCCTGGCTAAGGATACATTTACTAAAATTCCCAAATTAGATTTGAAAAGTAGGGATCAAGAACTTCTTTCATGATTATACCACTCTCGGAATAAATGGACGAACACAGTAATCATTTGTTCCGATACTTTCTTCTTTTTTATTCTTTGGATAGTATCCCTTACTAATTGAACAAATTCCGGTCTGTTTACTAACTCAAAGTCTGCAGGGGGGTGATTATCTATAACGCCGTCTGCTTCCATTTCTCTAAATTTGTCTTCGATAGAATTGAATACTTCCATGGCCCATTCATAGGTAACTCCTTCATCTATTTCCATTCTAAATATGCTGCTCATTCCCTGTTGCATCTTTTTCAGAAGCTTTTTTTCTGTCACATCCATGGTGTGGATACTATGCTCCCCTTTGACTAAAGCCGCAAATAGTTGGTTGAATGTTCTAATTTTTCCAATTTGGGCAATCACTTCTACTTCCACGTCGTATTCCAACTGAATTTGAGCAACCAACTTTCTAAATTTTCGAAGATCAGATGTTTTTGGTATTTTTTCTAGGAGGGATGCTTCCATGAGTAGAACGACATACAAATGTTGTAATAATTCCAGTGTATACTCAAATTTAGTCTCGGCATATCCCAAGCATGTTTCTAGTTTCACCACTCTTTTTATTCTGGTAGAATGTTCTAATGATTTCAAATTAGAGATAAGGTCATTTTCTTCCTTCTTTTCTATCTGAAGCGTCGCCAATTCTGTATCTAACAGTGCTTTAAGTTGGGTATAAGCTTTTCTCTTTTCGCCAAACATATTGGATAAACGACGAATGAGGGCATCTTTTTGTTCAATAGTGCCTATGTACGATGCCCAACTTTTTTGTATGGTTTTGTTATCCCATTCTGCTCTTTTAGTTATGTCTTCTGTTGAGCGAAATAAGTGATTTAATATTCCCATAATGGGGTAGAATACCAAGGTGGTTAATAAATATTGGTGGTAGCAGTTTTTGATGGAAAAGTATTTAAATAAGCTATGCTTACAGTAAGAAAGTAAGATATTAGGATATGGTCAAAATGAATGTCGAAACAGTAAGGATGTCCTCCAAAGGGCAAATCGTGATCCCTCAGGATATACGTGAGGAAGTTCATGTAGATGAAGGAACGGTTTTTGCAGTAGTGGGGACTAGAGATACTATTATCCTCAAAAGAATTACGACCCCTAGTAAAGAAGAGCTCATTAAAGATCTGGGTATTTTTGCTAAAAAAGCAAGGATGAAGCTTCAAAGCAGGGGAATTACAGAAAAAGATTTACAGGCTAAGTAATAATGGCTGTTACATTTGACACGAATGTATTACTTTCTGCTACGTTGTGGGATGGGAGCGTTGCACAGAAATTATTGTTCGATTTGATCAGACAAGAGATTAAAATTTACTCTACCTTTGAGATTCTTTCAGAATATCAAGAAATTTAAATTTACTCTACCTTTGAGATTCTTTCAGAATATCAAGAAATTTTAAAGAGAGATTTTGACTTTTCAGATGAAGAAGTATCACAAATTATGAAGAAAGTAGTTCTATTCACCACATTAGTGAAACCAACTCAGAAAGTAAAGGTAGTAACGGATGATCCCGATGACAATATTATTGTTGAATGTGCTTTGGAATCGAACTCTAAATATATTATAACATATGATAAACATTTATTGAACCTTAAAGAATACGGCGGAATACGAATAATCAGACCGGAAGAAGCAAGAGCAATTTTTTAAAATAGTTGATGAAGTTATGGTATCGCTGTTTTCCACATTGTTTCAAAGAATTTTTTGAAAGCGTTAACTGTTTCTTTATTTTTAATTAAAATACCAATTGGTTTCATCAAAGATATAATAATCAAAACATGGTTTTTGTAAATATAAAATTCATTCATTGTTTTTTGATGTAAATATCGTATTTGATGCAGTGGATGTTTATCATAATATTCATGTCGAAGAATTCTTCCTTTTCGCATATCTTCATTAAAAATAATTAATACTTTAAATCCTCTTTTTTCCACTCTTGCTTGGTGTTGTTTCCAAAAAATATCTCCCTGCTTTGGTGCTAGACCTACACTTGCTCCAAAGACATAGCTGGTGTCATTTTTTCCCATGGAATTTTCTAGAGTAAGAAAAGATGTTTTTAACCCATCCCACCCATAGAAAACATTTATGTCAATATCTTCCTCGTTCTTTTGATATTTTGCTATTAACATAGGCAGAATATCTTTCACCACTAATTTCTCTTCATTAATTTCTTCTTCTTTTTTCTTAATAAAATCATTTAGTCTCTTGGGGTCAGCTGCTTTGAAGTGCATTACCCCCTGTTTTTTAACAGAAGAGATTATTCCTTTTCTAATTAGACGATTAGTAATGTCATATACTTTTGAGGGCGATACTTCTGATTTATGGGCTAATTTAGTTTTCGTTGTTTCTCCTAATTCTAAGAGTGCTTCGTAAACTTTTATTTCTCCATCCGTAAGTCCTATTTTTTTAAGCTCTTTAAATAACATCTTTTCAATTAAAAATGAATCTTTTATTTAAAACTTTCTAAAAAGTAGCCCCTATAGGGGGGACTATGTTTTAAATACTTGTTTAATAACTACTAAAAAGTTGTTAAGATGTGCGGAATAAACGGCGAATTAAGTTATTTAGGACCAGCAAGCATAGATAATTTAAGTAGAATGAACAATGCCATTTCTCATAGAGGACCAGATGGTGAAGGAACTTTTGTATCATTCGATGGGTCTGTTGCTCTGGGGAACAGAAGGTTAAGTATCGTTGATATAAAAAGAGGGGCGCAGCCAATAGTGTATGAACAAAATGGCACCACCTATTCGATAACTTTTAATGGGCAAATCTACAACCACCTGGATTTAAGAAGAGAATTAGAAAGAAATGGGCATCAATTCAAAACAAAAAGTGATACGGAGGTATTGTTAAAATCATACCTTGAATGGGGAAAAGATTGCCTTGGAAAATTAAATGGGGCGTTTGCATTTGCAATTTATGATGGAAAAGAGAAGAAATTATTTTTAGCAAGAGATAGACTTGGGATAAAACCATTGTATTACGCAAAGACTAATCATTCTTTTCTATTTAGTTCAGAGCCAAAAGGAATTCTTGCTCGTACAGATGTAGAAAAAGTTCCAGATCACGAAATAATTGCAAACTATTTTGTAGCAATGATGACTTTAGCAAATTGTGGAGCACCGCCAGAACGATCATTTTACAAAGAGATAAGTGCACTTCCTTCTGGAACTTACGCTTTCGTTGATGAAAGAGGATTACAAAGCCTACAACGATATTGGCACTTACCATTTCCTCAGGAGATTCCAGAACAAAGATTAAGAGGAACTGAAGCAGTAGAAGCTCTTCGATCTGCTTTGGAAGAAGCAGTTAGACTTAGAATTCCTCATGAAGTTGGATTTGGAACTGCTTTAAGTGGTGGTCTTGATTCAAGTATTGTTACAGTTCTTGCTTTACAATATGTTGATAAATTAACCTCTGCAACTATTGGTTTTTTGGATGATCCTGATTACCAACATGCAAAACTACTTGCAGATCAAAGAGGAATAAGACTACTTAGCCCTGAACTTACTGCTGAAGAAATGATTACGGGAATTGATGAATTAGTTCAAGCATATGATGAACCACACAACACCATAAGACAATTAGGATTAATGAATGTGTTCAAAGTACTGCGTGACGAAGGTTTCAAAGTTGGTTTAGTGGGTGAAGGATCAGATGAGGCATTATTAGGATATTTTAACAATTCCCCGGGATTTGCTTCCGATGGTGCTTATCAAAATCCAGAAATTCTAAGAAAAGCATTAATTTCTAGAGCAAGATTCTCAAAGAGATATTTTTCTGATTCCTTTTTAAGTCAGATAGACTTAGAAAGTGTTGCCGAAAATATATTTTTACAAGAATATGATGATTGCCAAAGCGAATTTCTAATAGATAAGATGACTAATTGGTACTTTAAAAGATTTTTGACAGGCTATAGATTATTAGCAAATGATCGAAGCGGAATGCATTATGGGCTAGAAGTAAGAACACCATTTTGTGATCATAATGTTATTAGGGTTGCCCTATCAATTGCACCAAGTTTCAACTTGCAAAACGGAACTGAGAAACATGCATTGCGAGAGGCTTTTAGAGGTCAGCTTCCAGAAGAAATTTATCATCGTGAAAAATATGCACTTCCGGAAAGTAGAAATCTTCATTTTTATGATTTAATGGGAAAGAGATTAGGGGAAGAAATCGAAAGCGCTTCGCCAGAAGTTTGGGAAATAGTAAGTCGTGATTATACCTGTAAAATTTCCCAAAATTTTGCAACAAGAATTCAAGAAATTAGAGAAGGAAGAGACAACGATCTTACTCAAAATATTGCATTGAATCAAGAAGTTTCAATGAGAGTAAAACATGTGTTTAGTATTCTTACATTTTTAAGATGGTTTGATATGAATTTTAGATAGAGAAAGCATTAGTGGTTTGCATTTCATCAATACCTTTTTATAGAAACTGAGCCTTTCTGTAGTAAAATGGTACTAGAAAAATTGGGAGATGCACTTAAAAATTCCCTCAATAAGATCACTCAATCTCTTTTTATAGATGAAAAACTCATCAATGAACTTGTTAAAGATATTCAAAGAGCGTTGCTTCAATCCGATACTAATGTCCAGCTAGTTTTTCAATTAACTAATAAGATTAAAGAGAGAGCTAAAGAGAAATCTCCTCCTGGTATAACCCAACGAGAATACCTGATCAAAATAGTCTATGAAGAATTAACCAACTTCTTAGGCAGCGAAGTTCATGAGATTAAAATCACTAAAAAACCAACTCAAATTATGTTGGTAGGCTTATTTGGGAGTGGAAAAACTACTACTGCTGGAAAATTAGCTAAATATTTCAAAAAAAGAGGATCTAAAGTTGCCGTAATGCAAACCGATACATGGCGTCCCGCTGCGTATGAACAATTGGAACAGTTGTCTAAAGATGTGGGAGTAGATTTCTTTGGCATCAAAAAAGAAAAAGATCCCGTGGTTATTTATCATGCTTTTGAGAAAAAGCTTTCAGAATATGATGTGGTTATTGTTGATACTGCTGGACGTGATGCTTTATCTGAAGATCTTATTCGCGAGCTCAATGAATTAAACGCCGCGGTGGAAGCAGATGAAAGATTGTTAGTTATTTCAGCAGATATTGGACAATCTGCTCAAAAACAGGCGCAGGCTTTCCACGATGCATGTAAAGTATCCGGCGTGATTGTAACCAAATTAGAAGGAACGGCTAAAGGTGGCGGAGCTTTATCCGCTTGTTCCGTAACTAAATCCCCCATCGTATTTATTGGAGTGGGAGAAAAAATTGACGATTTAGAATTATTTCATCCCCAACGTTTTGTAGGTAGATTGATTGGCATGGGAGATATTGAATCATTGTTAGAAAAAGCTAAGGAAGTCATTTCCGAGGATGATGCTAAAGATATGCAGGATAAATTTCTCAAAGGAGATTTTAATCTGGTTGATTTATATCAACAGATGAAAGCCTTGAAGAGTATGGGTTCATTTGGAAAACTGATGGAAATGATCCCGGGAATGAGTTCTATGAAGCTTCCTAAAGAAGCTTTACAAGTTCAAGAGGAAAAATTAAAGAAATGGAAATTTGCCATGGATTCTATGACTAAAGCAGAATTGGAAGATCCGGACATCATTGGTGCAGATAGAATGGATCGAATCGCTTCCGGATCGGGATTAAGTATAAGTGAAATTAGAGAATTATTGAAGCAATACCGCCAATCGAAGAAAATGATGAAGATGTTCAAAGGCGAGCAGGATATGAATAAATTGATGAAGAAGATGGGGGGGAAACTGCCCAAAGGGATGGGGATGTAGAGTAGTGGAACACCTTGCCATTATGAAAAAGAGTTGGGGTTTGACTCCTAAAATTCTTTCTGGTGAGAAAAAGATCGAGTCTCGGTGGTATACGAACAAGTATTTTCCTTGGGATCGTATAAAAGCAGGAGAAAAGATTTATTTTAAAGATAGTGGAGAACCAGTTTCAATTTGTGCTGAAGTGGAAAAAGTAGTGCAATTTTCGGAATTAACTCCTACTTTAGTTCATAAAATTTTAACCAAGTATGGAAAAGATGATGGAATTAACTCTGGAGACATCTCCAAATTTTTTGAATTATTTAAAGATAAAAAATATTGTATGCTTATTTTTCTCCAGAATCCGCGGAAAATTGAACCATTTGAAATAAATAAGAAAGGATTTGGACTGATGGCGGCGTGGATTTGCACACTTAAAGTAGAATCCTTGTCTAAGTGACTTCTTTAGAGTAGTATCTATTGAAAAGATTTATAAAATGTGCCCCTATTAACTGCTCCATGTTAGCAAAATTAACCTGGCTATGTCGAGATGAAACCACTTTAGATATAATCATTGATAGGTTGACCCATTTTGGAAGGTTAGGAACTACAGCTAATACTCATCCTCTTTCTATTCAATTTGAAGCTCATGGATCTGCGGGGGTTTCTACTACTCCTTTTGTAGATGGTAATGATCTGCCTATTCCTTGGGGATATACCAGTGTTTCTCGTTCTCATGTTATTATAATCCCTTCAGAGATTGGGTATGTCTTGCAAGATCTTAGTTCAAGTTACGGAACTTTTGTCAATGATAAAAAAGCAGAAGAACCACAAGTGCTTTTATCAGAGGATGAAATAGTTTTCGCTCCGGGACAAAGAGGGACAAGATTTAAATATCATCCTTTGGAGAACGATTTTAATCTAGCTTTGGTCGTGAGCAATTCAGATGAAACTTCTGGAGAAGTTCTTCATTTTTTAGCACAGAATGGCTCTTTTCCCAAATCAGGATTAAGTTATTCTTCAGAAATAACTACTGGGGATGTTATTACTTTTATAGACCAAGCAGCAAGATTAGCTACTAGAGATTCTACTACTCTCTTTTATTTTGGAGGAAGTGTAGATAGTATTGGAAATTATGCTTTGGCTGATGGAGGATTAGATCCGGCTTTATTTTTTCCCTATTTGCGAGGAGTACGAGGAAGAAAACTGGTTGTAGTAGATGTGCCTGATGCTTCTAAATTTCAAGCACCCCAAGAACATCTTCCTTATGAAACAGTTGTTGTAGTTCCTCTACGTCATAATAAAGAAGGAAGCGATGTTCCTATTTCACAAATATTAACTTCAGCTTTAAGATTGAGAGGTAGAGGAACCAATGTAGGAGTTTTAGGTTATCACTTTTTTTCAGAGAGACAAGAAGAGCCTAATTATCAACTAGTAATACCTGCTTCTATTAGGCCTTCCGGTAGAACTTAATAATGGACACTCAATAAGGTATAAGTGTTTCTTTTCTAAAACCGCAATTCTTACAATAAAACACTTCAAATAGTCCGTCAGCGAAGCGATGTTGTCCGATGTGTAAAGATTTCTTGCAATCGGGGCAGTTCTCAATCATAGGGTAAAGATTATATAGATCTTTATATTTCTTTTTATTCATGACTGAGTTGATATGGGATTTTAACGATTTTATGAGCCGTGATTTCGAGTCTATTTCTATGGGATTAACTCCTTCTGGCCATTTACATCTTGGTTTCTTAACAACTTTAGCCTGTGCTTTGATGTATTTGAAAGAACATCCTAACACTCATTTGATAATAACCAATATTGAGAATTCTCTTTCGGCCAAATTAGATAAATATAATTCTCTTCCACTTCGTTTTCAATTTATTGAACAAAAAGGAGTTTTGGTGCCTTCTGATTATTCCAATTTGAAAAAAAGAAATGCGGTTATTCATAGCGTTCATGAAGAATTAATTAATTTAATATGGGAACTAGTGGGGATGTTTGATGAAAGAACTGCTTCTGAAAAGAAAGCATTGAGGGAGGCTTTCATTGTTCCTTCTCATAAGCGGTGGCTAGAACTTAAAGAACATAAAATATTTCATTTGTTTCATTCTCAAATTTATATTTACAGCTTCCTACGTGTTTTGGAAAAAGATGTTAAGTTTCGGAATGAATTATTAAGAAATATATCTAATTTTGAATTTGCTAAAGTATCTGGAACTTTATGTGGAATAACTGCTACCCTAAAAAATTTTGGGAACCAAATTAAAATTGGTTCTAAAATATATAGGCCAACTAGTTTTAAAGTGCCTTTGGTTCTTTATTGTTCTAATTGTCATGCGCTCTGTCCAGAATGGGTCGTGGTAGTTTTAGGTCATCCTTATCATAACGGACCTACTTTGGCAGCAGAATGTAAAAATTATGGACATTGTCCTAGAGCAGATAAAAAACCAGGGTATGATGGTTATGTTTACCATAATCTTAAAGATTCTTTAGATATGGCCGAATTTCACTTTATGCTAGATCCCATACGTGACTTTTACCAGCCTTTTAAAGCAGATTGTCATGTTTTTGGGGGGGATTATTTTCAATTGGAATATGAACAAAGTGGTATGAAAGCTATAGAAAAGATAAAAATGATATTTGATTATATGGAACATAAAACTGGACAGCAGAAGTACTTATTTGGTGGTCCGTTAATTACGGTTAATGGAAGAAAAATGTCTAAAACGGGGCAAGCATTTAATTTGAATGATATCAAGAATATTAAACAAGTATTTTTGAACGTAGTTGAATTTCTGGAAGAATCTCGCAGTAAATCTTTCTCCAACGGTCTTCAAATTGAATATACTCAATTATTGAGAAGGGTTAAAACAAAGAATTAATTGAAATTTTTTAGTGTTGAACACATATTCTTTTTATTTCCCCGCCACTTTCCTTATCACAAATACTTTGTCATTCTCTCGTACTTTCTGCTTTAATTTAACTGCAACTAAAGTGCTTTGCTTAGCTGTTTCAATACTTCCATTTTCGTCGTGCATCTCAGTGATCTCTTCTTCATAATATCCGGTAGTACTTCCTATGAATGCCAACTTCTCCCCCATTGAAATTTCACTGCTCTCTATTTTAAATTCGACCACTGATTTTTGAGGGTAAAAATTACTGACTTTACCTATCTGAACTTTTTCTGTAGTGGCTTTACTATTATGGACATTAGTTCTTTCATGGTGAGGATAATTAACATAAAATCCGGTAGAATAATCTTTATTGTACACTTCTCGTAATTGTTCAATTAATTGGTTACTTAATTCTTCTGAAAATGTTTTATTTTCAATTGCTATCAACGCTTTTCTATACGCAGAAACTACTTTAAACACATATTCTGCTCCTCGATTTCTTCCTTCTATTTTGTATGAACTTATCCCTAATTCCACCAATTTTGGTAAAAAAGGTAGAACACACAAATCTTTCGCGCTCATGATATAATTATTTTCCAATTTCATCTCTTTATTTTCTTCATCAGTAATTTTGTATTCTCTTCGACATGGCTGTAAACATTCCCCTCTATTAGCCGATTTACCAAATAATTCATAACTCATAAAACATCTTCCAGATAAAGAAATACATCTGGCTCCATGGATGAAACATTCAATCTCTATTCCTGTTTTATCTTTTATGTCTTTGACATCTTCCAAACTGCATTCTCGAGCTAAAACTATTCTTTTCACTCCGAACTCTTTCCATAGTAAAGCGCTTTGAGAATTACTGACGCTGGCTTGAGTGCTCAGATGTATTTCTATACCCAATTCTTTGCAAAATTTAATCACTGCTAAATCCCAGCAGATGATGGCATCAATTTGATTGTTTTTGAGCGTTTCTAATGCTGCTTTGAGCTGGGTTAATTCTTGCTCAAAAAAGATGATGTTAACAGTACAATAAGCTTTAATTTTATGCTCATGGCAGAAATTGATAACTTCTTTAGTTTCTTCCAAGGTAAAATTATTAGCGTTAGCACGCATATTTAATCCTTGCACTCCAAAATAAATAGCGTCACAGCCGGCATCTATAGCTGCTTTAAGCATGCTCCAATTTCCGACGGGTGCGAGAAGTTCCATTGTTTTAGTCATGTTGATAGCTGGTTTATACTATCTTTATAATTCAATTATTTTTCCAGATTTTCCTACGTTGATTACTCTAGTCTTGCCGATCACTTCTTCAATGCCCTGGGTCTCGTGAATATGCCCGCAGATATGAATATCTGGTTTAAATTGTTCAATAGCTTTTCGTACTCCGGAACTTCCAGGGAACATACCTAATCCTAAGATACTCTCACTGGGTTGAACATGTGTGACCATCAATTTCTTTTTAACTTCGCCTAAGGAGTCATGGGCTGTTTTAAGAGTGTTAAAAAATTCTTCTTCACTTAATTGATGAATTCCTATATCGGCATATCCACAGCCAAAAATGCCTACGTCTCCTTTTTTGATGGTATATCCATGAAGACTTCTAAGATTGTATTTTTCTATTAGAAAATTTACTTCGGCCATCCCTTCATGATTTCCCGGAAGTATGGCTACATCTAATCCTTTAGCTTTAAATGGGCCGATTAAACCGGCTTTGCTTTGATCAAAATCTATTAAATCGCCAGCTAGTATGACTAAGTCTACTTTTTCTTCAGCTCCTTTTTCAGCCATTCGTTTCATGAAAGAAACGTCCCCATGTATATCGCTTAGGGCTAGAATTTTCATGGATTATTATTTGACTAGCTTATTTATAAATGTTTCTATATTGTAACTAATTAGTAGTAATTTGAGAAAAGTTTATAAATCGGTGGGCTCTTTTAAGCTTATGAAATTCGACAGGAAAACTACCATTAAAACTTCATATAATCTTAAAGCAGTTGATGGAGATGACGGATCTATTCGTGGTATAATTAGGATGTCTGGGTCGAGCCAAGTACGAGGAATTTCCCCAAGACATTTCTGGAATTTGCGGATTCTTTGAAATAGACTCTGCTCGAGAACAAGTTTCCTTTGCTACCGATAATTTATTTTTTTATGGTCGTTTAGATGATCTTAACCAAAATTATGCTGGCAGAATACCGCGCGATATTGATTTTAATTCATTTAAAGATAAAGATATAGCTAAAGGAACAACTTGTTTGGATAATGTAAAAGTCGTGGGTTATCTTTCAATTCCTCTCGAAGAGATGAGAATGTCAGACAGAAATAGGCGTCTTCTCCATGAAATAGTTGAAGATGCACAAACTGTTCTGCCTAATCTTGTTAAAGAATTAGTTCATGTTACTGTACTATCGGGTAATATTGGTTTCAAGAAAAGTATGGGAAATATTTTTGCCCCATTTCCTGGTGCTCTAAAAGATAGAGCATTGGCTCAAGGTTCTTTTTATAGAAAAGTGGAAAATAAAGAAAGAACAACTGCAGAAAGAATATTCTTGCCAGACACTAAAATAATGTCAAAGAAAACCGTCCACCACTGGTGCAGGAAATGAAGCAAGGACTTCATTTCAGCACAGAAATGTGATATTCTTCACATTTCTTGTGATCGCCTGCGGGCTCAACACCAGTGGCAT